>WNFY01008034.1_pt1 | contig 14728 bp, 12 predicted proteins | sample 5400091 | NCBI WGS metagenome assembly WNFY01 (sample SAMN13153364, study PRJNA577476) | soil metagenome | isolation source: 60 cm soil or saprolite under grassland replicate 1 | place: USA:California | collected 2016-06-15 | reverse complement strand
ACTACGCCTTCACTGTCGATCACTTCGACGGGAGAACTCGTTCTGATTTCGACGCCCAGGCTCCTCAGAGCGTTGTGCGCTTTGCGCGCGAGCCTCTCATCAAAAGGCATCAGGATGCGTGGGAGCGCCTCGACCAGGATAATGCGAGCATCCTTTGGATTGATATGGCGGAAGTCAGAGACCAGGGTTTTGTGGGACAGACCCCCGATCGCCCCCGCCATCTCGACCCCTGTCGGACCAGCGCCGACCAGCACAAACGTTAACAGCGCCCTACGCTTCTCGGGGTTCGGCTCCTTTTCTGCCCGCTCAAAAGCCAGCAGGATCTCCCGCCGAATAGCGGTCGCCTGGACAATCGATTTGAGGCCAGGGGCGAACTCGGCCCACTCGTTATGCCCAAAGTAGCTATCGCGCGCGCCAGTCGCCAGTATCAAGTAATCATACGGGATGGACTCATTACCCATGAGCACACGCCGGGCCTCGGTATCTACCCCCGTCACCTCGCCCATGATCACTTCGGTATTCTTCTGTTTGCGCAGCACGTTGCGGATAGGTGCAGAGATTTCAGCCGGGGAGAGCACACCGGTCGCCACCTGGTAGAGCAGAGGTTGAAACAGGTGGTGGTTATTGCGGTCGATCACCGTTACATTGACAGGTGCCTCTCGCAAGGCACGTGCTGCATTTATGCCGCCAAAGCCTCCTCCAACGATCACGACACGCGGCGTGACCGTAGGAACAGACGCACTGCCAGGCTGGACACTTTGCGATGCGGCCTGCTTTTCACTGGCTGCGTTCGTCTTTGTATCAGGTACATCCTTCATAAATCAGACCTCCTTTAGACGGAAAAGGCGTCCTTGTTGCTGTCTTTACATCTGCTATCTTGTCCGGGCTGGTTGCTTTGGCGGAGAGACAGGTGCCTCCTGGTGCATTTTCACTTGACCTCTCAGGGTGTCGTGTGTCTCCTTCCCTTCGGAGGAGGCGGCAGAAACCGGTGTGCTTTGACGACCCGCTTGAGGGTACTGAAACTAGCCCAACAAACTATACGGATTCTGTAGTAACTGCTTGACCTCCTGGAGAAAGCGTGCGACCGCTGCTCCTGAGAGAATACGATGGTCAGTCGACATAGTCATCGTCATCAGGTCGCGGATCACCGGTTGCCCATCAATGGGGACGAATTGTTTGCGCGTAGCCGCTATCGCCAGAATCGCAGCTTGCGGTGGATTGATGACCGCGATAAAGTTGGAGGCATCCATCATGCCCAGGTTCGAAACCGAGAAGGTCCCTCCTTCCAGATCGGCAGGAGTGAGCTTGTTGTTGCGAGCCTTCGCAACGAGTGCTTTGGATTCGCGGGCAATGGAGCGGACCCCCTTGGTATTGGCATCGCGGATCACCGGCACCACCAGCCCGCTCGGGGCGTCGACGGCCATGCCCACATTGATGTGCTTGTAGCGGACGAACGAATCCTCCTTGAGGGAACTGTTGACCTCGGGGAACTTCTCAAGGGCAAGCGCACAGGCCTTTATGATTAAATCATTGACAGTAACCTTCACTCCTTCTTCGCCAGCCGTCGCGTTAATAATTTGGCGTATGACCAGGATATCGGTCATATCGACCTCGCTGCTGACATAAAAATGCGGAATGGTCTGTTTCGACTCGGTGAGACGGCGTGCGATGAGCATCTGCACGCGTGAGAGCTTCACGATCTCAGCGTCCGGCGGTGGAGCTGCTGCCGGGGCTGCCTGTGCCGGAGCGGCAGGTTTGGGTGCTGGAGCGGAAGGAGGGGCAGCACCACCACGTTGTTCAAGCGCCTCTTGAATATCATCGCGAACAATGCGGCCACCAGGGCCAGTTCCTTGTACCCGGTGCAGATCGATGTGGTGCTCTTCTGCGATCCGACGGGCCAGTGGCGATGCCTTCACGCCTGCTGTACCGTTACCCGTAGTGGCGCTCTCGCTTTGAGCGTTGACCGCAGGTGCTGGCTGATCTGATTGCGTCGCTGGCGCACTCGCTTGGGAGGAGGCTTTGACGAGCTGCTCTTGTTTGGGAGAGGCTTGCGTGCCCGCGCCAGTGCCAATGATCGCAATCGGCTGACCGATCGGCACAGTTTCGCCTTCGGGCACCAGGATCTGCTCAAGCACCCCCGCGTCGTAGGATTCCAGGTCCATCGTGGCTTTATCCGTCTCGATCTCGCCCAGGATATCGCCTTTGTTGATCGTGTCCCCTGGCTGCTTAAACCAGTGGGCAATTGTGCCCTCTTCCATGGTATCACTGAGTCGGGGCATTGTAACTTCGGGCATTGCGAGATTACCTCCTTCGTCTAGGTACCAGTTCTTGAATAGCATCGATTAACTGTTGCGCTCCGGTCAGGGCCGCTCGTTCCAACGTTTTGGAGTACGGCAGCGGAACCTCAATACTCGCTACGCGTTTGATGGGAGCATCCAGGTCGTCGAACGCCTCTTCCTGCACGCGTGCGACGATCTCCGCACCAATGCCAAATGAAAGCCAATCTTCCTCAAAGACGATCGCGCGGTTCGTTTTCTTGACCGAGTTGATAATGGTCTGGATATCCAGCGGGCGCAGCGAACGGAGGTCAATGACCTCGATACTCAACTGGTTCTCCTGCTCCATGCGCCGTGCAACATCGAGAGCCACTGTCGCCATGCGCGAGTAGCTGATGACGGTCAGATCCGTTCCCTCTCTGGTCACTTTGGCCTGCCCAAAGGGGACCGTGTAGTCGCTCTCGGCAACCTCGCCCTTGATATTATAGAGCGCCAGATTCTCCAGGAAGAACACCGGATTATTATCACGAATCGCTGTACGTAACATTCCTCGCGCATCAGCTGGTGTGGAAGGCGCAATGACCTTGAGTCCGGGGATATGGGCAAACCAGACTTCCAGGTTCTGGGAGTGGGTGGCGGCCAATTGCTGTCCGCCTCCTCCTGGTGTGCGAATGACCATGGGGATGGGACACTGGCCGCCAAACATGTAGTAGATTTTGGCGGCATGGTTGACAATTTCATCCATGGCCAGGATGATGAAATTGATGGTCATGATCTCCACGACGGGACGCAGCCCCAGCATCGCCGCCCCAGTCGCCATGCCCACAAAGCCATTCTCGGCAATCGGAGTATCGACGACGCGCCGGGGACCGAATTCCTTGAGGAGACCCGCCGTGATTTTGTAGGAGCCTTCGAAGTTCCCGATCTCCTCACCCAGCAGGAACACGTTATCATCGCGCAGCAGTTCCTCACGAAGCGTATCATGGAGTGCCTGTCGATAGGTCATCAGTGTCATAACTTACTCCCCTCCTGGCGCTATATCATCTGCTGCATAGATGTAGTCAAAGAGCGTATCCAGTGCTGGATCAGGACTCTGCTCGGCGAACTGGACCGCATGCTCCACCTCTTGTTCCACTTGCTCCTCAATCGCCTCGATTCCCGCGTCATCAATGAGTCCAGCCGCTTTGAGGCGTGCAGCAAACGCGGCAATGGGGTCGTGAGCTGCTCGTCCTGCCTTGACCTCCTCCGGACTGCGATAGCGGTCCGGGTCTACCACTGAGTGACCGCGAAAGCGGAAGCTAACGGCCTCAATCAGGCCAGGTTCGTGCTGTTCTCGTGCGAGGGTAGCCGCCCGGCGTACCGCATCGCGTACGGCCAGCACATCGGTGCCGTCCACACGCTCACTGGAGATGTCAAAGGCACAGGCTTTGCGGTAAATGTCGCTGACCGCCGACCCTTTTTCCACCCGCAGCCCCATCCCATACAGGTTGTTGACGACAAAATAAATGATGGGAAGATGATAAATCTTGGCCATATTGAGTGATTCGTAGAAGGGGCCTCCATTGGTCGTCCCCTCGCCCATCTGGCAGGCCACGACTTCATGGGAAGCGCGATAGTTAATGGCAAAGGCTGCCCCGGTCGCCAGCGGGATCTGCCCACCCACAATGGCGTACCCACCCATAAAGTGACGACGAATGTCAAACAAATGCATGGAGCCACCACGTCCGTGCGAGCAGCCCGTCTCCTTGCCAAACAACTCAGCCATGACGGCCTCCGGCGAGATGCCACGGCCAATGGCGTAGCCATGCTCTCGATAGTTCGTGTACACGTAGTCTTCCGGCCCCAGACCCGTGCAGAGACCGACAACTGTCGCTTCTTCGCCGAGATTAAGGTGACAATAGCCTCCTATATGGGCTTTGGTATACATTTCGCCGATCTTCTCTTCAAAGCGACGAATGAGCACCATCTCGTGATAGTAGTTGATCAACGTATCACCGTCTTCGCCCTCAGGGATGGGAATCGGAGCTTGCTCGTGGACAGACGTCGTTTCCTGCGCATCTGCTTGCTGTTTGCTTTGCATGTCCAAATTACACCTGGTCCTTTCTTGCTAAGGGGAGTGACCACGCAATGGCGAAGCCCAACCCCTCTAGCGAGCATGAGATATGAGGATAGTGAGAGAACCCACGTCTTATGATCCTGGAGGTGCCGGCTCAAGTGAATTGGATTCACTTTTTGATCCACAACGAGGGCAGTCTTTCGGTGGCTCCTCGCTATGAACCGCTTCTCCACACACAGGGCAGATCCAACGCATGGCCAGCTCTCTGACCAGGTCGGCACGGCTGACAATCCCAACCAACCGTCCCTGGTCAAGTACGGGTAACCGCTTGATACGCTCATGTATAAGGATATGGCTCACTTCTTCCACGTCAGTTTCTGGTGTCACGCTGATGACTCCACGGGTCATAATCTCACTAACCGTCTGCCCCTTTTTGCTAATGACATCGTACTCGGTCACCACTCCCACCACGGCATGGTGAACGTTGACAACAGGGAGACCGCTAATACGGTGCTGCGAGAGCAGGCGTGCCGCGTGCTGCCTGGTCTGGTTTTCTGTGACCGTAATTATCGTGGTGGTCATAATATCTTCAGTTCTCATGCTTACATCTCTTCCTTACTTCCTTTCAGACAGATGAGCCGAAGGCTAGATGCGACGCATCGTTTCTGTCTGAATTTGGTTCCATTTGTTCCATTCCTTCTTCCACGATAGGAGGAGCCTGTCCTCTTCCCGCAGAACTAATCGGGTCTAGAATTTAGACTCAACTCTTACAAAGCGCACTCCCTGTCTGCAAACCGTTCGTGACTAGACGAGTCCAAACAAGAGCAAATAAGCGTAGTAAAAACGTATACTATCATCCTCTGGCGTAAAGGGTTGGCACATTATAGAATGCGCTGATTCTCCAGGGCTATCTCCACTCCCAGGTCGCCTCGCGCGACCATCACACCATCGACCACATCGAGAATCTCATCGAGTCGGCTGACCGCCTCCGGTTTCTCTAGTTTGGCAATCAGGGGAATACTTACGTGCTCTTGCTCTTCCCCCTGCTCCGCTTGCAATTGTTGTATGAGCGCTCTGGCCTCTACTACATCCTCCGGTCGGCGCACGAAACTGAGCGCGACATAATCAACGCCGTGGCTCACGCCGAACTTCAAGTCGTCACGATCTTTTGTTGTGAGCGCTGGCGCGCTCACAGCAACTCCGGGCAGATTGATGCCCTTGTGCTCCTTGAGCACGCCACCATGCACAACCTGGCACTGAACCTCGGTCTCATTCGAGCCGAGCACACTCAGTTCCAGGAGGCCATCGTCCAGCAGGATACGGTCACCGCTCTTCACATCCTGCGGTAACGCCTGGTAAGTCGTCGAGATCGTCTCGGCGTTTCCCACTACAGGGCGGGTGGTAATCGTCACCCTGGCATCACGGGCCAGGATGACGGGCTGCCCTCCTTCCAATGTTCCAGTCCGAATCTTGGGTCCTTGCAGGTCTTGCAGGATAGCAATGGCATATCCTAAGCGGGCGGAAATCGTGCGGATGCGATTCAGGACCAACTCATGCTCAGGATACGTTCCATGCGAGAAGTTCAGGCGAGCAACATTCATGCCAGCGAGCATGAGTTGCTCGAGTCGCTCTTCGCTATTGGTCGCTGGACCGATCGTACAGACAATTTTAGTACGTCGCATCAGTTCTCCTCCCAGGTACTACAAGCGGTATCCCTACAAGCTTTTTTCCGCGAGGAAATGAACAAGATCGGCGACGCGGGAGGAATAGCCCCATTCGTTGTCGTACCAGGCTATGACCTTGACCATGTTGCCACCAAGGACCATCGTCGAGAGGCCATCAACGATAGCAGAGTGTGAGTCACCGCGGAAATCGCTAGAGACCAACGGCTCGTCGCTATACTCGAGAATGCCCTTGAGAGGACCGGTAGCTGCCTGATTGAACGCTTCGTTGAGAGCTTCTCTCGTGGCTTCCTTGCGCACAATGGCCACAAAATCAACGACTGAGACGGTGATGGTGGGTACGCGCAGTGACATGCCATCGAAGCGCCCCTTGAGTTCAGGAATGACCAGTGCGAGCGCACGAGCAGCGCCGGTGGTGGTAGGAATGATATTGACAGCAGCACTACGAGCGCGCCGCAGGTCTTTGTGAACCTGGTCCAGGATGCGCTGATCGTTGGTATAAGAGTGAATTGTATTCATCAGACCGCGCTCGATGCCGAACGCGTCATTGAGCACCTTCGCAGTGGGAGCCAGACAATTTGTTGTGCAGGAGGCATTGGAAATAATGTTGTGCACGTGTGGATCATACATATCTTCGTTCACGCCGAGCACGATCGTAATGTCTTCACCTTTGGCAGGTGCGGAGATAATGACTTTTTTCGCCCCGCCCTTCAGGTGTGCGGCTGCCTTTGGTGCATCAGTGAAGAGACCTGTTGACTCGACCACGATTTCGACGCCGAGCTTACCCCAGGGGATCTGCGCCGGGTCACGTTGCGAAATTACTTTGACTGTGTGCCCGTTGACGACGAGAGAGTCAGGGGTTGTCTCAACTTCGCCTGGAAAGCGACCGTAAGTGGAGTCATATTTTAAGAGATGGGCATTGGTCATAGTATCGGTAAGATCGTTCACGGCAACGACTTCGAGGTCGCCTGGATGGCGTTCCAGTATTGCTTTGAGCGACTGGCGACCGATGCGCCCGAAACCGTTAATGCCTACGCGCGTAACCATAGAAAAGTCCTCCTTGTGTGTTGTCGTTTTCCATAAGAAGTAAGTGTAGCATCCCCAGGGTGCAAATTGTTGGTTAGACAGCCAGACGCAGCGGTTGACTGCCAACCAGGGTACTACCTATAACGCATGAAGCTTGCCCTCGACGTCACTCACCCTGTTGTTGATTTCACCACTGCGTATCCATTGATCTAGAGGTTGAGCAACTCGGAGAGGGGCTGATCGGCTACCGAGAGGAGTGTAGTTGATCATAGGAGCACAAGACAGTACCCAAAAGGAGTAATTCTCGGGTGATTTTCGAAGATCTCCGCACAGAGCCGCAATCCTTTGGTAACCATTCTCGATGAGATGTGTAGTGAGGCGATACGCGGCTTCAATGTTATCAAGCACCACGACATCTGCATCGCTGTTCGGGATAGAGCGGTCAATAACCACGAGAGGAAAGTTGAGGTTAGCAGCGGTGAGGTTGGCAATGCTTTGTCGTGTTGGCGAGAAAATCACTCCCGCGACATTTTCATCTCGCTGCAGGTTGAGGTAGATCGCTTCCTTCTCAGGGTCTTCATCCGTATTGCACAGGAAGACGCTGAAGCCCTGCTCATAGGCGACATCTTCGACGGCCCTGCTGATCGAGGTAAAAAACGAGTTGCGAATGTCGGATTACGATTAAGCCAATGGTATTGGATTGTTGGAAGCGCAGGCTTCGCGCCACCAGATTCGGTCGATATCCTAATCGTCTCACCGCCGCCATCACTCGCTCGCGTACCTCGGAGCGTACATGCAGGTCATTTGAGAGCGCTCGTGACACCGTAGCGGTTGATACCCCGGCGGCTTCGGCGACGTCTTTGATGCTGACCATACAAACTTCTCGCCTCCTGACGATCATAGTAAACTCTTACGGCAACCTCTCTCTTGTCGTCGACCTCTACACATCTCTCCGTCCCTTGCAAAGGTAGACTCGTTCAAAACCCAAGGCACAGATTAGATTGTTTGTAAACGATACGATCAGAATATAACATGTTTTCCTCAAGTACGCCATTGTCTTTGCGAACGATTTCATTAATGAACGTGCTAAAATCTCTTTATACTTGTAGATTTAGCCTCATTGTGGCTTTCCTTGCGCGGCTCTGTTACCCAACAGTGTGTTACCTATCAAGGTGACTCTCATTTCCTTTGGGTAACACAGTACCGCAGACGTATACTCATCCTGAGGCCTACTTAGAGGTTGAGATATCGCCAGCGGTTCTTTGTTGCCATGGGCGTTTTTGTCAAAAACTGAACCTGAGAAGCCTTTTCGCACTAAAGGCTTCCAGCTACTCCTTCCGTCTGGTCCTGTACCATCCGTTCTGCTGATCCAGGGTAGTCGGGTTCACACTAAAGGCTTCCGGCTACTCCTTCCGCCTGGTCCTGTACTATCCGTTCTGCCGATCCAAGGTATTCAGGTAAGAAGCGTTCATAGTTCCCCGTCAGCAGTGGCGATGTAATCATGAAATCGGCTGCCGCTCGGTTGCACGCGACGGGAATATTCCAGACCACGGCGATCCGTAAGAGGGCCTGTACATCGGACGTATGCGCCTGTGACGTGAGCGGGTCCCAGAAGAAGATCAGCAGATCGATCTCTCCTGCGACAATCTTGGCCCCCATTTGCTGATCTCCACCTAACGGCCCGCTCTGCAACTTGTGAATCTCCATCCCAAGTGTCTGTTCCAGGAGTTTGCCAGTCGTCCCTGTTGCATAGAGTTCATGCTTTCTCAACAGTACTTTATTAAAAAGTGCCCATTCCAGCAGATCGTGCTTTTTCTCATCGTGTGCCACGAGGGCAATATTCTTTGTCATGTTCATGGTTCGTCTCTGAGCAGACCGTGGCTGCCTGGGGTTCTCTCGTAAATAGCCATTTTCATCCTCTTGGATGTCGGTAAGACAGAGTGCTTGCGTTGCAAAAAGTGTCACGGAAGGGATGTGCGAAGAAGCGCCTTTTTGGGGTTCAGCTCAGGCCGTTGCGCTAGATAGATTGGCTTTGCAACGCAACTCATCCTCCCAGGTATCTTAGCAAAAATCACCCGGCAATTACTCCTTTTGGGTACTGTCTTGTTTCCCTTTTGTCAGCTACTCTCCTCAAAGAAGCCAGCGTGCCTGACGAGGCGGAGTCTCTAACATCGTCCATCATGTTTGTGGTATGCTCAAGGTGGCTCAGACCCTGGGCGGATGCCAGACCGAAGCGGCAAGCTATCATGTTCCGTCTGGGCAAGGACATAATCAGCGCAGACTAATTTGACTTAGAGAAGCCGATGGAGGTACTCACATGATTCGAGCGGTAATTTTCGATCTGGACGGGACGCTGGTGGAGACCGAGGAAATCAAAGCGCTCTCCTATGCACAAGCAGCCGTCGAATTGCGCCCCGAACTGAACGCGGCAGAGATCGTCGAGGCGTTTAAAGATGTAGTCGGCCTGGCGCGCCAGGAGGTAGCGATGGCGTTGCTGCAGCGCTTCGGACTGGAGGCAGCGGCTCGTGCTCGCATGGCAGAATTCGGCGTCAGTGAACCCTGGCAGGCCTATGTGCGGGTGCGGCAGCGCATATACGATGCGATGCTTGATGACCCGGAGTTGTTGCGGCAGCAGCAGTGGCCACACAACATTGCCCTGTTGCACGAGGTCCGGCGTCTGGGCTATCCAATCGCTTTAGCGACCATGTCTTACCGCCAGCAGGTGCTGCACGTGTTGGAGGTGCTGGACCTGAGCAATGCTTTCGACTTCGTGGCCTCGCGGGACGATGTCGAACAAGGTAAGGCCGACCCAGAGATCTATCTGCTGACAGCGCGGGCACTGGGAGTGTCTCCAGCAGAATGTTTGGCGATCGAAGATTCGCCTGCCGGAGTGGCGGCAGCATTGGCGGCTGGCATGGACGTTGTAGCAGTGAGCACACGGCTCACACGCCAGCGCTTGCATGAGAGTGGACTCCTGCCGCCTCATCTTATCGTGGACGATCCCGACCTGCTGCCCCAGGTTGTTGCCCAGATCCTCGCTCATAATTAAAGAAAGCAAAGGAAAAAAGCCGGTGGGGGATACAAAGCTTGCAATTGGGCGGTTGAGGTTGCCAGCACGGTGACTATCGAGAAACGCAGCGAGGAATTGCTTTCAGCGATGCACGATCTCGCACGCGAGCAGAACTATAGCTCATTCATATTTATGATTGTCGATATCATCACTGTGCAGTGCCACTTATTGGTCCTGGGTGGTAAACGCGCAGTAGCAGAGGTATTGGGCGTTCCTCTAGAGGCCGATGGGCATTCAGTGATTGTGAAGGGGCTTGTCTCGCGTAAGAAACAGTTAGTGCCGTTACTCCCACGAATACAGGCATTACACACGTAGGGTAACTTCAAATTTTAGCCGGCACACAGAGTCCACTGCCTTTTTAGGTGTGGGAAGGAAGCTGATTGTAAATATTCCAATCTGTGTCCGCTGCTACCTCCAGACACACCTCCTCTGGTCTTCTCCAGGGCGTCCTCATTCAGAAAACACTTCACCGCATAGATTGTTGTAAACGATACTCCGATCGTATTGTACATTTCAGTTGGCGCGCTATAAATTGTAAACGATTTCAATTAAGAGCGATCATCACACCACATCACATCAGGCATGACCACACTTTCAAGAAAATTTTACGCATGATAAAGATTTTAAGAGAGGGAGACACTTGACAAATTTATTGTAATCGTTTACAATATATATACCGCCGGTATTCTTTCCCGTACAGATCTGGCGACATGTACGAGCAGGGATTTGACATGTGCGTGGCCGGCTGCTCTCGAAAGAAGGGGGTCCAATCGTCATTCAGACTGAACAGTGTGAATAGTTCTCCTTACTCTGTCCTGTTACCCAACAAGTACGAGCGATGAGGACAACCCTGGTAGGTAACACTTTAGTTGGGTAACACAGTATTATAAATATATCCTGCAGTCCCACTTAAAAGATGAGATATCGTTGGTGGTTCTGTACCGCTACGGAAGCTTTTGTCAAAGACTGAGTCTGAGAAGCCATTTCACTGTAAAGACACTTAGAGCCGGTAGAACTCAGGAGAATAAGATGCCAAAAAGCGCAGGCTATATGCTGGTCTGGTCGTCTTCAAATCAGGCATATGAATTGTATGAGGGTCAGGGGGGTGATGCGCTGGACATGATCCCTGGTACCCCTGTCTGGTCGGAGTGGGTGAGCCAGATCCCGTCGTTCGCCTTCCGAGGTCAGAACGGCTCCTATACAGCACGTCAAGAGCGTAAGCAGCGCGGCGGCGGGTACTGGTACGCCTACGCACGAGTCGCGGGGAAACTGACCAAGCACTATCTGGGCAGAGGTGCCGATCTGACTCTGGCTCGCCTGGAGCAGGTCGCACAAGACTTCCAGCCTGATCTGCAAGCTGCTCTACACCAGCAGGAAGGAAGAGCATCATCTCGACCCCGGTCTGTTCTCTCCACTGCTCTCGGAGAGAACGTCTTTCTTCCAGACTACCTGAGCGACGCCGTGACCCCGTTGCCGGAGGGCACCGGGCATCGTCACTTCCGCATCGATCACCTGCATGCCTCCGCCCGGCTCGAAGCCCGCCGCGACAATGAAGTTGATGGGCAGGAGACAGAGTACGAGAGCGGTGTTGATAATCACAAAACCAGGATGTTACCTGCCGACACCCTGCTTGCCACCAAACTTCACCTTCCGCGCACACGTCCACATCTGGTGTATCGTCCTCACCTGATTCAGCGACTGCAACAGGGCCTGGATAAGACCTTGATCCTTCTTTCGGCTGGCCGGGAGCTACGAACACGTCGTCCTTGTCCTGGACGATTACCACGTCATCACCAACGGGTCAATCCATTACGCGCTCTCCTTCCTCATGGAGCATCTGCCTCCCCACCTGCATCTCGTGCTGGCCACCCGTGAAGATCCGCCGCTCCCGCTGGCCCGCTTGCGTGGCCGGGACGACTTGTTGGAACTGCGGGCCAGCGATCTGTGCTTCACGCACGAGGAAACGGCCACTTATCTCGTGGAGATGATGGGACTACCACTGTCGGCAGAGGAGAGCGCGCTGCTGCAGGTACGTACGGAAGGTTGGATCACCGGCTTGCATCTGGCGGCGCTTTCCTTGCAGGGTTGTGAGCATCCGGCAAGCTTCATAGCGACATTCAGCGGCAGCCATCACTACGTCGCGGACTACCTGCTCGACGAAGTCCTGAACCGTCAACCCCAGGCCATCCAGGACTTTTTGTTACAGACCTCTCTCCTGGATCGGCTGAGCGCTCCGCTGTGCGATGCAGTGCGGGCACAGAACGACAGTCAGGTACAGCTCGACTTCCTGGAACAGGCCAATCTGTTCCTGGTCCCTCTTGATGACGAACGGCGCTGGTATCGTTACCACCACCTGTTTGCTGAGATCCTGCGCCAGCGTCTGCAGCAGACGGCCCCCACGCTGGTCCCGGACCTGCACCACCGTGCCAGTCGCTGGTTCGAGCAGCACGGGATGTTTGTCGAAGCGGTCTCTCATGCTCTGTCGGCTTCTGCGTTTGAGGAGGCCGCTCGCTTGATCGAGCAGTACGCCTGGACGTTTGTCCTGGGGAATCAGAAGCGGACAGTGTATGAACAACTGCACACCCTGCCCGAGACCCTGATCCTGGCCCACCCTTCACTCCGTCTCCTGTATGCCAGTGCACTGATGTACACCCGGCACCTGGCGGAGGCTCCGACGCATCTGCAAGCGATTGAGCAAGGGCTGAACCTTGCAGAGGACGCACACAAGACGCAAGGACGTCTCCTGCTGGGCCAGATCATGGCGTGCCAGAGCTTGCTGGCTCGCCTCTGCGGTGATCTGGAACAGTGTGTAGCCCTCTCGCAGCGAGCGCTGGACCTGTTACCGGAGACGGAGGGCACACCACTCATCCGCCTGTTGCGTAGTGAAGCCCTGCTCGGTGCAGCACGCTCCTACCTGGTGAGCGGGAATATGACTACGGCCAGTGAACGCGTGCTCAGGGAACTGGTTGCATCCGCACATGCTTCAAAGTCTCCCTTGCTGGCTTTGAGCGGACTCAACCTGTTAGCCCGATTCCAGGTTCTGCAGGGGCGACTCCATCGGGCTACTGCCACCCATGAGGAAATCGTGCAGATGATCCCGGGACCAGAGGAACGCAATGCACTGCTCGAAAGCCCTGCCTACTACTTCGGCGTAAGCGATCTGCTGCGGGAGCGGAACGAACTGGAGGCGGCCGAACAGCACCTGGCACGGGGCATGGACCTGCTGAGAGATCTGCTCTCGGTCGATGCGGATACGGTCTGGCTGGGCTACACGACCCTGGCCCGCCTCGAAATGGCACGCGGGCGGGCTGAGCAGGCGCTCGCGACGCTGGATGGCTTCGAGCAGCTCGCTCAGCAGCGTCACTTCGCCCCGGTGCTCCTGGCCCAATGTGCTGCCTTACGAGCACAACTGGAGATGGCGCGAGGCCACCTCCAGGCTGCTCATTACTGGGCAGAGAACAGTGGTCTGTCTGCTAACGATGATCTCAGCTACCTTCGTGAAAGAGAGTACCTGACTCTGGCGCGGATCCACATTGCAGAAGAGCGCGTCAGCCCAACTGATGTCGGCCTCTCAGCAATCCTGTTCCTGTTGGAACGACTCGTTGGCGAAGCGGAGGCCAACATGCGCTTACACAGCGTGCTCGAAGGGCTGGTGCTGCTTGCCCAGGCCTTCCAGGTGCAGGGCGACCGCACTGAGGCTCTGGTCACACTGAGCCGCGCCCTGACCCTCGCTGAGCCGGAGGGCTACCTGCGCCTCTTCCTGGACGAAGGTCTACCGATGCTGGCCTTGCTCCACCTGGCGCAGCAGCATGGTCTGGTATCGGGATACGTCGCGAAAATTCTGGCGGCAGCAAGCAAAACGAGATCGGCAGATTTCCACCATCAGGCTCCCCAGTGCAGTTCGCTTATGGAGCCTCTCACGGCTCGTGAGCGCGACGTGCTGCGGCTAGTCCTGGAGGGTGCCTCTAACCAGGAGATCGCCCGTCGGCTAGTCCTGAGTGTGAACACGGTCAAGAAACACGTCTTGAACATCTATGGCAAGCTGAACGTGCAGAACCGCGCTCAGGCCATCGCCAAAGCGCGGATGCTCCATCTGCTGTAAGAGCCAATGAGCAATGGGAGCACCTCCACCGAGGTGCTCCCATTCTACGGCTTTGCACAACAAGGCAATTCATAGCCATTATTATTAAGGAAGGACTCTTGATGGGGTCGCTTCATTCGTTTCTCTGGTAAAAATCACCCAGGAATTACTCCCTTTGGGTACTGTCTTGTCCCCCTGTGATCGGCTATTCTTCTTGGAGACACCATCGTGGTACCCTGTCAAAGGGACAGGGCTTTTCAAACGTCCCGTAGAGGCATGCCTCTACGGGACCATCCCAGCGACGTTTGAAAAGCCCTGCGATAGGGAGCTGTTGATGCAGTACTCGGGTGGTATTTCTACCGAGAAGGGAGGTGAGCGATTTTCTAAAGAGCATACTCCTTCTGCCTTGAGAACCGGGCAGGAGCTACCCCATACATAGTCATAATAGAAGAGAAGAGAAACCCTTCCCTCTTGAACTCTGTGGAGGCAATTATGATCACAATTGATGAGCGCCTGGTCCGTGTGCAAGCCAGGGCG
>WNFY01003492.1_pt1 | contig 14728 bp, 16 predicted proteins | sample 5400091 | NCBI WGS metagenome assembly WNFY01 (sample SAMN13153364, study PRJNA577476) | soil metagenome | isolation source: 60 cm soil or saprolite under grassland replicate 1 | place: USA:California | collected 2016-06-15 | reverse complement strand
GCAAGAGCGCGTTGCTGTTTGGCAGCTTGAACGCAATCAGGCTCAGGCAGGCATCGACTGGCGTTTTACGGCGGCCGATGCCCGCATCAAGCTCAAGCATCTCTATCCAACTGTCAAATGAAGGCGGTCAGTCCAGTAGCTGCTTATGCCGAGACTGGTAACAACTCCGTTCCTCAAAGGGAAAGCGGCCAATCATGACACCAAATTTGACACTAAAACCTTTGGTTTCATATCGTCTTGACTGGACAGGATTGGACAAAAAAGTCCCCTTACAAGCTCGATTGCGCAGATGGTAAAGGCATAGAAAGATTCAGAGAAAGTGTGATATACTCCTACCATGAAAATCCACATACGTTACTTTGCATCGTTACGCGAGATCGTCGGACAGAGCGAGGAGACGCTGAATGTACCCGAGGGAAGCAGCGTCGCCGCTATGCGCGCGGAACTGTTGACGCGCTATCCGGGTCTGCAGACGATTATGCCGCGTTGCGTCAGCGCGGTCAACCGGCGCTATGTGGACGCAGAGACGGTCCTGTATGATGGTGATGAGCTGGTGTTTATTCCACCGATGGGCGGTGGAATACAGGGCGAGGAGGTTGACTGATGGAAGCACTTATTCAATTGACGCGCGAGCCGCTGCAGCGGGACGAGCTAATAGCGGTGGTGAGCCATTCCAGCGTGGGCGGCATCGTTGTCTTTGAGGGCGTGGTGCGCGATAATGCGCGCGGCAAACAGGTGCGTTACCTTGAGTATGACGTCTATGAAGAGATGGCCGAACAACAGATACGCAGCATCATCACGGAGGCACAGCAGCGCTGGGGGGTCGAGCGAGTCGCCGTCGCGCATCGCTTCGGGCGGCTGGAGATCGGCGAGGCAAGCGTCATTATCGTCGTTGCCAGCCCGCACCGGGGCGAAGCCTTCGACGCGTGCCGCTACATCATCGACACCCTTAAGAGCACGGTGCCGATCTGGAAAAAAGAGGTCGCCACCAACGGCGAGGAGTGGGTCGAGGGCTAGCAAGCACCGCAGGCGCTGAGGATCAGGAAGAAATGAACTAAACAGTTTTTCCGGTTGTGAGCGCGCGCCGCAGAATTAGTGGAGGGAAAGACCGCACGGAGAAACTTTTTATGGTATAGTTGTTAGAAGAACTAGTGTAGTTCCCAAGGAAGACTTCGTTGCACCTTCCAACGACCTGGGATAGGTCCAGGGTTTTCTCGGAGAACTTTGATGAACTTATTCGAAAAGCAATCTCGACTCAACCAGCTCTTCGTACAAAGTCCTGTCAATGCTGCCTACCTCGCAGGCTCACTCTCAAATCGTACCGCATTTGGGCACATGAGCGACGTCGACATAGCCATCTTGCTGATGGACCAGATCAAGGCGGACCAGTTTCTCGACTACCAGCTCTACTTCTTCAGCGAACTGGCAAAACGACTGGAATCCGACACTATCGACGTGGTCATTTTGAACCAGGCCTCGCTGCTGCTCAAACTGCAGGTCATTAAATATGGGCAGATCCTGTTTACACGCGATGAGAAGCAGCGCGTGTCCTTCGAGACAAAGGCAGTGATGGACTACCTGGATTTCAAGAAGTTCGACGAGATACAGAACCAGGCGCTGGGCCGGCGCTTGTACAGGCAGATGCTCCCACTGGACAAAGAGGTCGTGCAGGGACAGCTCAAGCAGTTGCGGGACGCGGTAGAGATTCTGCGCGAATTGAGGCAGACGCAGCGCGAAGAGTTTGTCTCGGACTACCGGGTGCATGGACTGGCGGAGCGCTACCTGCAGCTCGCGATCGAGGCGTGCCTGCAACTATGCAGCGCACTGGTAGCCTCGTTTGGCCTGCGCCGTCCGGAGGGGTTTCACGAGCTGCTCAGCATCGTTGCCAGCCAGCAGATCATTCCACGTCCGCTCTCATATCGCTTGGAGGTGCTCACAAATCTGCGCGATGCGCTGGTGCACGATCCCAGCTCGATCAACCGTGACCTGCTCTATGACCATCTTCAGCAGCGACTCGGCGATTTAGAGGAATTTGCCGACATCATTGAGAAAAAGCAGGAGAATACCTAGCGGCAAACCCTGGCAATTAGCACATGAGTCATCACGGTATCTGACAGTGGTGGCGGACCTTTTTCTCTGACTCCTCGCCGCTACGCTTCGTAAGTTGTAGTATGTGGGAAATGGGGTGGGCGTCCGCGGACGCCCACCCCATTTCCCACATACTACGAGAGTGAGTTTAGACCTCGTTTAACGAGCGCAAAGTTTCCGCCTGGCTCAGCGCCTCGGCGGCCTCATCTGGCCGATTGGTCTCCGTGTAGATCTGCGCCAGAGTCTCGTAGGCAAGAATCAGCGAGGGGTCCATAGAGATGGCCTGCTGAACGATATCGAGAGCCTCGTCGTAGCGCTTCACCTCGCGCAGCGTATCGGCGAGATCGTTGTAGTAGTCTGCGTTGAGCGGATCGCTCTCGATCGCGTTCTGGTAGTTCGCGATAGCCTCATCGTAGTCGCCCTGTCCATCGTAGGCGGCAGCGAGCTGATAGTACCCTTCTGGATCATCCTCGAAGCGCTCCAGCAGGGTCTGCGCGGTCTGAATGGCCTCGGCGTAGCGTTCCATAGAATTGTAGGTATCGGCCAGGCCCGCGTACGCAGCCGCCAGATCGTCTCCCTGGAGCTGACCGCTCTCACCGCTCTCAATCAGGCTGCGATAGATGGAGAGGGCATCATCGTAGCGTTCAGCTTCGAGATAGGCCTCCGCCAGGCTGAAGCGGGCGGTGGTACGTTGTGGATCAAGCTCAATCGCATGATCATAGGCATCGATCGCCTCCCCATTGCGTCCCTGTAGGGAGCGCCAGGTGCCGAGATGCTCCCAGGCTTCGGCATCGTCGGGATCGAGAGAGACGATACGGGCGTACGTATCGGCGGCCTGATCGCGCTCGTTCATCTGCTCATAGACGGCGGCCAGCATATCGTAGCCGACGCGGCTATCGAGATCGAGCGTCAGCATCTGATTGGCGGTCGAGAGAGCATCATCGTAGCGCCGCATATCCAGGTACAAGCTGGCGAGCTCGGCGTAGCGCGAAGCATCGACGGGATTATCATCGACGCGGCGCTCCTGATCCATCACGCGGCGCAACTGCTCATTGATGCGCTCACGCACATCGCGCAGATTATCGGCGGCCACGGTATTCTCAGGATTGAGAATAAGCGCCTGGCGATACGCCTGGACTGCATCCTGGTAGAGATTCTGAGCGCGATAGGCATCGGCGACGCTCAGACAGATCTCATCGTTGTCGGGGGCCAGCTCCTGCGCCAGTTGGAAGATCTCCAGGGATTCCCTGTTCAAGCTGAGTTCTCCATAGACATTGCCCAGATTAATATACGCATCGAGCAACTGCGGGTCCAGGTCGATCGCGCGTCTGTATCCCGCCACGGCTCCCTCAAGGTCGTCCAGGTATTGGCGCACCAATGCCAGATTATAGCGGGCACGGGCATCCTCAGGATCTGCTTCCACAGCCCGCTCGAAAGCCTCGGCAGCAGACTCGTAATCTTCTCGTTGAACGGCGGCATTCCCTCTATCGGTCCAGGTCTGTCCATCACCAGGCGCATTTCGGTCCACAAAATGGACCGGAATGGGATTCTGATCATTTCTTCCGTCTTGCATTTCATCCATAGGTGACTCTATTCTCCTTTATGGGGTATAAGGTGCTTCTTAAAAATACTTAACAAGATTTAGTCCTTGCGTAGTATAACACGCTCTACCATCTTCTTCTACCCAGGAAAAGCTCCCTCGACCGGTTGCGGATGAGGGAGGAGTTCTTCTTTAGTGAGGATAGACAGCGTCCTAGCGCATCACACGCAGCGTGACGCGGAACTCGTATTGATCACCCGGATAGAAGGCTTCGGTGTATTCGATTGGCGCGCCGGTATCATCAAAGACGGTACAGGCCAGGCGCACACCCGCGGTAGAAGAAGAGACACGCAACAGCTCGGCCTCGCGAGAGGAGGGCGTATCGGCCTTGATGCTCTGTTCTGCAATATAGGGATGAAGCCCCTCGGTCGCCATGATACTGTAGAGAGAGCCCTCAGCGGTCTCTTTCGCTCGCTGGTAGACGCTGGAGGCACGCGGATAGGGCAGGTAGTCAAGCTCGTAAGCGATGGGAGCATCATCTGCGGTACGCAAGCGTTCCAGGCGGACAACCTGTTCTTCATCCGTCAGGCGAAGTTGTTCTCGAACAGATTGAGACCCACGGACTAGTTCACTCTTGAAAAGCATCCCGCCAGGACGTTTGCCACGGCGACGAAGTTCGTCGCTTAAGCTTGAAAGCTCGGTCAGGGTGCGTTGCTGCACACGTGGTTCGCAGACGAACGTGCCGCGACCATGCTGGCGATAAAGCAGGCCCTCATGCACCAGTTCCGTCAGCGCCTGCCGTACGGTGGCGCGACTTACATGATATTGAGCCACCAGTTCCGGCTCAGAAGGAATAGCGGTATGAGGTGCCAGGTGCCCCGCATGGATCTGCTGCTTAAGCACCTCTTTTAACTGATAGTACAAAGGTAAAGGATTGGAGCGTTCTAAAGTAGGCATATACAGTTCCCCTTATGTCCAGACAACAGAAGTCGAAGAATATAGAACATGGGAAGAATATATCACAAAAAGTCGGAAGCGTCGAGAGGAAAAGGAGGCAATATTGTGAATTGACCCCAGGTCGTGGGGCCAATTCATGTTCAACTTATGCAACGGCGATACCATTGTCAGCGAGTACCCGATCGATCTCGGACTTCAAGCGGCTCGGCAGAGGACCGACGAGGCGGCCAATCTCTCTCCCACCGTTAAAGATCATCAACGTCGGGATAGCCTGAATACCGAGGCGATTGGGGGTCTCACCGTTCTCATCGATATCCATCTTCGCAAAGCCCAGTTTGCCCTGATACTCATTGCTCAGGCGCTCGAAGACAGGGGCGATATTGCGACAGGGGCCACACCAGGCTGCCCAGAAATCAACGATTACGGGAGTCGAAGCGCCCAGAACCTTCGTACTGAAATCCTTGTCTCCGACATGGAACAAATTTGCATGTGTGCTGCTCATAAGTATCTCTCTTTCACCTTGTAGATTAAACCTGTTTACCCTCAGATAAGACTGGTCAGAGGATTATTTACTACAGAGGAGAACACCAGGGATTGCCAATCTATTCCAGTTTTCTCTCCTCTGAAGTATTCTACCATCTTATTCATGCTAGTTGCGTCGATTGCCTTGCAGAATCGACAATAGTTCCAGAATGTAGAGGAACAGATTCAAGACCGTGATGAATATAGAGACCGTCAGGCCAATAGCATTGGGCATTGTATCCGCCATATACTTAGCGCGTTGCACATAATACAGCACATAGCCGGAGAAGATCGCGATCCCGACCACCGAGATGATCAGCGCGAAGATCGTCGAGTGGAAAAAGATGCCCACGATACCCGCAACAAGCAACAGGATCACCCCGACGAAAAGGTAGTCGCCCAGGTGCGTAAAGTCGCGTTTCGTCGTCCAGGAGTACAGCGCCAGGGCCAGAGAGGTCAGCGCTGTGATCAGGAACGCCTCGCCCAGGATATAGGGAGCAGAGGCGATGTAGTAGCCGAGCAGCGGCGAGAGCGACAAACCCTCCAGAAACGTAAACAGGTAGAGCAGGAACAGGTTGATTCCAGGCTTCTGAATTAAAAAGTTCAGCGCGATCAACACAACCAGGCCAGCGATCGCCACGAACAGATACGTACCGAAGGTCAGATGCAAAAAGAATATACCCACGAAAGCGCCCAGAGAGGCAAAGATGAAGGAGAAAGCCAGCAGTCCCATCACCTTTCCAATCAAAGAGCTTGACTGCGCCTCGCTATGAGCATAGGGAAGCGTCTGATACTGATAGCGAGAGCCAAAGCCGCCGCGGCCTCCGTATGCTCCCCCGCCGAATGGACCATTATTTCTTTGATTAAACATGAGTAACCTCACGATTAAGAACTATCGAAACTGAACGCCCGCGTGGAGGCTGCTCAGCATACAGATCTATTGACGAAGAACTAACCTCTTCCACGATATGCGAAGAGGTTTTCTCACCGATATATACGTTGAGGGGTAAACATTGGTTGCACCCCCATGTACTGTTTCAGGGGATGTACGGAGGCTTAGCGGGGCCAGCGCCCCTATGTAGTCATTCAATCCATTCACGAGCGCAGAGCATCGTATGTCGAAGCTACATCACACTCCACACGCCACAGATCTCACAGAACGCCACACCGATCTCACCAAACGCCTTACTGCGCGTATTCCAGCGATCATACACAATAGCCAGGGAGCCACAATTCCAGCAGCGTGCACGCCCGCCAGCCTTGCTCTCGGCAGCCAATTTCTGGAGCAAAGCGCTACGGGCCTCTTCGGCACCAGTATAGCCGGGATTATATGCCAGGTGCAACGGATCGCCGAGGGTATCGCCCGGCTCCTTCCCCAGCGGCAACTTGATCTCATGAGAAGGCGCCTGTAAAGGGGGCGCGGCTACGGGTTGCACAGTGGGCGGCTGTGGAGGACGGCGGAAGTACTCCCCACGGGCGGTACGGCGTCCACCCTCGATAGGAGGATAGTCCGATCGCTCTGCGCGCTCACCACGATCTCCATTGGTAGATGGAGAGAGCGCGGGAGGTGGCATAAAGGTCTGACCGGAAGGAAGGGACAGCGCGGAAGAAGCATTGTCCTGATGCGCGGGTGCCGCAGAAGTATCGACGGCATTCTCCGTCTCTTCCGGTGCGGTAGGAGAATCAGCGGGGGGCTCTGTAGGGAGGCCCTCCGGGGTATTCTCTGCTGGATCAGCGACATGATTCGTATTATTTTCCGGCTGATCAGGCGGATTGGCGCGTTTGCGACGAGTTACTGGCATAGGGGTTTGCTCCATAAGAAGTAGTGTGTGTGCATACAGCATCAACGTAGCATGTGTATTATATCACAGTGTGTAGAGATAAAGAAAAGACATTCTACACTGTAGATGAGTAGGCATACCGCTTTTCACGTAGGGTATGCCCACCTCAATCGCCCTGAAACAAAATAGCAGCGGCCCTGCTCAAGCAAAACGCAGGCTGGTTAGCCTTTAAAGAAATCTGCATTTACCTTGATGTAGTTCTTCCATTCATCGGGAACGGCAGACTCCTCAAAGATGGCGGTCACGGGGCAGGCAGGCTCACAGGCGCCGCAATCAATACACTCATCAGGATTGATGAAGAGCTGCTGCGCTTCATCAAAGCCCTCTTCATTCTGTGAAGGATGAATGCAGTCTACTGGACAAACATCTACACAAGAGGCATCTTTCACGCCAATACACGGCTGGGTAATCACATAGGTCATCTTTTCGCTATCCTGCCTTTCAAGAATATCGTCTCTTGACGAGCGTCTTCACAGTTCCGCTCTTTATGGATTACGGCTGCTGAGCCAGCCGACAAACCGGCGCTCGCTACGCGCCGATGTGGTAACGGCGACCACACTCGCGTATCCTTATCAACATGCTTATACAGCGATTCCAGGCCCGCTTTGCCTGCCGTGCGATGATTACAAAGTGCAGCAGCGAGGTTCTGCTTCAGCCAGTTTCAGTATAGAAGGTTGTGCAGGCAATGTCAATCGCTACGTCATTTATTGCACGCGGCGCCTTGACAAACCTTCACACGAGTCTGTATAGTTGTTGACAGTGGTCACGAATATTATAGCACGATCATGCACACGGAAAGGAGGGCTCCTGGTATGAATACCATGCGTACCGTAGGGCTTATTGCATTATGCCCACGCACTATGGAGTTCGCCGACCAGACCATCTCCTTAATAGTGACCGCACCACCACCATTCAATGAAATAGCCCTTCTGGCACAGGGGACGAGTTTGCCCATTTTCAGGAGGAAACGGCGCTATCTGTCTGTCAGTTGACGACGAACACCTCCGCACCGTGGGCAACACAGAAAGTTCCCACGGTTTTTTGTTGCCCTTCAGCTCTCAAAAAAATGTGATTCATGTACTTCAAGCAAGAAACGAGGCATCAACAACCATGCTTACAGAAACAGGCTCTGCATACTGTCTTGATTTAGGCGATGGACTTAACGCGCGCTGGTCCACAGCCGCTGATACAGAGAGCATAGCACACCTGATCGGGATGGTCTTCCGCGAAAAAGCCGATGAGCTGGAAAACGTCCGGATGGCAAACAGTGTGCGGCGAATGATGCGTGGCGACTATCCACTGATGGGTCCCAATGATTACGCGCTCATAGAGGATACGCGCAAGGAAGGCAATCCCATCGCCGCATGTACCTGCCTGTGGCGGCAGACCTGGGAATACGAAGGCATTCCATTCGAGATTGGTCGGCCCGAATTCGTCGCCACGGACCCAAATTATCGCCGCCGTGGGCTGATTCGTGTGCTGTTCGACATGGTGCACCGGCGCAGCGCGGACGAAGGGCACCCGGTCACAGCCATCACCGGCATCCCCTACTTCTACCGCCAGTTCGGCTACGAGTACGCGCTGGATCTGGATGGCATGCGAAAGACCTACCTTACCCAGATACCGAAGACGAAGGATGGTGAGCCAGAGTTGTACACGCTGCGCGAGGCCACGATCGAAGACATTCCCCTGATACAAGCGAGCTATAACCATCGCAGGGCCGGCAGCATCGTCTGGACGCGCATACCGGACAGCTATTGGCGCTACGAGTTCGAGGCCTGGCGCATACAGCCCGAATGGGGAAGGACATCGAACACACAGATCATCGTAGACAGCACTGGCCTGCCGCAGGGATATGTATTGCTAGCACCCATACGTTGGGGCTCAAGTCTCCCCGTATGGGGCTTTGAGACCACACCGGGCACGAATCTCCGGGCCATGCTGCCCTCAGTGCTGCGCGCTCAAGACATTTGGCGAACAGATACCCACATCGAAGCCTGACATCGGTCCATACAACGCGATTAACTTCCACCTGGGGCGTTCGCACCCGGTCTACGAAGCGCTCGGGGAGCTTGCCCAGGCAAAAGAAGAGCCGTATGCATGGTACGTACGCGTACCAGACCTGCCCGCATTTCTCCGCTTGATCGCGCCAGTGCTGGAGAAGCGGCTGGCCGACTCATACATAGCGGGATACACGGGTGAGTTAAAGCTCGACTTCTACCGGGGAGGGCTGCGCATGGTCTTTGACAACGGACGGCTCACGACGGCGGAGAACTGGCGTGTCCCCGTCTATGACTCCAACGCGGGCAGCGGATTTCCTGAGCTCGTCTTCCTGCAGGTTGTCTTTGGGCATCGCAGCATCGAAGAACTGCGCCACGCCTTCCCTGATGTGTGGGTGAACGACGAAACGAAATACGCGCTCAATGTGCTCTTCCCGGCACGAGAATCCTCCGTCCTGCCATTGTAGAGGGGAGACGGAAAGCTACTTGCGCGGCACAATGTAGAGGTGCGAGAAAGCCACTTCGGAGCCTTGCTCCTCTACATACAGACCGATCTGTCCCGATAGCAGCGGTGACCTTGTATGATCGATCGTGGGATGACGCGCAACGCGTTTCCCATTGATTGAGAAGACAAACGAATTGCCGCTTGCACTGATCGTAATCGTATTGTTCCTGCCATGACCAGTCACAAGCTGGGGGGCCGGGCCGGACGCAATCGGCGTCCACGTGCCGGAATCGAAGCGTGAAAAGGCATACTGGCCGCCCCTCGCGGTGACAACCTCAAAGAGATAATAATGCGACTGTTCGGCGCTGGAGCGAAACACCACACCATAGTAATTCGCATCACTCGTCACAGCGCGCACCTCAGAAATGGTTACGGTGAGGAGAAATGTACTGAAATGACAGCTCGTGCACAGGGCAAGGGCCACATTCTGGGGCGAGTTGTTCAAGACATGATAGCGTTGATTCACACTATCATAGAAGAATGTCTTACTCTGAGGCCACTGATTGTGCATCGCCAGATAATCGACGTGAGCAGGATCAGGCGTAGCAATAGCCACGACCGGCGTGCCGACCCCATGCACCGCGTCCCTGCTGACAATACTGGTAATGTAGCCCACGGTAAGCAGGAGGCACAGCAGCAAGGTCGCGATAGCGACAAAGCGGCGATTAGCGAAGTTCGACGCCCAGACGGGCTTGATCTGAACGAACGGATCTAAAGCGACAATGACGGGCTGGGAGTCGCTGAACGTCGACCCGGTATAGGAGTCCAGCACAGCCGCGCGTTTTCCGCTCGGAGTCGCGGCCTGCACCTTCTCAGAGATTGCAACGGCCTGAGTAAACGCCGCGCTGAACTCGCCTGCCGTCTGGAAGCGCTTCTCAGGCTCCTTGCCCAATGCTTTATGCACAACACGATCGAGGGCGGGCGAGATATCCGCGCGAATCAGAGCGAGCGAGGGCGGCGGCTCATGCACATGCAACAAAGCAAGAGCGATCGACGTATCGGCGATAAATGGCAAGCGGTTAGCTAGCAGATAGAAAAGCGTCACGCCGAGAGAATACACATCGGAACGACCATCGATCGCCTGACCGAGAGCCTGCTCCGGTGAAATATAATCAGGAGTTCCCATCATCGCTTCAGCATTTTTCGCTGGCACCTGCCGGGCATCATCCGCAGTCAGGCGCGCAATGCCGAAGTCCGAGAGCATCACGCGGCCATCGCTATCCAGCAAGATATTGGCAGGTTTTACATCGCAATGGACGCAACCATGAGTATGCGCATAATCGAGTGCAGAAGCAATCTGCCCAAGGAACCACTGCGCCTCGGCCAGAGAGATGGGGCCATGTTTGGCGGTATACTGGGAGAGCGTGCCGCCGCGCATATAGGGCATAACAATGTAGGGGAGGCTATCCTGCTCGCCATACGCGTAGATCGGCAGAATATTTGGGTGGTCTAACTTGCTGGCCGCCTCCGCCTCGTGCAGGAACCGCCGGTAGAAGTCCCGCATCATCTTTTTATCCATGTTAGGGCGCGGCAGAAATACTTTTATGGCGACCTTGCGTGCAGGCTTCTGTTGTTGGGCAAGATACACCGCGCTAGATCCACCATAGCCCAGCAGCCGTTCCAGCGTACAACCGCCCATCACCTTGCCGATAAGATGTTTTCCCCTACTCATAGTAAAGCTGGCAGCTCCTCTCTAGATCTTCGCTGAGAGAACCAGCGCAGAACCTGACACACAGCAATTCACGATAATACATACGAGAGTCACTACAATTGTAAGCACTGAGCGCATTCACTGTCAATATTATATACGAGCCAGACCCTGTAAAGGATGCCTCCATGCCATACTTATGCTTGAATAGAGGCAGCAAGCGGCAACTGCCCCAGAGGAGAGGGGTACGCCGCCGCTCGTTCAGGCACAAAAAAACATCTAAAACTAGATGGTGAACTTGCCATCGCGCATAATCACACGACCATCCACCTCAATCGTGCAGGAGGTGGGGATCACATCCACATGGATATTGGCATCCCAATCCGCGCCGGTAAACTCGGGATAGGGGTTGCCGAAAGCGACATGCAGACCGGGCATTTTCTCATCCTGTAAGAGATTGCCACTCAACTTCGTCAGGCTCGTGAGCGTTCCAATGGCGAACTCTCCGGCGCGATTGCCGTTGGGCACCGAGAACAGGTAGTCACGGACCTCCTGGGCCAGCACGGCGTTCTCGCTGGTCACGCCAGTGACATAGCCATTCTTCACCTCGATCGTGAGCGGCTGCCGCAGAACGCCGTACTTCTCAGAGAAGTAATCGCCGAGCACCTCGCAGACGAGCACACCATCGACGGTAGCGGGCGCGGTAAAGACCTCGCCCTCGGGAAGATTGCCCCACTTGCCTTGCTCATGATAGCGACCATGACAAGGGACCCATTTCCAATCCGGGTGGAACGTCGCCGTCACGTCGCTGCCTTTAGCAGAGGTCACATGAATGGTCTGCGCGTTATGCACGAGATCGTAGACCTGGTTCGTCAACCGGAAGACCTCATTGTAGTCGGCGCACATCCCCTCGGTCATCAGCGTCTCATCGATACCGATCATGTGACCGTGGCGCACCTTCAATTCCTTCACCAGGAAAGGCAGCAGCGGGATGCGGAAGGCAATCTCGCCCGGCTGCGCGGTCGCAATATAGTAAGTCACGGTCGGTCGGGCGTGGATAAGATCCTCGCGCAGGACAGTAGAGAAGGCTGTCAACGGGCGCTCTCCGTAGTGTTCGAGGAAGCGCACGGTGACATCGGCGTGCAGGGCGAGTGCGACATTCGCAACCTCGCGGGCGATGTTTTCGCGATAATAATCGGTCAAGATAAAGACACGATCCTGGGCGGTCACCCCCATACAGCGGATGGCATTCTCGGCCCCGAGCTGGACCCGTTCCGCGAAACTGAGGGACTGAATATCCAGATCAGAACGATCGGCAATAGAACTCCGTGTTGTTGCTGACATAAGAAAAGCTCCTTTATAAACATAGGTAATATAGCGGCGTATCAGATTGGCTTACTAGAAAAGTCCCTCTGCAACATGCGCCACAACACAGAACTTGTTGAAAACAGTGAGCACAGTGATATTTTAATATACGCTCTGGTGGGTTGATGGTAACATAGAGGCGCACTCTCTATACTTTTGGCATCCCTTTGGCTGACAAAACAATACAGAAGAGATTGTGCCTGGCTGTAGTCAGAGCGTGTAGCCACGATGCACACTTATGATTATACAATAGCTATTGAGGACCCCTCATGTAGTAGGGATGGGGCTTGCCCCCATCCGGCTCAGCAAGCGCAATCATGCAATGGAGCAGCGTTCTCGGAGAACCGGATGGGGGCAAGCCCCATCCCTACTCAAGAGTCACAGTACTCAAACCATAAGAAGGGACATTCATATGACAAGCTCACACCTGTATCACGCTATTCACGCCCAGCCGGCGGCGCTGCGCGAGCTCCTGGCCGACCGGGCGGGCACGGAGCAGATCGCGAAGAAGCTGGCGGGGGCGCGGCGGATTCTGCTGGCGGGCATAGGCACCAGTTTTCACGCGGCAGTCGTTGGCGAATATCTGCTGCGCCGCGCGGGGGCCGATGCCTGGGCGGTGCGCTCGTTCGAATTTGTGACCTACCCCCAGGCGCTACAAACAGGAGACGCCGTTATCGTCATTAGCCACAGAGGCAGCAAATTGCATGGCATCAAGGCTGTAGAACAGGCCACCGGCGCGCGCGTCTTCACGGCGGGCATTACGGGGAAGGGCACAAAGATGCAGGGGGCCGACGCCACCCTGGAAACGGTCGAGCAAGAGCTATCGTCAACGCACTCCATCAGCTATACGGGAGCGCTCACACGCCTGGCACAGATCGCGGTGCACCTGGCAAAGCTGCACGAACGGGCGGAGCAGGCACTGCGCCTGGAGCAGGGGCTCGCCTCGATACCAACGCTGATGGAGAACATGCTGGCGCGCGAAGACGAGGTACGACAGGTAGCTCAAGAGGCGGCGCAGCGGCGCATCTACTTCGTGGGAGCAGGTCCCAACGCCGCCAGTGCCAGCGAGGGAGCACTCAAAGCAAAAGAGGCGGCCTACGTAACGGCGGAGGGCTTCGAGCTAGAGCAGGCCATACATGGGCCGCTGGTCGCCTTCGAAGAACGGGATCTGCTGATCCCCATCAGCGTCAGGGGCGCGGCGCAACAACGCGTGAGCGATTTGCTACGGGCGCTCAGCGAGATCGGACCTCGCGTCTGGCTGCTCGGCACGGTGCCTGACACCGGGACAGGAGAACTCTTTCAGCGCGCGGGCTGGTCGCGTTTCGCCCTGGCGGACGCAGCGGATATAGTGGAGGAACTTACGCCACTGCTTGCCGCGGTGCCGGTACAGCTCCTCGCCGACTTCCTGGCGACGGCGCGGGGAACCGATGCCGATAGTTTCCGCCGGGACCAGGACGCATATCGGCGAGCTGGCGAGAGGATTCATCTCTAGCACGGCGCCACAGGAAAATCCGGGTGTGGAGAGATAGCGAGCCGGCTAGTTTTTCTTACTCTCGGAGTAGTGACCATTCTGTTGTGAGCGCGAGTGATGGTTCTGGCGCGGTTTCTCCTCCTCGCCCTCCTTCTCAGGAGAAGAGAGAGCAGGGGAAGCAGGCTGCAAAGGCACCCAGGTATTCATCACCTTCGCGTCCACCTTCCTGCGTCTGTAAAAGCGGCGGCTCATCTCAAGTACAGCCCACGCGAGAATGAGAGCTGCGACAAAAAACCCAACATACGTGATGATGATTGGATTCATAAAAAATAGTATCCTTTTCACTCGCTTACATACACCCGGTTGGTGTTCCCATTGTAGTCTTCAAGCGAAAAAGCGTCAAGAGAGCAGGCTGGTCAGAACGGAAATGCAGGGGTAAACAAGAGGTGCCGTGGATCTCTACGGCACCTCTTCTTCATCTTCTTATCGGCACTCACAGCATCGTGATCGTCCCATTGGCATTGACGCTGATCTTCACCGGCGCAATAGCGGTGGGCGCCGGTCCCTGAATGACGCTGCCATTGGTGGGATTGAATATGGCCCCATGAGCCGGGCAGACAATCGTCTTCGTGGCAGGCTCATAGTTCACGTACACGCCTTCGTGGGTACAGGCGCGATCATAGGCCGCGAAATTGCCATTCGGCAGGCGAATGAGCAAATCCTTGTTATTGTTAAACGTCACCGACGAATTGACGGCCATTGTCGTTTTCGCAATGACGGCCTGATTCGCA
>WNFY01003602.1_pt1 | contig 14733 bp, 12 predicted proteins | sample 5400091 | NCBI WGS metagenome assembly WNFY01 (sample SAMN13153364, study PRJNA577476) | soil metagenome | isolation source: 60 cm soil or saprolite under grassland replicate 1 | place: USA:California | collected 2016-06-15 | reverse complement strand
GGGTGCCTGGTCTCGATCGCGCTGGGATTCATCGGCGCACTGCTCGGCACATGGCTCGCCGGCGCTCTGCATCTTCCGGAATTATTGAGTATCCCGGTGGGCGGTATGAACTTTCCGATCATCTGGTCAATCATCGGCTCGGCCTTATTTGTCGCAGTCATAGGTCTGATTACCCGCGGGCGAACGTGGTAACTGGTTTGGAAGGTGATGAAACGGGCTGACGATTTTCGCGATGTCGATCGAACCACCACGCCCAGGGAATGAATAGCCACGTCAACAACGTTCCCAGCGCCAGAGCTTTCACACTTCCCGGAGGAGGGGCGAATGTCGCACCCGCATACGATAGCAAGAGCCCGCCGGCAAACGCCCAGAACGCATAGGTTCCCATCCTGTCTTTCGCTCTCGTCTGTTGCAGATAGATCGCAATCCCCGCAGCAAGCATCAATATCTCTATTACGATAGTGACTTTGGGATGATTCCAAAGTCCCAGGCCGTACTGACGACTGCCGGCATACAGCGGCAGATCAGGTCGATGCACCAGGTAATCCAGCACCCAGTGACTCACGACCAAAATCGCAATCACGAGTGCGCCTCTTTGATAACGCGTAATGCCGAAATAAAGCGAGGCATACAAGATGGCCCAGCCGGCGACTGCGACCAGCCCGTGCGAGATTGGATATGAGACAAATTCAAGCCGCAGAAACGGATTGCTGTTCGGAGTGATCGCCACCTGCTCCCAACCGATGAGTAGAAAGAAGGGCCAGATCAGATCGAGCAGAATCGGCGCCGCGACGAGCGCGCCCATTGATGCCTTGGGCGCAGTTTTCTTCGCCGCCAGCGCAACAGCATAGTGTCCAATGAACATTTCGCGTGTCACGATAGTATCACCGAATGAATTATTGGTTTGAAAAAAACCGATCATCTCGTTAAAGTACTCGCTCCAGAGCATTAGTTAGTTTTCGACTAATAGAGTTTAGATGCGGGATATTTGCACTCCAGCGCGGCTGCCGCGCCGGGGCCAACTTCTTCCGCCTGCTCCAGACGAGCGGACAAGTCCGTCTTTTAATCAAGCGCGCACTTTTTCAGGCAGCCGATGCCACAGATTTTCCGTCACAGCACGAATTATCTCGCGCGCGGCACCATCTATGGCGCGATCTTTATTTTGATTGCCGCGCTCTTTGTCGGCGCGGAAATCAATCGTTCGGGATGGAACACTGGGCAATGGATCGAACGCCAGCAGCCAATCCAGTTCAGTCACAAACATCATGTGGGCGATGACGGTATTGACTGTCGCTATTGCCACACTTCAGTCGAGACTTCTGCGTCAGCGGGCATACCTTCCACTGCCGTCTGCATGAATTGTCACAAACAGATCTGGGCGGATAGTCCCTATCTCGAACCGGTGCGCACAAGTTTCAAAACCGGAAAGCCACTTGAGTGGGTTCGCGTCCATGACCTGCCGGACTTTACTTACTTCAATCACGCGATTCACATAAACAAGGGCGTTGGCTGTTCGACGTGTCACGGGCGCATCGATCAAATGCCGGTCGTGTCACAAGCTGTGTCGCTACAAATGGAGTGGTGTCTGGAATGCCATCGGAACCCGGAAAATTTCGTGCGACCGAAAGACAAAGTTTTCGATATGACATATCCACCGCGAAATTCTACCAAGGCGGAAATCGAAGAAGGGCGAAAACGAGTGAAGGAATATCGAATCCAGGTTCCGGTTGGAACCAAGCTGAACGTGATGACCAGCTGTTCGACCTGTCATCGTTAGGTACGCAGGCCTCCGGCCTGCTTTGCGCGTAAAATGAATAACGATCGTCATATTAATTTCAAACTGTTGCGCGACCGCGTGCTTGCGTCCGATGAAAAGAGCGGGCGAGACGCCCGCGTACCCTACTGGCGGAGTCTCGACGAACTCGCTGACTCGCCAGTCTTTGAAGAGTTTGTGCGTCGCGAATTTCCACAGCAGGCCGAGGAGTGGAACGATCCGGTTGAGCGAAGAACTTTCCTGAAATTGATGGGCGCGTCGCTGGCGCTCGCCGGTTTGAGCGGGTGCGTGATTCAACCACCCGAGAAAATTGTTCCTTACGTCAAACAGCCCGAAGAGGAAGTTCCCGGGCGCGGTCTCTATTTCGCGACCGCATTCTCCTTAGGTGGAATAGCAACGCCGGTGTTGGTGCGCAGCAATGAAGGCCGGCCGACCAAGATCGAAGGCAATCCCGATCATCTGAATAATCGCAACGCCGATCCTAACGACAAAGGATCGAGTGCGACCGATATTTTCTCGCAGGCTTCGATTCTCACCCTTTACGATCCCGATCGCTCACAGACACCGGTTTATCGCGGCGAGACGCGGCCCTGGTCGCAGTTCGTCGCTGAGATTCGCGGATTGATCGATCGAGAAAAGGACGGCTTAAAAGCGAAGAAAGGCGCGCGCCTGCGCTTCCTGACGGAAACGATTACTTCGCCGACACTCGCCGCGCAGATGAAGCAGATCCTCACAGACTTTCCGGAAGCGAAGTGGCATCAGTACGAACCCGTCAATCGCGACAACGCGCGCGCCGGCGCGATCATGGCGTTCGGCCAGGACGTGAATACGATTTACGACTTCAGCAAAGCCGATCGCATCTTGTCGCTGGGATCAGATTTTCTGGCGGCGATGCCTGGAAGCTTACGTTACGCGCGCGACTTTGCGGCAAAGCGGCGAATCAATGGCGAGAAAGCCGAAATGAATCGGCTGTACGTGATCGAGAGTACACCGACAATCACGGGCGCGAATGCTGATCATCGGTTTTCGTTTTCGCCGAGTAACAGGGTTGGGCCGGGCAACTTGCCATGGAGCGCAACACAGTTGTTATCGCTCGGTTGGGGATTTTTACGCTCGCAGAAAGAGTTCAGCGGCGCCGACAAACTCAGGTCCGATACTTTCTGGGGTGCAGGCATTATCAATGATCTGGACGGTCACCGCGGTTCCTCCCTTGTGATAGTTGGCGACGATCAGCCGCCCGATATTCATGCTCAAGCGCACGTTTTGAACGCTCAACTTGGCAACATCGGCAAGACTGTCTTCTACACGGATCCAATCGAACCGAACTCAAAAGATCAAACACAATCGCTGCGCGATCTAGTCAACGACATTGATACTGGCCAGGTCGAGACGCTGATCATCCTCGGCGGCAATCCAGCTTACAACACACCCGCGGATCTCAGGCTCGATTTCGATCGGCTGAAGAAAGTTAAGCTGCGTGCGCACCTCAGCGCTTATCACGACGAGACTTCCGACTTTTGCCACTGGCATATTCCCGAGGCGCATTATCTCGAAAGCTGGAGCGACGCGCGCACATACGACGGCACCGTCACGATCGTCCAGCCATTGATTGCGCCGCTTTACGAAGGCAAGACGGCACATGAGGTCCTTTCGCTGTTCAGCGACAACTACGATCGCAAGCCGTACGACATCGTGCGTGATTATTGGCGATCCAATCCGCCGGTGAGCTCTCAACCAAAGCCGGGAGTTCCGCTGACGTTTGTCGGTGCTGGTCAGGAAAACGCCATCAAACCGATTCCGTTACCTAGCCCCCCTCCCGATGCTGTTACAGACTTCGAATCGTGGTGGCGCAAGTGTCTACACGACGGTTTCATACCGAACACAACGTTGCCCGCGAAGACAGTTGCCGTGAAATCAGATTGGGCGAATTCGCTCCCCCAAGCGAATGCGGACGGGACGTCCGCGCTCCCGGCAAACAGTAGCGCTCAAACGGCGCCGGGCAATGGCAGCGCCTACGAACTTATCTTTCGTCCTGATCCTTCCATCTTCGACGGACGCTTCGCGAACAACGGCTGGTTGCAGGAATTGCCGAAGCCTCTGACGAAACTCACCTGGGACAATGTCGCGCTCGTCAGTCCCAACACTGCGAAAAAACTCGGTTTGGCAAACCCGGATTACGAACAAGAGAAAAAAGGCGGCGAGGCTTTCGTCGACACAATCGAATTGAAACTGAACGGCCGCGCAATCAGCAAAGCGGTTCCCGCGTGGGTGATGCCAGGCCAACCAGATGATGTGATCACAATTCAGCTTGGCTATGGACGTACGCGCGCGGGTCGCGTCGGCAACGATCTCGGCTTCAATGCTTACGACATAAGACCGTCAGATTCGCCCTGGGCTGCTTCCGGGGTCGAAGTAAGAAAGACCGGCGGGCAATACCAACTCGCCGCGACGCAGGTCCACTTCTCGATGGAAGGCCGCGATCTTTTGCGCGAGAGTTCCCTCGCAGAATATCTGAACGACAAAGATCGCCTGCACGAAGAGCGGGAGAAGGAACAGAAAGAGCTGCACGATCTCTCGCTTTATCCGGATTACGATTACCAGAACCAGGGCAATGGTTACGCCTGGGGCATGTCGATCGACCTCGGCAGTTGTGTCGGGTGCAACGCGTGCGCGCTCGCCTGCCAGGCTGAGAACAACATTCCGATTGTCGGCAAAGAACAGGTTTCACGCAGCCGCGAAATGAACTGGATTCGCATCGATGCTTACTACAAAGGCGAACCCGAAAAACCCGAAGGTCCTTTCTTCCAACCCGTTCCCTGCATGCATTGCGAGAACGCGCCTTGCGAGCCGGTCTGTCCGGTGCATGCGACGGTGCACAGCGCCGAGGGCCTGAACGACATGGTTTACAACCGCTGTGTGGGCACCCGCTATTGCTCGAACAACTGCCCCTACAAAGTACGGCGTTTCAACTTTTTGCTTTATCAGGATTGGGAGACACCGACCTATCAGTTGATGCGCAACCCGGATGTGTCGGTGCGCAGCCGCGGGGTGATGGAGAAATGCACTTACTGCGTGCAGCGTATCCAGGCGGCGAAGATTCAATCAGAGCTGGAAAATCCGCCCCGCACAGTACGCGACGGCGAGATCGTCACTGCCTGCCAGGCAGTCTGCCCGACAGAAGCAATTGTCTTTGGCAACATTAACGATCCAAACAGCCGGGTTTCGAGGCTAAAAGCGCTGGAGCGAGATTATTCTCTGCTGGGTGATTTGAACACGCGGCCGCGCACAACATATTTGTCGGCGTTACGTAACCCAAATCCCGAGATAAAGGTTTAGGAGCGGGCTACCGCCCGCTCAGTCGGGCAGTAGCCCGACTCTAAACGGTGGCAAATAAGTTTTGTAAATGAACGACGAACGCGACGATCAACATCCATCAATTCACGCGACGCATTCGGTCGTGGGGACTGAGCTGACCTTTGGCTCGGTTACCGACAAGATCAGCGCGATCGTTCTGAAGCGCAAGACGCCGATTGGCTGGTTCATCGGCTTTGCGATCTCGTTCGCGATCTTTCAACTCCTACTGCTGACAATCACGAACCTGCTCTTCAACGGCATCGGGCTTTGGGGAATCAACCAGCCGGTCGGATGGGGATTCGCGATCATCAATTTCGTCTGGTGGATCGGAATCGGCCACGCGGGAACCTTGATCTCCGCCATCCTGCTTTTGCTGCGACAGAGGTGGCGGACGTCGATCAATCGTTTTGCCGAAGCGATGACTTTGTTCGCGGTGGCTCAGGCGGGAATCTTTCCGATCATGCACCTGGGCCGGCCGTGGCTTGCTTACTGGTTGTTTCCTTATCCGAACACGATGAGCCTCTGGCCGCAGTTTCGCAGCCCTTTGATGTGGGACGTCTTCGCGGTTTCGACTTACGCGACGGTCTCGGCCATGTTCTGGTTCGTCGGGTTGATTCCGGATTTCGCGACCCTGCGCGATCGCGCGAAGAGCAAAGCCTTCGCGATCATTTACGGGATGCTGGCCATGGGCTGGCGCGGTTCCGCCCGCCACTGGCATCGGTATGAAATGGCTTATCTGCTGCTGGCGGGATTGGCGACGCCACTCGTGCTTTCAGTGCACACCATTGTAAGTTTCGATTTTTCGATCGGAATCATTCCCGGCTGGCACGCGACGATCTTTCCGCCGTACTTTGTCGCCGGCGCGATTTACGCGGGCTTCGCGATGGTTTTGATTCTGACGATCCCTTTGCGCAAGTTCTACGGACTGGAAAGCTTTATCACCATGCGCCACATGCACAACATGGCGAAGGTGATGCTGGCCACCGGACTAGTCGTCGCCTACGGCTACATGATTGAAGCCTTCTTCGGCTGGTACAGCGGTAATCCGAACGAAGCTTTCATGATCTGGAATCGCATGCATGGGCCGTACGCCCATTATTACTGGGCGCTGATTCTCTGCAACGGGATCACGCCACAGTTTCTTTGGATCAAGCGCGTGCGCTCGAATCTCCTGGTGCTGTGGTTGATTTCGATTGTCGTTAGTATCGGCATGTGGCTCGAGCGTTTCGTAATCGTAGTGACGAGTTTGCATCGAGACTTTCTGCCGTCGTCGTGGGGGTTTTACCAGGCCACCCAATGGGACTGGGCCATGTTCATCGGCACAATCGGATTTTTCTTTACTCTGCTGTTTCTGTTTATTCGCTTCCTGCCGATGATTTCGATTTTCGAAATGCGCACGATCCTTCCGGAAGCTGAGGTTGAGGAAGGATAAAGGCAAAAGGTAAAAGATAAAGGGAAAAGTGAACGCAACAGCTAATGTCAGGAGAGGGCCGGTGATCTCATTTTTGCCTTTTTACTTTTTCCTTTTGCCTTAGGAGTGTCGATATGAAGCAGGGAAAGCCAGCGCTTTATGGGGTAATGGCTCAGTTCGATAATCCGACTGATCTGGTCGCGGCGGCGCGCGAAACGTATGCGGCCGGCTATCGCAGCATCAATGGCTACTCGCCGTTTCCGATCGAAGAACTGTCGGATGCGATCGGATTCAGGCGCACCCTCCTGCCGCTGATCGTTTTAGTTGGCGGCATCATCGGTGCCCTGGCCGGATTTTTTATGCAGTACTGGATGGAAGTGATCGACTACCCGATTAATGTCGGCGGTAAGCCGTTCAACAGTTGGCCGGCGTTCATTCCGATCACTTTTGAATGCACGGTGCTGGCGGCGGCGTTTGCGGCGGTGCTCGGCATGCTGGCGCTGAACAAATTGCCGCAACCCTATCATCCAGTTTTCAACGCGCCGAATTTTGCGCTGGCCACCCGCGATAGTTTCTTTCTGGTGATTGAATCAAAGGACCCAAAATTTGATCACAATGAAGCGATAAGGTTCCTGAAGAGTTTGGAAGCCAGGGATGTTTGTGATGTTGAACTCTGATTCAGTGAGCAGTCAGCGGCACTCTTTTGGAGTGCGGTGGCAAGCGCAGCACGACACCGCTTTGCGTTTGACTGGTGCAATCTGCGCGTTACTTCCAGATCCAAAGCGCCGTCGTCGCTTCGCTTTGCCGGCGCACTCCAAATTAATCGTTCTACTGCTCACCGCTCTCTGCTCACTGCTTACTGGCTGCAGAAGAGACATGCAGAACCAGCCCAAATCGATCGCTTATCGCGAGAGCCGCTTCTACAAAGACGGAATTTCCTCGCGGCCGTTGGTCGAAGGCACAGTGCCGCGCGGTTTCTTGCGCGAGGATCGCGAACTCTATTTGGGAAAGAAATCGACCGCGAATAATCAACCGGGCCCTGTCTTGACACAGCCGCTGGGAACGTCATCAACCGCCCCAGCGATCAGATTGCCGGTCGCGCCCGTTTCCGGAACCAGCGCGACGGCGCTCTATCCGGACGATGTCGACACGTTCCCGTTTCCGATCACGAAAGAAGCGCTGGATCGCGGACAGGAGCGCTTCAATATCTTCTGCTCAGTCTGTCACGGCATGACCGGCTACGGTGATGGCATGGTCGCGCGGCGTGGTTTCAACAGGCCGGCGCCGGCGAATTATCACCAGGATCGCCTGCGGCAGGCGCCCGTAGGACATTTCTTTGACGTGATGACCAACGGCTGGGGCGCGATGCCTTCCTATGCGTCACAGATCCCGGTCGAAGATCGCTGGAAGATCATTGCTTACATTCGCGCATTGCAGTTGAGCCAGATGCCGCCTGGCGGAAACCCGACCGTAAAGGAGGGTGCTAACAGAGTAACCGAGAAGAAATAGCGGACGACGACGTCCGCGCTCCCAGGATATACCGACGTAATGCAAAGTGGATACACACCGCCAGAACAACTTCGACGCGTGAGCATGATTGCGCTGATCGTTGGTGTGCTGCTTCTTCTGATTCTCTTTGTGGGACTAATCCTTGATCCCAATCAGTTCTTCCATGCTTATCTTGTCGGCTTCATCTTCTGGACCGGAATCACGCTCGGCAGTTTGGCGCTGTTGATGTTGCAGCATCTGACCGGGGGAGCATGGGGAGTGGTGATTCGTCGGGTGCTCGAAGCATCAACCCGCACGCTCCCGCTGGTCCTAATCCTCTTCGTTCCTGTGGCCATCGGACTACGGCATATTTACGTCTGGACCAATATCGCCGCGATGAGCGAAAGCCCGGCGCTCTATGTGAAGGCGGCGCATTATCTGAATCCGTCGTTTTTTTTGACGCGCACCGCAGTTTACTTCGCGATCTGGTCGCTGCTGGCGATTACGCTCAACTGGCTGTCGCTCGAGCAGGACCGCACTGCCAATCCCAGGACCGGCAGGCGCATGCGCGTGATCAGCGGTCCGGGCCTGGTGTTGTTCGTACTGACGGTGACTTTTGCTTCGATCGACTGGGTCATGTCACTGGATCCGTCGTGGTCCTCAACAATCTTTGGATTCCTTTTTGTCGCCGCGTGGACGATGAGCGGCCTGGCGTTCACCATAATGGTGATGGCGTGGTTGTCGCAGCGCGAGCCCATGATTCACGTTGCGAAGGCTTCGCACTTTCATGATCTGGGAAATTTGCTGCTGGCTCTGGTGATGCTCTGGACGTACTTTGCGTTCTCGCAGTATCTGATCATTTGGTCAGGCAACCTTCCCGAAGAGACGACGTGGTATGTCGCCCGCAAGCACGGCGGCTGGGGCGTCATCGCGCTGGTGATTGCTATTCTACAATTCGCGTTTCCGTTTCTGGCGTTGCTGTCTCGCGCTACCAAAGCGAGTTCGCAGAAGCTCGCGATCCTGGTTTTGCTGATACTGGTAATGCGAGTAGCAGATGTGATTTGGCTCATCGAGCCGACATTTAATCGCGATCGATTTCATTTGAGCTGGATGGATCTCCTGGCCCCGTTTGCCCTGGGCGGATTATGGCTTGCGACTTTTACCTGGCAATTGCAAAAGCGGGCTTTGATTCCGCTCAACGATCCGCAGTTGGCAAGCGTGCTTCAGCCCACGCACCTCGAGCACGAGGTCGGAGAGAGCTGATTTCAAAGAGCCCGAATCATTGGTTGGTATGAATAATTCAAACGACAAAAGCCACGTGACTGAAACGCCGGATGTTTCATACATCAAGAACGTCGATGTCACTCACGAAACCGGTGACGTACATATTGGGAGTGTCGTGCGGTTCGCGATCGCCTTGTTCGTGCTGTTGGTAGCTTCATGCCTGCTGATGTGGGGAATGTTTCACCTGCTTGCTTCGCGAACCACTGAGCCAAAACGCTCTCCGATGGCATTCACCGACAAAGAACGGCTACCGCCGGAGCCTCGACTGCAGGGCGCGCCGGGATTTGCTGAAGGACCAGGCAAGACCGCGACGCCGGAGCCCAGCGAGCAGGAAGGGCTGGCGATTCGCGCGCGCGAGACGGAAGTGCCAAAGAATCCGCTCTGGGAAATCAATGAAGTGCGCAACCTCTGGAGTGACACGCTTAACAATGGCCCTGTCGATCAAAACGGCCAGCGTTACGGCATGCCCATCGAAAAAGCGAAGGAAGAGATTTTGAAGCAGGGATTGCCGGCGAGAGGACAGAAGGCAGTAAGCAGTAAGCAGTAAGCAGTAAGCAGTAAGGGTACGAAAACAATATGCAGAAAGTATCAGCCACAAAACTCGAAGTCACTTCCATCTGCGGTCTGCGTTCTGCCTTCTGCCTTCTGCTTTCTGCGTTCTGCCTTTTGCCTTCTGCCTACTGCTTTGGCCAGCCAGGAATGCCGCAACCGAACTCGCCGCTTTACGGCGGCGGAACGCAAACCGGACAGACATCAACCGGACTGCCGCCGGTTTTGAAGCAGGTCGGCCTCGACCAACGGTTAAATGAACAGGTTCCGCTCGACGCGGTATTCAAAGACGAGCAGGGCCGCGAAGTTCGCCTCGGTCAGTTCTTCGGCAAGAAACCCGTGGTGCTGTCGCTTGTGTATTACAACTGCCCGATGCTTTGCACGCAGGTTTTAAATGGAATGCTGGGCTCGTTCAAGCAAGTCGGCTTCAATATCGGGGACCAGTTTGAAGTTGTCACGGTCAGCTTTGATCCGGGCGAAACGCCATCTCTCGCTGCCGCCAAGAAGGATACTTATGTGAAAGCGTACAACCGCCGGGGCGTGGAAGCGGGCTGGCATTTTTTGACCGGCGATGAAGCGAACATCAAGCGACTCACTGAGGCAGTTGGATTTCGTTACGTCTGGGACGAACAAACAAAACAGTTCGCGCACGCCAGCGGCATCATAGTGCTGACACCGGAAGGAAAAATCGCAAATTACTTCTACGGCATCGAGTATTCGCCCAGGGACTTGCGCCTGGCACTGGTTGAGTCATCGCAAAACAAGATCGGCACGCCGGTCGACGCCTTGATGCTTTATTGCTATCACTATGATCCAGCAACAGGAAAATATGGCGCGGTGGTCATGAACATTATGCGATTGGGAGGAATCGTGACCGTCTTTTTGATCATCGGGCTGCTGTTGGTTTTGCGCCGGCGTAGCGGGCGGGCCGCTTTATCAGAAGCCCGATCGTGATTTAGGGCGGCTAAGAGAGAAACATTTCAGATTTCAAATTCAAGATTCAAGAAGAGGATTTAGACCAAAGAAGACTAAGGCGAAGAGGACTTAAAGATCGACGAAGACCTGGATCGGACAAAGACTTAGATGAGAGAAGACTTAGAACATCGACGAAGGCGTACCCGGCTGAACTTATAGATCGAACACCTGAATCGCCAGGATTGAACTAAACTTGATTTGAAGATTTTTCGCTGACGTTCACGCTTAAGGTCACATGCAGTCGTCATTTCCAATTGTTCCGGAAAGCGCATCAACCCTGTCGGGTGAAGTGGATGCGTTGTATTTCTATATCTCCGGCGTCACGGTTTTTTTCACGTTGCTGATTTCGGCCCTTGTGCTGTTCTTTGTCATTCGCTATCGACGCCGCAACCCTTTCGAGATCCCAAGACCGATTGAAGGCTCGATGAAACTCGAGACTTTGTGGTCGGTCATCCCTCTGCTGATCGCGATGAGCATCTTTGTCTGGGGGGCGAAACTTTATTTCGCCGAATATCGCCCGCCGCAAAATGCGCTGGAAGTTTATGTCGTCGGCAAGCAGTGGATGTGGAAGTTCCAGCACGCCACGGGACAGCGCGAAATTAACGAACTGCATATTCCCGTCGGCCGCAAGATCAAATTGATCATGACCACGGAAGACGTGATTCACGACGTTTTCGTGCCCGCGTTTCGCATTAAGGCTGACGTGGTACCCGGCAAATACACAAGCGAATGGTTCGAAGCGACCAAGCCCGGTCGATATCATTTTTTCTGCGCGGAGTACTGCGGCATGAACCATTCGGGGATGGGCGGTTGGGTCACCGTGATGGAGCCAACTGATTTTGATAACTGGCTTAGTGGAAATATCAATTCAGAGTCGCCGGCAACTGCCGGCCGGCAAATGTTCGAATCGCTCGGCTGCGTTACCTGTCATGGGGCCAATGCTGAAGGCGGGCGCGGGCCGGCGCTGCTCGGAGTGTTTGGCAGCAAAGTTGTGCTGAATAACTCGCAGAGCGTGACCGCGGATGAGGCTTACGTGCGCGAATCGATCCTGAATCCCCAGGCAAAAATTGTTTCCGGATTCGGACCGATCATGCCGTCGTTCCAGGGACAGGTGAATGAAGAGCAGCTTTTGCAACTGGTGGCGTATGTGAAGTCGTTGTCTGTGACTAAACCGGAGACACCGACGGCAAAACCACCGGTGAATGCAAATGCCAGGTCGAACGCAACGCCGGCGAGTTCGCCGAAGAAATGATCGGATGTGGATCTTACAAGACTTTGATTTGTTGCGGCTCTGCCGCCCGATGTGCGGAAAGCCTCCGGCTTTCCGGCATGGTTCTTATTTGTTATGAGGCTGCGCCTCAGTCTGCGGCAAGGCATAGCCTTGCCGCAGGAAATAGAAGATTAGAGTTGACGGAAAGGCAGAGCCTTTCCGCACATCAGGCGGCAGAGCCGCTCACTGATTAGTTTCAAACAAGCATGGAAGAATTCGAAATACCAAAACCACCGCGCACTAATTATCTGACCGCCGAACACGGCATTAAGTCGTGGTTGCTGACGAAAGATCATAAGCGCATCGCCATCCTTTATCTGGGCGGGATCAGCTTCTTCTTCTTTATTGGCAGCCTGTACGCGATGGCTATTCGTCTGGAACTGCTGACTCCGCAGGGCGATCTGGTTCAATCAAGCACTTACAACAAAATGTTCACGCAGCACGGGATCATAATGGTCTTCTTCTTTCTGATTCCGTCGATTCCGGCGACGCTGGGAAATTTTCTGGTGCCCATGATGATCGGCGCAAAGGACCTTGCGTTCCCGCGCATCAATCTGCTGAGCTGGTATATCTACATGATTGCCGGCGTAATCACGATTTACGCGCTGCTCGCCGGCGGCGTCGATACGGGCTGGACTTTCTACGTTCCCTACAGCACCACGTTCTCGAATTCTTATGTGGTCACGACAGGTGTCGGCGTTTTCATCAGCGGTTTTTCGTCGATTCTCACGGGCCTGAATTTCATCGTTACTATTCACACGATGCGCGCGCCGGGAATGACCTGGTATCGCCTGCCGCTTTTCATCTGGTCACACTATGCCACCAGCCTGATCATGATCCTCGGCACGCCCGTTATTGCGATCACGATCCTCCTGGTCGCGTTTGAACGGCTCGCCCATATCGGCATCTTCGACCCGGCGGTCGGCGGCGATCCCGTTTTGTTCCAACATCTGTTCTGGTTTTATTCCCACCCGGCGGTCTACATCATGGTCCTGCCGGCGATGGGAGTGGTCAGCGAACTAATCGCGAATTTTTCGCGCAAAAATATCTTCGGCTACAAGTTCGTGGCATTCTCCAGCCTGGCGATCGCGGTACTCGGCTTTCTGGTTTGGGGCCATCACATGTTCGTCGCCAGCCAGTCGGTCTATGCCGGGATGATTTTTTCGTTTTTGAGTTTCACCGTCGCGATTCCTTCGGCGATTAAGGTTTTCAACTGGACCGCCACGCTTTACAAGAGTTCGATTTCATACGACACGCCGATGCTTTACGCGCTCGGTTTCATTGGGCTGTTCACCATCGGCGGGATGACGGGGATGTTTCTGGCGGCGCTCGCGACGGACGTGCATTTGAGTGACACGTACTTCATCGTGGCGCACTTTCATTACATTATGGTCGGCGGGACGCTGCTCGCTTATCTGGGAGGACTGCATTACTGGTGGCCGAAGATTAGCGGGCGCATGTATCCCGAAGGGTGGGGCCGCTTCTCGGCTTTGATTGTTTTTGTGGGGTTCAATCTGACGTTTTCTCCCCAGTTTGTGCTGGGTTACATGGGCATGCCGCGACGCTATCACACTTATCCGGCGGATTTGGTTTCCTGGCAGGTGCTGCACGTTCTGTCAACGGCGGGCGCCTCGATTCTCGGCGTGGGATTGTTAATCCCGCTCGTCTATCTGGCGTGGTCGCTGCGCTACGGACGAATTGCAGATGCAAATCCGTGGCATTTGCCGGGACTCGAGTGGCAAACCTCGTCACCGCCACCGACTGAGAATTTCATTACCACGCCGATTGTGACGCAGGAAGCATACGAGTTTGCTTCGCCTGAGCATAAACAAATTGTGGGGCGGTTTGAACGCGAGCGGCCGGTCGAGATTTGAGTCAGTACCGTCCGGATGTTCAACGCGTAAGTTGAGCACTGTTACCGCTCGCAGAAGCGAAAGGATTAAGCGCCGGCAGTGATGCCGGCGAACCGCAGGCACGGATGCCTGCGCTCCGATGACACAATGGCTGAAGGATTAGTCACAACCCACGACGCGACCGCGCACCGCGCGCTGCAGCATCATTTCGAAAACATGGAGCAGCAGCGCGAGGCGGGCACGCTCGGCATGTGGGTATTTACATCAAACTCGGCGCCGTCAATACCGTAGTGCTGATTTTCAGCAGTTTCACCATGGCGATGGCGGTTTTCTTTACGCAAGTCGGAAAGCGGCGCAACTCAATTGTTTGTCTGGTCCTGACAATCGTGCTGGGTCTGACGTTTCTGGGAATCAAGGGCATCGAATATCGCGACAAGTACGTTGACAAGCTGATTCCCGGTCAATTAATTCCCGGCCATCGCTTCGATCCCGAAGTGGCCAAGCCCGGCGAAGAAAAAGACGAGCACAAACTTCATCTGGTTCCCGGCGCGACTGTCCACAACGTCGAATTGTTCTTCTGGATTTACTTCGCGATGACGGGCATGCACGCCCTTCACATGATTATCGGCGTGGGTTTGTTAACGGTCATGACGATTTTCGCTTACCGTGGACGCTTCGGGCCTGAATATCATTCTCCGATCGAGATTTCGGGGCTTTACTGGCACTTTGTGGATATCGTCTGGATCTTTTTGTTTCCCTTGCTTTATTTGCTGGG
>WNFY01003487.1_pt1 | contig 14738 bp, 18 predicted proteins | sample 5400091 | NCBI WGS metagenome assembly WNFY01 (sample SAMN13153364, study PRJNA577476) | soil metagenome | isolation source: 60 cm soil or saprolite under grassland replicate 1 | place: USA:California | collected 2016-06-15 | reverse complement strand
TGAGGCCAGTTGCGTCATCGCCGAGCTCCGGCATCGCGACGACCTGATGCGCGCTGGCCGCCACGGCCGCATCGATGGCCGCCGAAATGCGGGTGTGCAGCACGTTCCGGTCCCGGACGTCAAGCGGCCACTCATCGAGCCGCACCGTCAGCATCGCGCCCTTGCCGGCTAGTTCGTTCTCCAGCGCCCGCTGGAAGTCATCAAACGCGCTGAAGGCGCCGCGGTGGATTTCCAGCCACCCTTGCGCGCCGGTGCCCGGATTCCAGGACAGGTCCGGCTCAGCCGTGCCGCCGAACTCAAATGGCACGTGGCGGATGGCAAGGTTGGCGGCGCACAGTAGTTCCAGGCGGGCGCTGAGCAGGTTGGCGGGATCTGGGTCGCGGAACCGGCTGCTGATGAACTGATCCAGCCGCTTCGGGCTGGCGCCGCGGACAGCCTGGACGAGGATCTCCAGCGGCCCGAGGACCATGTTGGCCGCAGTCGGCGGCGTCACCGCCGGATCTCGCACGGTATCGAGAAGCCGGACCCACCAGTGGCTGGCATCCACGCCGTCCAGCCATTCCGCCACGTTCGGGTAGTCACCCCAGTGCGTAGGTAGCGGCTCAGACCCGCTCCGCCTATCTGCATCTGACACGGTCAGCGACACTAGCGAAACTGAACCAGACACACGCCGCGATCTATCCCGCAAGCCGGACGCGCATCCGACCAGCCACCACAGACCTGCACTGCCCGGCAAGGATTTGTGCAGGCGACCAGTTCTAACAGTTCGCCTAGCATCGAGTTAGAAGTTGTCAGGAGCACGGGTTCTGTAGAGGACCAGGTCACACCTAGAATCCGAGGCCACGGCCGATGATCTCCTTCATGATCTCGGTGGTGCCGCCGAAGCTCAACTGGACGCGGCTGCCCTCTGTGCCAGGGGATCGTCTGGCCGCGTGGCAGCTCCCCGAGCCGCGGCGTGGCCCCGACGACTACGCCGAACCAGCGGCCGCGGATATCCCATCCGTCGATCCGGATGTCGACTCCGGTGAGCTCATCGCGGCACAGCCGCCACAAGTCCTCCTGATGGACGATCCCAGCCACGGCAGCCAGGTCCGGTCGTACTCCCGCGAGCCGCCGCGCGGCAATCAGGACCTCAGCCGGGGTCAGGACGCTCACCACGACAGCATGGGCACGTGCGGCGCTCGATGACTACCGCGGCGGCCAGGGTGTCGTCCGCAGGAGGGTAGCCCTCAAACAGCGGCGCCTTCGGTGGGCGCTGCGCATTCTCCTTTCCGTCGCGTCTAGCGGTACGAGGCTACGGACTAGATCAGCGCCCGAAAATGTCATGTATCATGTTGGACCTTCCGTTTACAGTGCCACACATGAACGAACCACCCAGGCGTCACGACATCACCATACGAGTCGCCAAGGAAGCAGGCCGCCACACCGACCCGGCCGCGTTCGCGGCCGCAGCCAGCCAGGCAGCGGCGGGCCGGGACGCGCGCATCCTCAGCGCGCACACCGCCGAGGAAATCATCTGCGTCGTCAGCGTCCCCGCGGCCACCGGGGGGCACGCGGTCGCCGTCGCGCTGGCCGTCGTCGCCGACGCCCTCAGGGCCGGGGATCCGCTGCCATCACCCAGCCGGTAAGCGGGTCGTGCCCGCTGTCGTGCGCGGGCTCATAGAACGTCGTCTGCCGCAGCTGATCATGGCACGCAGTGCAGGTGACCATCGCGTGCCCCATGCCCTGGCCGCGCGCCGCAGCTTCCCGCGCCGGCCCGCAGATACACGGCTTCCAGCTCACCTGCGCCTTACCCGGCCACAGCCGGTGACCGAACGGGCAGCACTGCGGCTTGTTCTCGAATAGAGAAACGGGCACCTAAACGATCATGCCCGGACCAGCCGCTATGCGTCAATGATCACCGCGGCCGGATCCGAACCCGGTCCTGGCGGCGTCAGCCCAGGCGCGGCTATCCGCACCGGATGCGCCGACCGCGGTGGCCGCGGCCAGAGCCAGCACCGCATGGGTCTGGGCCACGGCGGCCCAGACCCATGCGGTGGCCTGGCCGTCTCCCTGGCCGAGCAACCTGTGCGCCTCAGCGGCGAGTTCCTCGGCGCGGCGGTAATGCTCGGGTCCGGTCACCGCTCCATGTATCCCGTCGCCCCGGCTCAGAGAGTGATACCACACGCTCGCCGGTGAGCTTCCCTACGGTTCCATGCCCGCCACGGCGACGAGGCCAGGAACCGGGCCGGCGGATAGGAGCGTGAGCCCGATGACGGGATGTGACGCTGCGCAAGACGTCTTTCAGAGGCCCTGTCGCGTCCGTGAAACGTCCCGCCGCGGCTGTCTAGCCTGGGCCGCATGAACACGCTGGCACCATGGGCGCAACAGCTCGCCCGGGTACTCCTCCACGAACCCCTGCCCCGCCGCTGGGCGCACGTCCAGGGCGTCGCCGCGCGGGCACGCGGCCTGGCACCTGTTCTCGGCGCGGACGCTGATCTGCTGGAAGCCGCCGCGTGGCTGCACGACATCGGCTACGCCCCGGGCCTCGCCACCACGGGCCTGCACCAACTCGATGGCGCCCGGTATCTGCGCGAGGCCCAGCACGCCGATGCCATGCTGTGCCGGCTGGTCGCACACCACTCCTGCGCCATCATCGAAGCCGGCGAACGCGGACTCGCCGACATCCTGAGCTCCGAGTTCGATCCTGCACCGTATGCGCTGTCCAGCGTTCTGACCCGAATCCGCGTTCGCGCTGCTTGATGGGGCCGACCGCCGTATCCAGCGCGCTGATCACGCCGAGCCGGTCACACAGCTCGGTAATCGCGGCCAGGCCCGCGTTCGGCGTCAGCACCGGATCCGGCGCGCCGATCCGCGGCTGCCGACGATTCCCTGCCCCGCTGCGTATCCTGTTCACCAGGTAGGTGCCTCTCCGCTTGAGATGATCATCATTCGCAGCGATCATCATCCCAGGTCAGAGCGGCACCTATCGGTATTTGCGCGGCCGTGTCACCCACTTACTCGCGGATTCGGGTCTGACTTGCTGCGACATGACCACCAGCCCGGACGGCGAGCCCGTACCTGTAGACAGGCGGCTCGCCGAGATACATGACCGTTACGGCCCAGGGCACCTGGTGAGCCGGTCAATCCAGCGCGCCACGCCGATGATCCTCTGCGCAGTCGAGCAGGTCCATCAAAGAGCCGCCCAGACCACATAGCTCCGCGAATCGGAGGCAGACCGATGCCCCACGTGGCTCTATGTGGCTTGAACTTGGCCCCCGGAATGGCCCCCGTGGGCCGTTCGAGCTGTTCGAATTAGTTCTCTGAGCTGGAGCCCCGTTACGGAATCGAACCGTAGACCTTCTCCTTACCATGCATGCCCGTAGCGTCTGATGGCGTCACCTTGGGTCGGATTACCGCAAGTCAGATGGATATCGGCCGTCTGGAGGCGTCGCGCTCCGTCCGTTGCTGACTGGGGGCGTAGTCACTTGGTTTGTCACTGGCTCTGAAACGCGACTGCTGCTGGTCAGGAGGATGATCACTAAACGCTGTCGGATCTCCTATCACCCCTACTGCCAGGCGATCCGCTATGTTACCTCTCGCGAACCGCACCGTCCAATATTGGGAATCAGCATCCGCGAAGAACGGCCGCAGGTCGGCGACGCGATCTGCACCGGCGTTGGCTACAACACCTTACGATCGGTCACGCCACGCCAACGTGTTGCTCATCTTCATTTGCATGCTGATTATATCTGTTTCATAGTCATCGGCGACAGCATACTTGTTCTGCTCTCTCGCCACTCTCCCCTGTTCACGTATTGTCTCTACAAGATTCGCATAGTCGTTGCACCGTTCGAAGGAAACTCGCGACTCGTAGAGGCAACTCATTGCCCGCGTATATTGGCCGCTTCCTTTGTAGGCTTTGCCGAGCAAAAGCAACGTGTCTGCCCTCGACCATCCATCAGATAGTTGCCTAAACGCCTCTGATGCCTCTTCCAGATGCTGCTGCGCATCCCGGAAGTGTCCCAGCTTCACTCGAAGTTCACCCTCGGCGCGAGCGATCCGAGCAAGGCATGGCAACAATATATCGGTGCGCATATCTGCAGGGATAGAATTGAGGCGCTCCGCCTCCTCGCGAGCACGTTCAATCTGCGTAGCGGCTTCTAAGGGCTGTTCAGCCGCGATTAGGGCCCGAGCGAGTAGGCATCTAGCTCTTAGGCAACCGATGAAATTATCCATCGACTGAAATCGAACCAGAGCAAGTGCGCTGTGACCTACCGCGGCCGTCGCCAGCGCAGGCTTGACTGACGTAAAACTCTCGGCCCGCCACTGACTTAGACAAAGTCGTCCATGTCTGTATTCAACAGAGGCCCGGCGTCGGGCATCACCATAGCTCGGCGCCATAGCATTCTCAAGGAACTGGCGCGCTTCTTGCCATATCCCCTTTCGCCGCGCTGTTTCTGAGAGCCCCAGGTAAGACCTAAAGCGTGTACTATCGTATCGCTGGGCGGTGTTCCGGTAAACTTCATCGTCTTGCCAGTGTTCCAGTCGACGCGACGTGTCATTCTCAGTAATGAGGATTTCAATGAGTTCTTCTTCCGGTCTATCGCGAGCTTCTGCTGCTTTAGCGAGCGCCAGGTCGAAAGCGCGTTTGGCGTATGCATACGATCCGAGTTGAAGCCAGGCCTCCCCTTCCTTCCGAAGTCGGGCAGCTAGAAATGAGTCGACCTCAGCGAGATTGGCACTCATGCTAAGCTCACTGCAAGCGGATTCTACTACCTGCCATATTTCAAACGCTTCTGGGTATCGTTCGAGCGCTACAAGCGATTCGGCCTTCGCGAGTAGCACACGGATACGACCGTTCAAGTCATGTAGCTCATCAGCAGCCGAGAGCGCTCGGTCGAACGACTGAAGGTAATAGTCAGCGTCAAGGTAACGCGGAACACAGCTACCGAGCTGAGCTGCAATACGCCAGCATAGTTCCCACTCGCCTTGCCTGAACGACGTTTCTATGCCCTCGACAAGTGACCCGTATTCAGCGCGGCTCCAATAGCTCGGCGCCTGCGCGACTCTCTGGAGCCAATCGAACTTATCACCATGAGACTGAGTACGGTTAAGCCTTCTCTCTAGTCGGCTTTCTAGCGAAGGATCATGACGCACTAGAATTTCAGAAATAACGTTCAATTGGTATTCTTCGAATCTAATCTCCGCCCCAGATCTGCCAGCGTCTTTGCGAAGCTCCACATGAGCGAAACACCACATAAGAGGATGCAGCCGATAACGCTTGAGTCCTGAAGGGTCATGATCTGCAATCTGGACAAGCTGCGATTTTGCCAGCCGCGTTATAATATTGCCTGCTTCTTCAAAATCTACTTCTAGCAAGGGCACCAGTACCCAAGGCAGGAAAGTGGTAGATCGCAGAAGCGCTAGGCGGCAAAAAGCCGTCCTATCGCGTTCGTTTAGCCTATCATATTCCGAACGTATGCGTTCCTCGATCAGATGACCTCCATGATCAAGCTGAGCGAGCCGGCCTTCCCGAGGACGCAATAGCCGAACTAGATCATCAAAGCTGCTGTTGTTAGCGAGCTGCTCTCCTGCGGACCGTAGCGCGAGCGGAAGCCGACCGCACAACTCTACAATCTCCGCCGCACTCTCTGCAGACGTGTTAGAAGGTGCTCCAGCATAAGAATAAAGCATTTCTACTGCGTCGCCAGCATTCAGAGCTTGCAACAGATAAGAGCTAGCTCCGCCGATTCTGAGGCGGCTAGTGACTATGGCTGCGCAATCCGAACTGCGAGGCAATAGAGCGGCGATTTGACCTCCGTCCTGCGCCGCGTCGAGAATGACCAAAATTTTACGATGAGCGCAGATTTCTTGAAATAGTTCAGCTCTTTTTTGGGTGTCCAGAGAACTCGCGGGCGACTGCAACTCGTCGAGGAAAGAGCCAAGAACCTCACTAGGACCTCGCGGACTGCCTACTTCGCCAAGATTTGCAGTCAGCACACCGTCTGGAAAATGACGTGCGATCTTTCGGGCCAGCACTACAGCTAGAGCCGATTTTCCGATTCCGAGCGGACCGTGTATGTAGATTACAGCAGGCTCATTCCTATAACTCGCTCGGTCCGAACGTCGAGCGTTTCGCTGCTCGGCAAACTTCTCCTCTACGCTAAGAATGTCTTTTGATCGACCTACAAAGAATGCCGGAGGCTCGGGCATCTTACGTGGAATGGTCCAATGGTGATAATTTCCGCTACGAGCTGTTCCTTCGATAACAGTGACTGAAGCGGCCGAGGTAGCTGCTACCAATATCCAGGTGATCTGAACACTAGAGCTGTGGACGAGCGCCGCTTCGATGCCACTGACTGTGCTTAGCGTTACAAGAAAAACATGTGTATATAGACGATGAGTTAGCAGAATTCCCCGGGCCAATTGTCGGAAGGAAGACCGGGTCCTCTCGAACCTCATTACAGAGTCGACCGGTGGAGACCGACTCGAGACCGTATCGTACGCCATTCAGTGCGCGCCTGTTGGCGCTTACTAGCCGCACGCTCTATCTGGACTCTGCTGAGGCTCAGAAGGTCATCAAGGTCTGCAAAGGTGGCAGCAGCGTTGTCAAGAAGCCTGAGGGCGTCACGAGATCGATCCTGACTGACACGTACCTTCGCCAACATACGAGATGTCTCGGCTTCAATCCACGGATCGCCGCAGTTCTGAAAAGTATCGAGAGCTTCATCAAGAACACGTGCGGCATGGTTGAGGCGCCCATCAGTAAAATAAATTTCGCCGAGAAGCTTACGGCAGTAAGCAACCCCGTAACGATGCCTCATGCCTGCGAACAGATTGAGGGCCGAATTTGCCTTGTGTTGAGCCTGCACAATATTTCCCCGCTCTAGCTGAACACGTCCAAGCTCATGATAGATCCATGCTTGCCACATTCGCTGTCCGGAATGAAAGGCATCACGGAGAGCGTGGCTCAACGCTTCTTCTGAAGCTTCATACCGATGAAGGCGAAGGAGAGCACGTCCCTCCGCCCAGCGGGTTCCAGCTATAAGTAGAGACATCGTGTCATTCTGGCGCGATGCTGACTCGGTAGCCTTGTGGGCCGTTTGCAAGGCTGTCTCTGGAGTTGACCCTTCAGCCTGGACAGCAGCCAGTTCCCTCAGAATCCTCGTTACTTCGGGCGAGTCAAAGTTCGACTCAGCCAACTGAAGTCCCTCGTGAAGATATTTCTCAGCAGCCTCAAGTTGACGCCAACGTCGACGGACTTTGCCGAGCACTCGCAAAGCACGAGGTTGACTATCCTGCCCGCCAATCTGTCGCGCAGTCTCCGCAAGTTCGTCAGCTTCACCAGTATATCCAAGCTCTGCCTGAATCTCGGCCAGGGCAGCCAGTGCAAGGGCTTCGCTTGGTTGATCCTTTTGATCACGGGCTAGTGCTATTGAGTCTCGGGCCTTGGCAAGCGCACTATTAAAGTCGCCAACTTCATGGGTAAGCAGTATCGCGCCTACTGTAGAACGAGAGACGTCTGCACGATGGCGTTCCTCTTGTACTTTAAAGAGCCTTGCGCATCGTTCGTCTCGATAGCTCTGGTCGGTTTCAGCAAGCAGCTTTCGCTCCGCATAATTCAGGACCTGTTGGCGCGCTCGAAGTAGCTGAACCCCAGTCGCATCAGCACTAACTCGCTCAAGCAATCCAGCCCTTAGCAGACCGTCAATAATATTTGACGCTGTATTCGATGAGCTTCCCAGAAGGGCTGCGAGCATCCACGCAGAGAAGATGGGATTGTCAAGCAATGCTAGTAGTGAAACTGCTTTACGCTCATCTTCAGCTAGACGATCATAGCATATTTCTAGCGCAACCGATAGACCGATCTCCGTAGAAGCTATATCTCCAGGACAATAATTTCCGAAAATCTGAATTTTTTCAATCAGCCGTTCATTGGCAAGCGCAAGAGACCAATATGGACCCTCGGCTATCGATGATCCAATCAGTCTGATGGCAAGGGGATTCAATGCCGCTGCTTTGACAATTTCCTTAGCAGCCTCGGGTTCCTCGGTAACCCTATCAGAGCCAACTCTATTTTCAAGGATCTTTAGCGCGTCGGAAATGGAAAGGCCTTCGACATCAACTACAAGCGCTCGGTCGGTAGAGAGAGTTAGGCGTTCAGCTGTAAAGAATATGAGACACCTTCGACCCGCGCTCATAATGGTGTGAGCAAGTTCTGGTTGACTTATGCCATCTGCGATAACTATCAAGCTTTGATTTTCGGTGATCGACGCGAAAGTCTTCTCTAGTCCTTCAATGGACGCAGGTATTTCCTCATCGAGCCCTTGCAAGTCTGCAATCAGACTAGTCAGGACTGCTTTCGCTACTCGGGACTTTTCGAACCTAGCATCAAATTGCACAAAGACTTGACCATCTGGATACATTTCAGCGGCTTGTAGTGCTGCGTAAGCCGCTATCGAAGTCTTACCTGCGCCTGGCGGACCCTTTATTACAATGGTCTGAGGGCGAACACCACCACGGCTTCGCAGAAACTCTTCTATGAGATGGAGTTCTCGTGATCGACCTATAGGCGGTTCAGTTAAAACCGGGACCCACGGTGCACGCCTTGGGATGGTGCGTATAGGCGACGGCACGGACCTCCTGGATCCAGCGACCCAGCGACTCCTCCAGATCTTGGGAACCGCAAGAGGCAGGACGCCAGCCACGTAGCCCGCCACTACGATGCCGATGATCCGCAGTGACGCGTGGAACAACGCAAGCGCCACGAGAGAGAGCCCCGCCAGCAGAAGCGGCGGCCCTCCCATCCTTAGGTAGCGCAAGTGTACGCGCCACCGACCTCCCAGGTGTTCGCGACTCGACTCTGTAAATGACATCATTGTAACCCCCACTTTGCACCTGGCAGCAGAGTTGCGCGATGCAAAGCCTCTTGTCTTTCTAAGTATGCTACTCGTCGGCCCGTATATCCGCTACTGGTACTCTCCTATTCCGCTCGTTATGCCGGGAGATGATCTTGGTGGACAGCGTAGCCGCGCGCCGGGCGCGATGGTCTGGTATGGATTGACTCGGCGCTCTACTCCAGCTCAATCTCTCTGTCGGCCGCATGCTCAGGAGAGCGGCATGCTCTGGTAGGCTCAGGCGCGCCGAATACCGCGTCGCGTTCGATCGCCGTCCGGTACGCCTGCTCGACGGCGCGCAGCCGGGCGGCTACACGGTTCTCGCGGGCGGCGATGGCCTGGCGGTTGCGGCGGCCGTAGGAGCCTTCGGGCAGGCTCTGACCGAATCGTTCTACTTCGCGGATGTGGGCTTCTCGTTCGTCGGCGTGCGCGGCGATGGCGAAGATAGCGATGCTGGCAGTGGCGGCGTCGAGGATGAGGCTGACGGTCTGGCTTTCGGGGTTCCGGCCTGCCAGGGCAACGATGCGAGGTCCGTCGGTCTCCGGCCAGGCTTGCCCGGGGACGCTGTGGCCGTGCCTGGCCCGGTCGTGGAGGCCTGACAGCATGAGGTCGGCGCGGTCGATCTGGTCGCAGGCGGCGCCGAAGTTCTCGCCGATCGGGCCGACGTCGGTACCGCGGCCGGCGCAGTATTGCATGAGCCGGGCAGCCTGCGAGTGGTCTGGGTAGGTTCCCGAGCGGGCGTGGATGCGCAGCTGGGTCTTCAGCGCCGGGCTGATCGCTCCGGTTTCGACGAAGCGGACCAGGCCTTGGGCGAAGGCCGGTACCTGCGGCCGGGCGGCCAGCCAGATGGCCAGTCGCCGGGCGGTGACGTGGTCGACGGCGCTGCCCTGGGCGTCGGCTGCGGCGGTGCCGTTGTCGATGAGCTGCTCGTACAGGGACAGCTCGGGGAGCAGCCCGTCCTCGGCCGACCGGCCGGCGCGTGCTGCCGTGGGCTCTATGCCGTTATCTGTCCTGCGCATGTGTCTCGCTGGTCAGTCCGCGGCCTCCCGGTCGGGCTGTCTGTCGGCTTGTTCGTGCTCGCGGTTGATGTCGCTGGGCGGCTGGGATGCGGCTGCTACTGCCTCGGGTCCGGTCAGGCCGAGTTCTTCCGCCCAGCCCTGGATGTGCGGCCACAGCCGGTGGCCCTCGTGGAGGTCGGCTTTGCCGATGACGTCTGCCAGGAGCATCGCGGTAATAGCGGTGTTGCCGTCAAGGATCTGGCCGGGTAGCCAGGACACTTCCCATCCGTTCCGGCTGGGTGCGTGCCGGGCAGTGTGGGCGGTCCGGTCGCTGGTCATGGTGGCGTCGTGGATGGTCAGGGTCATGGTTCGGCTTCCAGGTCGGGTTCGGGTTCGCGGTGGCGGTTCTGGCCGGCTTGCAGGGCATCGGTCAGGGAGGCCGCGGCGGCCGGGAACCGGTCTTCAATCCAGTCGCTGGCGCTGACGATGATCACGTAGTCGGGGGGCCTGCGGCTGGGTTCGCTGTCGTCGGGCTGGCGGGTCACTGGCCGGCCTCCCGGTCTGCGGCGGGGCCGGGCCCAGGGTGGCGGGCGGTTGCGGCTGCCGAGGCCTCGGCTGCCCGGGTCAGCTGAGCACTCAGGTGGTCATATGCCTGGGCGTCCCGCCGGCGCGACTCGCAGGCCAGGCAGGTCTGGCCGGCGCACTCGGCGCACATCTCGGCGCGGTCGCGCTGGTAGTCGGCGGCGATGTCCAGGGCGGCCAGGAGGGTCTTTGACCTTGCCGGCCGGGGCGAGGGCCGCCTCCTGGCTGGCCGGTGGCGCCGGTTCGGTCTGCGGCGGTATCTCGTTGATAGACGGGCCGAACGGGTGGTCCTGGGAGCCTTCGTAGATGTGCGCCAGGTCGCTGATGAGAAAGATGGCCCGGCCGGCGTGCTCGTCGTCGCCGCGGGCGTACCCGTGCCGGTTGAGCACGTCGAGAACGTCGGTGATCAGGCTCAGGCCCATCCGGTGGTCTCTCATGCGCCCTTCTTCCGGTGAATCCGGGCGGGCGAGCGGGTGTCGTCTGCGATGCCGGTGCCGGTGGCGGGGCGCCAGCGGCTGCGGGGCCGGTAGCCGGGGTCGTCGAGCTGGCCGTCGTCCAGGGCGGCGCCGGCGCACCAGTTCCCGGCGATGGCGCGGCGGCGGGCGGCGGTGGCCCCTACGCGTTCGGCGCGGGTGCGTTCGGGGGCGCGCTTGTCCCACCACGCGTCATACAGATCGCTGATCGCATCCCGCAACTGCGGGCTGATGGTGCGGGCGTCGCCGCGGGCGAGCCGCTGGATGGTTTCCTCGCGGACGCCGAGGGCGCGGCCGATGCGGGCCGAGCCGTGGCCCATCACGTGCAGGGCACGGAGCCGCAGCCGGGTTCCGCCAGCATCCAGGCGGGCGAAGGTGAGGTGGTGGACCGTCGCTGCGGCGAGGCGGGTGCCTTTGGTCATCTCAGCTCATCCCCTCAGCCTGGTGGTGCGCTTGGCGTGTCTTGCGCGCGGAGTCGAGAGTGCGAGTGATCTCCGGTTCGTCCAGGCCCGCCTGGCGGGCGGCGGTGGCCAGGGGGCTCAGGTCGGCGGCGGGGTCGGCGTCTAGGGCGCGGTTGGCGGCCCAGAACAGGCCCGAGTTGCGGTTCCCCTCGGGCTGGCTGGCGACCCACTGCGCGAGGTAGGTGAGGTCCAGGCTCGATGCTGGACGTTGCGGCTGCCGCTGAGGTACCAGGAGAGCGGTGACCGCGGCCCAATCCAGGCCGCCGTGGCCGCCGAGCTTCTTGATGAGCCGGTAAGGCTTGGCGTCGACCTGGGAGGGCGGGGCGAGGATGTAGCCGCCTTGGGAGCGGAAGTCCAGGTGGTGGCTGGGCAGGCGGCCGTTGCGCTGGTCTGATCCGGTGAAGTAGGCGTGCATCCCGCCGGCCGGGGTCCGCACGTAAGCTGACGCGCCGTCGACCAGGCCCGCGCGTTCGAGTTTGGCGAAGGCGGGGTAGCCGTTTCCAGCTTCGCCGTGCTGGTCGACGTCCAGGACGTCGGGGCCGGGGGCGCCAGTGGCGATGGCCAGGTTCCAGCCGAAGCCGCGGCCGAACCATTCGGCGATCTGCTGCTCGTCGGTGGTGGCGTCGCAGAAGCCGTGCGCGGTGGCGGGGATCTTCTGGCTGGGCAGGCAGGGGAAGACGGGCCAGCCGTGATGGGCGTAGGCGAGGGCCTGGCGGAGGGCGGCATCGGTCATGACGTCCTCCGGAGGCGGGGCAGGGTGTGGCCGCAGCTGGAGGTTTCGGTCACCAGCTGGGCGGCCAGAGCGGGCAGGATGCGGGCCTGGTATTCGGCCTGCGCCGACAGCGTCCTCGGAGTGCGTTCCGGCTGCAGGTAGAGCACCGACCACAGATCAGACAGGATGTCCAGGCCGTACAGGCACAGGTCATGCGAGCTCCAGCAGGGGGCGAGGGTGGCGGCCAGGTGGCCGTAGCCGGGGCGGTAGACCTGCTCGACCCAGGCGCGCAGCCGGGCGATGGGCTCCTGGCGTTCGGCGGCCGCGAGTTTCCACCAGGCCGGCGGCGGGCTGGGACGGTAGCGGTCCGCGTCGGCGTCGGCGGGGGTGGGCTCGGCGAGCGCAGCTTGGGCGGTGTTCCCGGCCGCTCAGAATGAGGATGTAGGGACCTGGTTGCGTCACTGACGGCGCGGACGGGGTTTGAGGGCAACCTTCGGGTTGTCCTTTTTCGTGTGCGACGGCACGGTGATCACGTCGGACATGGGCGCGGCCCTCCCGCTTCTTCTTGGTCTGGCAACCGGAGACGGGAGGGCCGCTGGGTTGACGCGCGGAGGCGTCGTGCACACGGTAAACGCTGACCGGGACGTGGTCGAACGGCAGCTGGCGGGCGGGGAGCTGGCCTGCCCGTCGTGCGGGGGCGTGCTGGCCAGGTGGGGGAACGGGGTCGCGCGGCTGGTGCGGGTGCTGGACGGGCCGGACGTGGAGCTGGTTCCGCGCAGGTCACGGTGCCGGGGGTGCGGGGTGACGCATGTGCTGTTGCCGGCGTGGTGCCTGGCGCGGCGGGCTGATGCCGGCGAGGTGATCGGGCGGGGGCTGGAGGCGAAGGCGGCGGGGGCCGGGCACCGGGTGATCGCGGGGCGGCTGGGGCGCCCGGCCTCGACGGTGCGGGGCTGGCTGCGGGCGCTGGCGGCGCGCGCGGAGCAGGTCCGGTCGGTGTTCACCGCGCTGGCGGCCAGCTTGGTGACCGATCCGCCGCTGCCGGCCCCGGCCGGCTCGCTGGCGGCCGATGCGGTGGCGGCGGTCGCGGCCGCGGCGGCGGCGGCGGCCCGGGTGCCGGGGGTGGGCACGGTGGCGCGGTGGCAGCTGGCGGCGGCGGTGACGTGCGGGCTGCTGCTGGCCCCGTCGTGGCCGGCCCGGGTGGCCAACACGAGCTGGCTCTGGGCGGCACCGCGGTGAGCCGGAATCCTCGGGTGACTGGTGAATTTCACCGTGATCACCGAGGAGGCAGGGAATGTCAGGGACTGAGGAGGACCGCCGCCGCGCGGCCCGCGCCGAGCAGGTGGCCTTGTTCCGGTATCAGCTGATCCGCGAGGCCGCTGATCCGGCGCTGTCCACCCGGCAGCGGGGCCGGATGGTCCGCGAGCTGGCCGCCCGGGCGCATCCGGGGCCATCCGGCGAGCAGGTGGCGGTGTCGCGGGCCACGATCGACCGGTGGATCCGGGCCTGGCGCACCGGGGGGTTCGCGGCGCTGGCCCCGCCGGCGCGGCAGGTCACGCTGCGCACCGACGCGCAGGTGCTGGAGCTGGCCGCCGGGCTGAAACGGGAAAAGCCCGCCCGGACCGCCGCGCAGGTGATGCGGATCTTGCGGAAGAGCTGCGGCTGGTCCCCGTCGGTCCGCACGCTGCAGCGGCATTTCGAGCGGCTGGAGCTGGTCACCCGCCCGGACGGGCGCCCCCCGGCCGCCTTCGGCCGGTTCGAGGCCGCCCGGCCGAACGAGCTGTGGACCGGCGACGCGCTGCACGGCCCGCAGATCGCCGGCCGCAAGGCGTACCTGTTCTGCTTCCTGGACGACCACTCCCGGGCGGTGATGGCCGCCCGCTGGGGCTATTTCGAAGACAGCGTCCGGCTGGCCGCGGCGCTGCGCCCGGCGCTGGCCGCCCGCGGCGTGCCGGAATCCGTCTACGTCGATAACGGCTCTGCCTTCGTGGACGCGGCGCTGAAGAGGGCCGCCGCCCGGCTCGGTATCAAGATCACCCACAGCGCGCCGGGCCGCCCTCAAAGCCGCGCCGAGAGCCTGGGGCCGCTACGAGGCTGAGCGGCCGAACGAGCGGTGGGTCACCGATGTGCTGGTCGGCCCGTGGGTGCCGTACCCGAAACGGGACGGGTCGGCGCGGGCCCGGCTGTTCCTGATCGTCGATGACCACTCCCGGCTGCTGGTCGATGGCCGGTTCTACGACCGGGAGAACGCCCGGATCTGCCAGGAGCTGCTGCGCCGCGCATCACCAGGAGAGGCATACCGGACATCCTGTATGCCGATAACGGGGCACCCTTTGCCAATGCGTGGCTAGCGCGGACGTGCGCGGTGCTCGGCATCCGCCTCATCCACAGCAAGCCGTACTCGCCCCCCTTAACCGGCCAACCCCAGCGGAGTTCGTGGGCGCGACACGCCGGTGACCTGCGGGTACTTGCCTGAGGGTGGGACAGGTGCCGTACCTTCGTCGCCATGAGTGAGGACCTGCTTTCGATCCGTGTTGCCGAGGTGCGTGCCGGGCGCTGGGAGCTGGCGGGCGCGGGCGAGCTGTCGCTGTTCAACGATTTCCTGGGTTACGTGGCGGACCGGGGCTACTCGCCGC
>WNFY01003483.1_pt1 | contig 14744 bp, 15 predicted proteins | sample 5400091 | NCBI WGS metagenome assembly WNFY01 (sample SAMN13153364, study PRJNA577476) | soil metagenome | isolation source: 60 cm soil or saprolite under grassland replicate 1 | place: USA:California | collected 2016-06-15 | reverse complement strand
CTGATTTGCCTTTGTCACCGGTAACGTCGATCTCGCCGGAATTCATGATCCAGCGGCGCGGGTTGCTGGCCACGTTGATTTGCGGGCCAGCCAGAAAGATCGCGCCAATGGGGCGACGATCTTTCCAGTTCACCTGGAACGGATATTTTCTCGCGTATCCTTCCAGAACGTCGCCCGAGAGATGGTGTATCGGTGCACCTCCCGGGCCGAAGCGCAGCGAAACATTGAATGTTTTCGATGCGCGCGGCTTAATGTCGCGGCAGGTGACCACCAACGGATAGCTGGTTCTGGCCGGAGAATCCGTCCAACACGGAACATCTACAGAAGATTCAAAATCATCGCTGCAAAAATTGAGCGCACCGGTTCCGTAATCCATTCGGACAATCGGGACAACAAACTGTGGATCGGCAGCTGTAGGAATCGAAGCTGGATATTGGAATAGGGGCCACTCCGGGCCCTTAAAGCCGAATCCGAACATCCCCGCCTCAAGCGTGCCGCCATCCGGCACACGCGGAAAACTCAGTTCCATTAAACGAAGCGACAACTCATCGATCTTTTTGGCACCGGCGTTCGAAACCTCAATTCGCATTGTGATTTTCTCGCCTTGTTTACCGTACGTGCACGAGACCCGTCCCCAGGAATAGCTCAGATCGACCGTATCCGGCCGTTTGCCCGGTGCCGGAATGGGTGACGTAAGAGGGAAAAGTACATCAAGCACCGTGCGAAAAACGGATTTCCACGGCTGCAACTCACCTCCTTGGGCCGAACGAAGGAGCGATTGTCCATTGAACGAGAGTGAATTGAGGCCACGAGCGCCCACGACGAAATTCAAGCCTTGTTGTGGCGTGGGCGATTGAAGCACCGTTGGTGTCAAGGTTCGATCCTGGTGTGGCTCTATCCTCTCCGGACTCGCACCGGCGAAGGCGGTCGCAGCAAGGAGCGCCAGGAAAAAACCAATGAATGAGGTGTGAGGCCTAATATGTGCCAACGGTGGAGGAATAAGGGGAGTTGAACAGATCACTTCCACGCTGCGGACTTCCATGCGCAAGACCTAGCAGAAACTTCGGGAACTCGCTAGATTTCTGGCATCTGACAACCGATCACCGATCACTGATCAGTCCCTTCTCCGTCGCCTCGGTTCAGTCTGTCGCCTCTTGAGTTTAGAGTTGCAAGAGATCTTCGTGCTGCATTTCCAGAGTTGTCAGCGCCAACACTATCGAGAGCATTAAGCCACTCAAATCGTGGCTTACTTTTTCATTGATACTATTCATATTGTCGGGTGTAGGTTCCAAAACCCGCAACCGGCAATCCCGAACATGTCACCTCTACACGCACCATGCTCAGGTGGATCCACGGACAACTCGTCAAATTCCCGCTAACACGCGGTCCCCAGCGCCGGCTTGCACGCGGCCTCAAGCAGCTCCTCGGTTGCCCCGACGCCTACGGGGACCTCGTGAACGTCTGCCGCAAGGCCCGGCCGGCCGCGGTCCTCGACATCGGAGCCTTTCAAGGAGAGACCGTCTTGAAGTTTGTTGATGAGCTACCCGGCATGCCGATCCACGCCTTCGAGCCGACGCCTGCGCCGGCTGCCGTGCTACGGCGGCGCATGAAGCCCTTTAGCAATGTGACGGTTCACCAATGCGCCCTGGCCGACAAGAACGGCACTCTCACGTTTCATTTGAACGCCGCAGCCGTGACCAATTCTCTGTTGGAAAATGCTTCCTGCGACTACCGGCCGTTTGAAGAAGCGCAGGCGCACGTTGGCCAGATCGAGGTCGAAGCGTTGAAACTCGATGATTGGGCAGCCAAGTTTGTTCCGGAAGGGAAACTCGTGATGAAGCTGGATGTCCAGGGCGCTGAAAGATTGGTCATCGCAGGAGCGCGCAACCTTTTGGCGGCCGGCCGTATCATCGCCTTTTACTCTGAAGTTTGCCTGATCCCGCAATACGAAGGTCAGGCCACGTTTGACCAGGTGGACGACGCGATGCGGCAGGCCGGCTTTGTGCTCTTCAACATCTACCCCTGCGGCAAGGACGCGACGGGCCGGGCGGTATGGACCGACGCCCTGTGGGTGAGACCGGACGATGTGTTGCCTCTGTGATGCACGCCAGATTTCTGACATCTGACAACTGATCACTGATCAGCGGTCACTGATCCCTGACTTCTCCGTCGCATCGGCGGCAACTTCTCGCCATATTTCCAAATCAGCCATGGGAGTTCCACTGCACGGGATAGTCGCGGGATAAAAATGTGCGGCTGCGCAATCAATCGCCAGAGCCAGCCGAGATAAAGCCGGTCCGCCCAATCCGGAATTGCAGTCTGCTCGCCGGTGATGAATCCCAGCGCCGCGCCGATGCAATGAATCGCGGGCCGATACGATAAATTCTCGCGCAAGTAATGCCCGAGCTTTTCCTGTGCACCGCTGCCTATAGCGATGATGACGTGCGCCGGGCAACGCTTTTGAATCAGCGCAAGAAGATCTCCATCTTCGACTTTCGAACCGTAGCGCGGCGCGACATAACAATTCTCTCTCGTGATTGGAAGCGCTTTGCGGCGTGACCAATCGAACAGTTTTTGCTGCGCGCGATCGCTGGGAAGAACCCAGAAAACTTCTTCGGTCCCCTCACCCTTCAGCTTCTCGACCAGGTGTTTCAGATATTTGAAACCGGAAATGCGCTGGACGTTTTCGTGTCGCAATAAGTGCCACATGCTCACCATCAACCCGCTGTCAGCAATCGCCAGATCCGCCGAAAGTATGGCGCGCCGGTACGTCTCATCTTCGCGCAGTCGCGCGAAGCAAGTTCCCGACGGAGCCACGACAAATCCTCCACGTTGAAAAATTGATTCGATCGCTTCATCGACATCGCCGTTAAAGAACTGAATCCCGAGAATCTGGGACGTGGAGAAAGTGCGAATATCAGACACAGGAAGCTTCGTCACGAGACTGTCGTCGGGTCGATCAGTTCGACTGCGGGGAAATAAATACGATAACGTTCGACATCCCGCGTCGCCAGCTTCCAGCCCATCAACTCTGCGTGGGCGCCAATAAAGAAATCAGGCAACGGCACGCTGGGCGCTTTGCCCCCGCCCGATTGCGCGCGAGCAACCCTGTATCTCCTGTAGGCGGGCCCACAGATCGCTGCTGCCCGGGCTGGCAAATCTATTATTCGGATGTCGGCGGTGTCGAGTTCCGCCTGAACTTTTTGTGAATCAACCTGTTCGGCGCTGCACAGTTCGGCAAGCGTGATCGCATTGATTGCAACTGCATTTGTGGAGAGAGCTTCCGCAATGACCTGGTTAGACCAGGTGTAGAAGCGCGATCCTCTATTCTGCGCGTCGATTACGACGTTTGTGTCCAGAAGAATCAAGGTTCACGGGTCATCGCTCGAAGTTCTTCCCACTTCACGCCACGCAATGCTCTCCAATTTCGTATGGCCTTTAGCGCCTGTGCTTTTGTGATTTTTTTTTCCGGCGCCTCACGATGTATTCGCCGCAGCACGATCTCAGGCCCCTTGCGTTCGCAGGCGAACACGTCGCCTGGGGCCGCACCCGGAAGCACGACGCGTTTTTTGCTATCTGCTGTCAAAGTCATAGTGGGATTATCCCACATGGGTAGGCGCAGTCAAAACGTGCACTCCAGAAAACAAATCCGCCCGCTGGAGTGAACCAGCGGGCGGCAGTCGAATTTGTAGCCACGGCCCTACGGACCGTTGCTGATACGCCACAAGGCGTACCGTTGTGGACTACGGGCAAACGCAGCCGCCAAACCGCGCGATCACGCCCCACGCCATATTGAAGTCCTGCTCCCAGGATCACGCTCCCAAACATCCGCAAAGGCACGCGAAGTCGAATCGAAGCAACCTGGTTAAAAAAGAAGGGCCGGCTCATCGCCGGCCCTTCGTCACTTTTGGTGTGCTGTTAAGGTTCTGAGCTGATTATGACTTGATCAGATCGAGCCCATTAGTCGAACCGGGCGCGCCCGTCGTGCTGAAGTCGTTGTGAACGGTTGTCGGGGTGGGTGCGGTGGCACCTTTAACGCTCCCCGCGTCGTACTTGAGCGAGATGATGTAAACGCCCGCAGTCGGCGCATGGAACGTCACGGTCACCGTGCCGGTCGTGGGGTTTTGCGTCATCGTCTCCGATTGAGCATTACAGTTCAAGTCAAACACATTGTTTCCCCCGTTCGCCAAGGCAAAGGGAGTGCTGAAGTTGCCCGTCGTGATCGCTTCAGTGATCGTAAAGGTGTTGCTGCCGGCTGCCGCCGTCACCTTCACCCAATAGAAGAACACGCCAGGGGCGACCTGGTTGATCTTTCCGTTCTTGAGGCTGTACTGCAGGCTGTTGAGATCCTGGGCCGTGCCATTCACGAACTGGCTGCAAGTCGTGCCTGTCGGCGTGATCTTGCTTATCTGACCAGGAGGCGTTGGTGTTGGTGTGGGTGTTGGAGTTGGCGTTGATGTTGCCGTGGCGGTTGCCGTGGCCGTAGCCGTAGCTGTAGCAGTTGCGGTTGCCGTCGCTGTAGCCGTTGGCGTAGGAGTAAATGTAGCTGTCGGCGTAGGCGTCGGTGTTGGCGAAGGAATGGAGCAGTCAACGAAGGCCGAGCCCTCGTATCCGCCGCCGGCGGCGTCGAATGTCATCTGATCATAGCCAGAGCCATTGAAGTGTATTTTAGTAATTCCAAAGCCCGACTCGCTGGTAACGATGACGTCGCCACCAAACCCCGTGAAGTCAGTGGCCGGAAATTTGTCGACCTCGTTCTGCTGTTGGAACGCCGAGAAGAAGACGCCGCCCGAGGTGTCGAAGGGGCATGGAACAGCAGGGATGACGTGGACGCTTTCCGCACCGGCCCAAGAGAAGGCAAGGGTAAAGGTGCCATCGTTCTTGATCGCCCAGACCTTACCGGCGTCGTCGCTGGCCGCCAGAATCTGGCCGCCGAACGGCCCGAAGCTTAGCGGCGCTACAAGTGGCCCTTCAAGCGCAGTGTTTGCTTGATACGCGAACTCGTTGACAGTGCCGGCCGGGTTAATACGCGCCGCAATGCCGTTATCACAGGTCACGATCATGTCGAAGCCAAATGTGCCCACCTTGTCGAACGTAATCCCACTGTGGTCATATCCACAGTCTGGGACCGTCGCAAACAGCGTGCCGGCACCCCCGAGAGTCGGGATCTTATAGACCAGAGTGCCGTCTGTCAGGTAAATGTCCGTCGGGGCCCACCCTCCAAGGCCTGGAGAGATAGCGATGTATCTTTCTTTGCACTCACCAATGTTGCCCGGAACCGTTGCGAACGGAGTGACTACCCCAGTGCCGCTGATCGAATCAACCTGTGGCCTGCAGTATTGACTCACGAGCAGTTGGGTGGGCGAAGCGGTTATGCCTGTGGGAAAGCTCTCAAAGGCAAAGAACATTCGATTGGCGGCGTAAAGGAGGCCTGCGGCCGCCATGAACATTACAATCATCAAACTGATTCTTATTCTGGTTTTCATTTTGTTCTGGTTTTTCTTTTTTGTTGTGGTTTTTAGCTATTAATTTTTTCTCTCCTCAGAGATAGAAGCGCTGACTTTCACCTCGGCATTTTTGACAATACGCATAAGTGCGTACGACAAGCCCTTCCTTGGAAGCTGTTCAACTGTTCTTCCAGTATCCTAATCCGGGAATTGCGTGACGAAGTTTCGAAAAACTTTGAGAATCTTCTCAAAAAAGAGGGATTTGATTCAAGGCACTGGCGGGACTCGTGCAGGAAACAATGGAAATCCTCCTTGCAGACATCTGGACGCGTTCCGCAGCAGAGGTAATTCTAGATTTGGGGCGGCCAGGGCAAACCGGATTTCGGTTGCCTGTTAATTGCGTGCGAAGTCTCAGCATCGCACCAGATCGCTCAATTTTTTGCGTCCGCCAATTTCGCAAGGGCGATTGCAGCGGCGGCGGTACGATTTTCGACGCTTAGCTTCACCAAAATGCGCTGGACATGCTTGCAGATCGTCCCGGTGCATGCGCTCAGGATCACACCGATTTCGTGATTAGTTTTACCTTGGGCGATCCAAGTCAGAACCTCCGTTTCGCGCCGGGTGAGACCGAGTGAACCAAGTGCGCTAGCGTTGCCCTCTCCGTTAAAAATCCGCGATGGATACGTGTAAGTCATAGTATTTCTTGAGGTCTTGGATTTTGATTGGCTTTTGCTTCTTTATTGTTGTTTGTGTTTTGTCAGTGACATAGCCAACAGCAATGGATGCCGCTGTTATCAGCATCCGTAACAAGTCCACGTAAGCCCTGGTAAAACGAAACGGGCTGCCTCGTTCGGCACTAAACGAGAGGCACTTGTACAGCATATCTTGAGCGTAAATCGGCGAGCCTCGAGGACAGCCAGAGAGAACCATCGAGCTGATTTTAAGTCCGCTTGGACTCATTTTAATCCAGCGGTGCTTCACTTCTTAGCCACCTTACCGTCTTCAGATCGCTCGGTATCGCGTCGGAACCAACGCGCGTCTCTACTCGTTTCGCCAACGGAGCGGAAACGCGTCTACGACGAGGATTCGTGTTTTTTCCCGCACGACCTGAAAACGCGCTTGCTCGAGCTACACAACCAATTTGTTCCAATTTCTGGCAGAAGCCGAATCTTTTCCGAAACTTCGTCCCGCCATTCCCGGAGTAACAAGTGAGGGATGGAAACGACATACCAAGGACCGGTGTCGAGGCAGCGTTTGTTCGCGCCAGCTCCAGAACTCACATCTTTTGCCCTTTCTTCCAAAGGGACCAACGCGCAGAAGCCGGACGTGTATCGATCGCGCGTTCCTAACGGAAAGCGCAATGCTGGCCCGCTTTGTTCACTGGATCTCACGCCGCGCGAAACAGAGGTTCTTACTTGGGTGGCCCAAGGTAAAACCAACTATGAGATCGGCGTGATCCTCACCGCAGCCACCAGGACGATCTGCAAGCATGTACAGCGTATTTTATTCAAGCTAAACGTCGAAAATCGTACCGCCGCGGCTGCAGTCGCCCTTGCGACATTGGCCAACGCAAAAAGATGAGCCGACCTGTGCGATGATTTGGCTTCTGTTTGTCATTCTGAGCTAAGCGCAGCGAAGATCGAAGGATGTGATTAATTGAGGAGGCTGTCGCCCGCGCGACATTAGCATAGCCCTGCCGAAAATTAGGAACAGCTCCAGGGAGGCTGGCCCATCGACACATTTTCGAGAATCTATCAGGTCACAGATCGTCGTGGTGAGAGGCGGCTCCGGCACTCTTCAATATTTAGCAGTCTCTGGCCGATGGGAACAGAATATCAAGTGCAAGCCACCGTCGGACAGTTCTCAGTCAAAGGCCATCCAAAGCCCGAAGGGCTCCAGGAAATGCACAACGACTTTGGCGAATCGAAAGTATTTGTCCGGAGCCGGCAGTTGGTGAGCGGTTTCTGACCTAAGACGTTTTTGTGTTCGGCGGGTTCCCACCGTCACTGTTCGCACTCATGTTCCCCACCGCAAGAGTCATATGAGTCAGCTTCCCGAGCTTGCGCAAGGTAGGGGATTTATACTCGTGTCTCGACTCAGCAGCGGGGCGCTGTTGAGATAATTGGTGGTTTTCCATGGCGAATGAAACTTTTATGGCTTTTGCAGAACCAATGCAAGCTTTATGTGAAACCAATTTAGCGCGCAAGACTTTTCCCAATACTATTTGACGCTATTGCAATTCTTCGCAACGGCGACACACTGCCAGTAATGTCTGGGGTAAAGCCGGCCATGTGTGCGGCGATACCCGACCGGGTTAAGCCCTTAAAGCACGTGCTCGATGCGAAAAGTGTATGAACAAGTCGAAAATACTCGGAGAACGAGTCTAGCGAGAATCAAGCCGCCGTAAACCATCGGCGCCTAGCCAGGACGTTGTTATTCGTCACATATTATCGTCATCCCAAATGAAACCGCCGTTCCAGCCGAGCTGATAGGCCAGCATCGTGACCACCACCAGAATCCGGCGGAAAAACAAATCGCGTTTCCACCAGCTCATGACTGAAGACTTGTCGGGAGAAGTTTCCTCAGATTGCGCCCGTATCGTGAAAACGCCAGCACTCCTGTGTTTGCGCTTTTCCTGACTCACCTATTTCTGATCATTCAATCATTAAATTAAATTGACTCCCGCGGGGAAAACCTGCCATTCTCAGAGACCATGCGACTAATGGTTGAGATACTGATTATTGCAGGCGTGATTGCCCTTGGCTGGAACAGGCCGTACGAAGAACGAGTAGCCCAGACGAAAGCGACAATCACATCCGCATTGGACGGCCTTGGGGGGACGTTACAAAAACGCCAGGACCAATCCGTGCGCCGCTACGAGGCCCGCCCCACACCGCGCCGATAGGCTGTCGCCGCAGGTTCTAAGGGCGAGTAAGATGCGTAAACAATCTTCGACGTCAGCGATGATTTCCTGCGACAGCACACCCCATCGCGAGATAAAGTCGGTCCTTTGAAATCCAAACGAACTGCTTCGCAGAAGACAACGTTTTCCTTATTCCTCCATCGCTTTGCCGACGTTTACATGCAGCCAGGATATCGCGCTGAGTTCAGGTCAGCGGCAAGACCATAACCGATCAGCAACAACAGCGTTACCCGTTCGCCTCAGCCGCGACCAAAGCGAGTCGCGCAACTCTCAACCCTCAACTCTCAACCAACGACTTTCCCGGATCACTCAACCACTTCCTCAAGCTGCGTGCCGAGCACATCCACCTGACATCCTGTGTAATTCCCCACGCAGGGAGTCCCATCGGCTTGAACGGGGTCGCGCCCCAGCGCGATGTGCAGCCAGTAGCGCTTCTCGCCTTCCACAACAAAGTTGCTCCCGCTGAGATCTGATGCGTTTGGTTTGTACTTTCCGGTTTGTGCGATGACATCTATAAACAGATCCCACGTCCGCGTTTGTCCCATTTCTGCAAGTGCGCGCACAACCGCTCCCTTGGTCTCGTCAGAAGTGGCAAGATTCGGGACTTGATCAAAGGCCGCTTTGGCAAGTCGCCCGGCGATGGCCCGGGTTAAGTCGGTCTGCTGCACAGAACCGTAAGTCGGATTTCCGGCAAGGACCCTCTGTGTTTCAGCTACGATTGCGTTCGCTGCCGTCATGGCGTCGGCTGCCGAAACCACGGGCGTTGGGTCGGGCGATGGAATTGGAGTGGGGCTCGTTGGAGGGGGTGGTGCTTCCCTTAGAATCGTTCCTTTGAGGATTGCGGCAAGGACAGGAGCATTCCTCGTGTAGAGATTAACGATGCCCGCGCGCGGATACGCGCTGCTGATGGGGTTATAGCTAAAGAAATCCAGCATTGGAGCATCTTGGAATGGAGGACTTGTGCTGCTGTCCCAAAATTTCAGTGTCGGCACAGCTGTGGGCCCCTGTGTCGGCGCGCAAGCGGGTGTCGGCGACGGCGCGGGTGTCGCCAAAGCAGAGGTCACGATGCCGTAGCCGAGTTCTCCTACGTTGCTGAAACCATGGTTAACGACGATCGTTTGGTTCGGGCTTGGGCTTGTTATCGGTGGTGGAGCAGGGCTAGGTCGATGCGGATTATTGGTACCCTCGCCGCACGGCATGTCACCATTGACTGGGTCAACCGAGTAGTCCAACTCCATGCCATAGGCGAATGACGTGTTGTTCGAGCCTTCCATCCCGTACTTAATAGCGGTGGTATGAGTCCGATACTGAGAGTTCACGTGCGAATCGAGGTCACATCCGAAACCCCAGTTTGTGGGTTGATTTGTGACACAATCCACGCCGGAGTCGTATTGATCGATCAGTGATGCTCCGATTCCAAACGTCCTTGCTTGATCGCCAATACCGCCACAGTTATTTGTTTGATTCCGCGCAACGTTCAACGCATAATGCAGGATCTGAAAGAAATCGCCCTGTCGGTGGTTCACTCCGCCGAAGCAAATAACACTATGCGGATTCGGATCCGGGCTCCCGTTGGGATTTGGGCCGGTATGGTCGATATACTTCCAGTAACCGGGGATTTGGCTATCCGCGCTTTTTACCCAAGCCAGGCCAAACAACTCGATAATTGCATCCGGGGTCCCACAAATATGGTTTCTGTTTTTGCCGGTCTGCCAGCCGACCTTTTTGCCATGCGGGAGATTACAGTCAGCTGGATTCGGCACTACCAAAGCCAAATTATTCAAGTTAAAGCGGCCGTCACTGAGAGCGCCCGTCTCGACCAGATGTGGCCAGTCCTGCGCCGGCAAGTTTCGTTCCCGAGAGAAAGTTCCCATGTACTGAAGCAGGTTCTGGTTGAACTGCCCCGGAGGGTTATTAAGAGCTCTTTGGAGTTTGAGTAGTTGCTGCCGGGTCATAAGTGCCTGATCTGTCCTAGGGGGGACAGCGGATGGGTAAGTGTAAGTCGCGACGGAAGTGAACGGATAGAGTGAGGAAGCCAGTTTGTCGGCAAGGCTTTCGATAGTGAATGGCGGGTCGCCGAAATAGAGTAAGTAACTGCCATAGCTATCTTGCTTCGCGCAGTTTTGCTCTGTTGCAAAGCCAGGATCAACGCTGGGAAAGTTGGTAAACGTCCGTTGCGTTGTCGCGTAATTCCGCCAGCCCACGATCTTATCGACCAGTGTTTGCGAGGGCGCATAAGTACCGAGAGCTGTGAGGTCGGCAAAGCCCATTGTTCCTTTGCGGCCGATGTTTACCAGCCACGGAGTCGCGCTTGGATTTGGACTACAGGCTGCGTCAGGAAAACCCGACCAGCCGGGATAACCTGCCAGACTCATATCGAGTAAACCACCCTCGTCGTACACGGCGAAGGCGTATCTCCCGATCACCGCGCTCGGAGCGGGCCCCGGAGTCGGCCCTTGAGCAGTCACTAGGACCCAATCAGGCGCGATGAAGCTCGGCACAGGTGAGGAGTCGATAGCCATACTACTCGGGTCCCCCCGGGGAACTAGGTAATGGCTGTTCCAGCGAGTTGTATTGATCGAGCGTCCATTCGCAGAGACGTCAGTCGAACCCGTGTTGGAAGCTCTGCTAAGCGCAGCGTTGCGAGAGCTATATCTGATCAAATTCGGAATGTTACTCGGAGTGGGTATCGGATAAGGCGTCGGCTGAATGTTGGCCCTCGTGATCGTAGGGTTATTAAGAACTTCCTGCTTAAAGTCGCCGACAATAACATCGAGCGCGCTGCGGGCCAGCAGATCAGCCGACGTATCGTTGTAGCTCGTTTGGGCAAGCTGCCTGTCGGTGGTCGTGCGTGAAAAATAAGCGAGGACCACGCCCGTCAAAAGCACAACTAACGCAAGAACAATCATTAAAGCGGCGCCTTTGGATGCGCTATCACGACAATGGAATAAAGTTTTCATAGGGTTTTGATTAAAGTGCTCTCACAAATGCGCACGCTGTAGCCACGGCGCTGCGCGCCGTCGCAGATGCACCTTGGCAACCCGCAGTTATGACGCCCCATAGGGGCGTGGCTACAAGAATTCTGAAACGACTTTTAGAATGGCTCAAGTTATTCATGGGGTTAGCAGCGTTGGCGGCGACAGATAAAAATAGCGTTCATAGACGCGAATGCCGGAAAGTACCGGCGGCGGTAGGCCAATTGTGTTTAAATCAAGCGCCGCACGCCATTGCGCCAGCAATTGGCCAGGAGTCATGCCGAAATCCACCAGCAAGGGCGACAAGCCGTCGGCTCCATTGAGCCTCCTAAGCTTCGCGCCAGTCGGATCAACTGCATCAAGCAACGCTTTGCTTTTGGGATCAATCACTGCAATGTCAACGACAACTGCCGCGACGTCTTGCATGCCTTCTGGAGCGGTGTGGCAGCATAGTAGCGGTGGAGTTGGGGTCGCGATAGGAGTTCCAGTTGGCGTCGGGGTTGCAATTGGAGTCGGACTAGGGCATGCACAAATCCGTGTGTCCCACGGGATGTCGCTAAGGATTGCAACAGGAGGCGTAGGTGCGGGCGTAGGGAAGCCTCCGGGAACGATCCGCCCCCGCACCAGATAATAATATTCGAACCGAAAAACCTGGGGGCCAATGACCTCGGCATCTGACCAACTGCTCCCGTTATTGGCGATCTCTGCCCACGCCGGCGTGGGCAGAGGATTCGGCGCCGGGTTCGGCAGCTCCGCAACAGGAATCGGCGAACCAAGCGGTATTGGCATTAAAACAACCGGCGTATCGGTCGTCGAGACAGCGTTCCACACCAGGCCCTTTCCCATACGCTGGAGTTTGTTGCAGTTGCCGCACGGCGAAGGAGCTGGAGAAGGGTTATATACACGATAGGCAACAACTGACACCGGGCTCTGCGAACCGGACGATGGGTAGTAGCCGGGTACAGCGCTGTAGAACGCTATTGTGTCGTTGCCTTGTTGCAACACGTTGCGCACTCCAGTAGGAGGCGGAGTCGCGGAGGACTTCAGATAGTAATCAACATCCGATCTCTTGACCATCTGCGCGAAGTCGATCGCCATTCGGTCAAGGAGCTGTCGTGTTTGCGCGTCCGCATCCATTTGTTTGTTGCCGAGCGTGGTAACAGTTGCCGCGCTCTTTAGAAGCTGCGTGGCCAGTAGAACCAGTAGCACGAGCACGCCAATCGTGACCGCGAGCTCGGCCAAAGTAAAAGCGCTGCCGCGCTTACGTTGCTTTGCCAGGATGAGTTCGTCGGCGAAATCTAAACCGCAGCCGGCACGGCTGCCTCTACAGTTGTGGTGGCACGCGTGTCGCGTGCGGGTCGCAGCCGATATCCGTTCGGCATGCTCAGGACAGGCTCCTCCCTCTATAGGTCTGGTCTCGTAGTCAGACATCGGGTCCGCCTAGTTCCTGTCGAATGCGACAAATATTTTCGCTGAACCACTCGCATTTGCCGTCGTCGCGGGTGCCGGCCAGGTAACCTTCAGGTCGGCACAGGGCAAAGTGGCCGAACAAGCGCCTGTTGCATTGGCTACGTTCCAAGTCACGTTTAGCTGATAGCGAGAGTTCGCACCCAGCGATGTCGCAAACTGCCCAGATCCATCAAAGTAAAGCGGGGGCGGGTTCGTTCCAAACCTGATGCCGAATTGTGCAGAAGTCGTATTCGCCTTGGGCGTGGCTCGCAGGTCCGAAACCACCGCAGCCATAATGTTCGTAGCAGCAGTTTGAGAAGTTGCGTTGCGATTCGTCTGCACGCCAACGGGCATTAAACCGAAGACGGCGATTAAGCAGAAGGCGCCGATACCCAGCGCCAGCGTTACTTCCACCAGCGAGAAGGCTGCTGCTGCACATTCTTTTCTCATCGGCGGTAAATCTTCACATTGCCGCCGAAGCCAGTGATCTGAACAGCTAGGACGTTACCGTCCCAAGTACCAAAAGATGTGCCACCACCGCTACGAGGAGGGGGAGTCGCGATGCCGTGCGTCTGAAGCAAACCCACCTCAACGATCTTGCGCACGTTGTATGTGCTATTGATTCGACATTCACCAGTTGGGCTGAACCGCAGTGTCCGCCGAAACCGATATTGCCACGTCGGAACCGGATCGCCGACCGGATATTGAAACGGAAATTGCGTTAAGCCTTGGTTTATCGCCTCGTACGGTGCTGTATTTGGCGTAAGGGCGTTTAGTTCTCCAAATCGAGAAAAGGGAGCATCCGATGCTGGCGTGGGCGATGGGCGCGCGTCAAACGTGTCCCCGGTCCCGGTTCCAAGAGCGAAAAGCGGAAGATGAACATTGTCGATCTTTATCAACTTATTTACTTGGATTAACTGGGTCGCATCAATGAAGTTTTCGGTGCCCGTAGCACTCGAACTCGCATCGGCTCCCAAGTTCGTCCCATTCTTTGATGCGACGATCGACATAACGAGCCTGCCAACGCAACCCGTGCACCGCGGGTCCGGCGCTTGAACAGGCGAAGATTGCGAGACGTCTTCCTCATAGAAGCCGACCCACACATACGTGTCGTTCGCTTTCGCATAGGTGCGGGCGGTGTCGAGCACGCCCTTGATCGTATACGCCGCGCTGGTGACGTCGGTTCCACCCTTGATGGTGGTGAACGCAGGAGCGAGCAGCACGAGCAGAAGGCCGATGATGCCGACGACGATGAGCAGTTCGAGCAGGGTGAATCCGGTTCGAACTGAGTGATTAGCGATCCGCCTGCCGCGCCGTAGCCGAACGAAGGCGGGAGATCGACGCTGGACAAAGCTCGGACGTACGCGCTGCCCTTGCGCGCGAACCCGGTGGTGGATGCCGGGGAGACACATTTAAGGGAGCGCAGTATATAATCCAGCAGGAAGCAGGCAAGTAATTTTTTCTTAAGGGAAATGGGGGAATTCCGGCTAATTTCCTAGGGCGCACCAGGTGCGACTCTCCTTAAGGGAATTCGACGGCGACGAATTCCGCCGTCCCATGTGCGTGCAACGCCCCGGCGTCGCGAGCAGTGGTCGCCAGCCAGAAGCCAGAGATCAGCGGCCTTTCTCTACTTCCACACGCGGCGACTATTCAACCACTTCCTCAAGCTGCGTGCCGAGCAAATTTACTTGGTCGATCACCAGATCGCGGCTCAGCACGATGTCTGCCGCGGCGAAGTCTGGGCAGCGACCGCGGGTTGAGCCCATATCGTTTCTTGCCTTCGACGATGAACTTGTTGGCTTGAATAATGTTCGTGTGTCCTGAACATATCGCCCGGTTCGCGCCAAGCCAAATCAGCTCTCAACTATCATCCATCAATCATCAACTCTCTGAAGCTATTCATTAACGACCTCGATCTGCTTGTCGAGCACCTGTCCGGTGAAACGGTCG
>WNFY01003634.1_pt1 | contig 14750 bp, 14 predicted proteins | sample 5400091 | NCBI WGS metagenome assembly WNFY01 (sample SAMN13153364, study PRJNA577476) | soil metagenome | isolation source: 60 cm soil or saprolite under grassland replicate 1 | place: USA:California | collected 2016-06-15 | reverse complement strand
AGACCAGTCCGGGGCGCACGACGCTGACCGGTATGTTGCGCGTGCGGTGAGCCTGTAATGCCAGGACCTCGCCCTCTAATTTGGAGCGTTCGTAGGCGTTGGTGGGCGCGTACGGTACGTCCTCGGCGACCGGCGTTGAGCCTGTTGTGCCCAGAACGGCGGCGGTGCTGCAATAAATGAAGCGCAGCAACTTCTGATTCTGGCATGCGTCGAGCAGGATGCGCGTCCCCTCGACGTGCGTCTGTTGGTAGATCTCGGTGGACACGCCCGGCTGATAGGGGAGGCCGGCGAGGTGATAGATGAGCGTAGCGTCCTCGACTGCTTCCTGGGCCTTCTCGCGGTCGGTAATCTCGCCCTGAGTATACAACTCGCTTGCTTTCATGGGCACTCCTTACCCGCTCCAGGATGTTTGCCCTCCGTGTTCTTTCGATTAGTCTACCATACCGTGCTCTTGCAGTCTAGATACGCCCTCTTCCTCATTTGGCTGAAACCCTGATAATCAGTATGTTAAACGGTCCGGGCACATTTGCGGCATGATGCGAGGCACTATATGGGAAATTTGTCCCTGTTGTTAGTGACGATGCGTATCTGGCAGAAGGGTGCGCGCGTTAAGCGATTGGACCAGGACGGTGAGGATCGCGCCATAGACGATGATCTTCTGGCCGGTTGCCTGGATCACCGAGCCTGCCGGCGTTTTGGGCGCGGGACCGAAGGTGATCAGGAAGGTGTAGGCAGTGAGCAGGACCGCGAGGCCAGGAAGACCCAGGCGAAGCGGCGTGGGAAGCCCCGTGTGATCAGAATCGCGATCAGGCAGAGCACCACGGCGGCGAGGAAGGCGCGGAACGCCCACTGCACGAACATATTAAGCGCATCCAGGTAGAGGTTCCAGGGCGTCGCGGCGATTCCTATGAAGCTGATGCTGGCGATAATGCCGAACACGACCACGAAGCGTCCGAGCCAGCGGGTGGTGGTAGAGGTTGTGAAGAAGCGGGTGAAGGCCACGAAGAAGACGACGAGGGCGAGGGCGACGATCGTCATGCCGCTGATGAAGAGGATCATCGAGGGAAGGTTGGACGCCCCTGAGATGGTGTGGGTTGCACCCAGGTCGCTGAAGAAGTTCATGAAGAAGGCGTAGTGGCGCGCGTTGGGGTCGCTCACCGAACCGCCGGGGAAGAGCAGCATGGCACCGGCAGTCGGCAGGATGAAGAGTACGCAGGCGATGGCGATGCCGCGAAAGACGTCTCTCTCCCAGAACGGACGGCGTGACATCATAGATTCCATAGGGTCCTCCTTCTGTTGCTGTAAAGATGATTAGAGATAGGCCCTGGAGACGCGCAGTATAGAGAAATGGCTGTACTTTTGTATTGTACCCGCTTTTGTGAAGACGTTGGCTAGTTGTGGGGTGGGTCATTGTGGATTGGCAGATTTATGTTGGATGAGATGAAAGATTGCGTGAAGCTTATGAGCCAAATATAATATCATCACCTTGAAATATCAGGAATATCTTTTTACCGTAAAAAAACTCGATGGGAATATATGGGCCTCTATGACGATTCACGCCTGTTTATGATCCATTCCTCGCTGATATACTTTCTTAAACTCAGCTTAATAAACTGAGCTTAGGGACGCTCAAAAAACAAATCCCCCCAGTCAACAGGGATAGTTCCCACTAACCAGGGATCGCTATCGACGTGATACTCTCAGCCAAAACAGGCTGACGAGGACGCCCTCGTGGCCGTTTTGGCTGAGTTGGATCAGGAAGCGGTCTTGTGCGAGGACGCCCTCTTTGCCGCTTCTGAGACGTTGACTTCTCTTGCAAGGAAGGACGATATTCCTGCTGTATCTCTGTTGGCAGAGAAGAGGGAATGTCGACGAACCATTTTTCCAAGGAAGACCATCGCTGGAGGTGGGTTTCCACCACGTGCATGGCTTCCTTGGTCAGTTTCACTCCAGTCTGATAGGCGCTCGTGACCAATTCGACAATCGGATGCTTCCCTTTCCAAGTCATCGTTTGAGCAAAGTGGATGACGGCATCCACTGAGTCGAGCAAGGCTCCATTCCAGTGTTGCTCTAAAATGCCCCAACAGCGTTCAACCGCATTGTCTTTACTATGGTAGGGTGGATAATACGCGAGACGGATGGTGATCTGATAGTTTTGCGTAAATTCAAATAAACGCTGCATAAACTGGGTGCGATGACTGTGATTCTCTGGCCCATTATCCAAATTGATGACGAGCATCTTGATCTGACCAAAACGCTCTTTCACGCTTTCCCACCACTGAATCAGCCGATCAACGAGGCAGTCGCTGGTGACTTTGGACCTCACTCTGTACAGAAAAAACTCATCCAAAGCGGGAAGGAAAATACCCACTGGCGTCACGGTGGCTTGTGCCTCAAAATCATGATCAGCCGCTTTGGTTAGCACCCGGTTTTTTCCTCCGCGTGCGAAAGGACCGACTTTGACCACCGCCTTGGCATCCATCGAGAGGCGTAACGTTGAGTCTTCTGCATCGGCCACTGCATTCACCTCTTTTAGGTGATCGAAGATAGCATCGGTTTCCGGGAGTTTTTTTGGGGTTGCGTATACGCCACCTTTTTGAGCGTGTAACCCAGTTCGTTGAGCTTGGTCGTGATGGTGGCTGTCGTTGGTAATTCCGCATCCGTGTAGTGGTAGGTCGTGATCAACTGGCGACGGACTTCTGCGGCGGTCAGACGTATGTACAGCCGAGCACTGCGAAACTGTGGATCAGCTTGGCTTTGCCCATCCACGATGGCGGTGATGTCTTTCAACAAATTCGGCAGATGCTCTTCACTGCGTTTTCTGCCTCGTTGATTGAATGCATCCGCACACACTATCCCGCTTTTGAGTTCATGCTCGCCTTTTCTGATCAGTCCACGATCCCAGCCTAACTCCTCTTCAGCTCTTCGTTGCCCTCCTTTTCCCAATACTCGTACCGTCCGTGCCAGAAAAAGACGACAGGCGCTGCCTTTTAGCTCTTTTGCTGTCTTAATCAGCAACTCTTTCACTTCTTCCGTTAACTCCATCTTCCATCCTCCCAAATCTTTTTCACTTCTAGTTTATCATCCCTAAGCAAGGGGATGTCTGGGAGGATTTATTTTTTGAGCGTCCCTTAGAGATCTTCAAACAGGTTTTGAGGCCAGATCACCCCAACACGCGCACTGTCTAGGGCAACTACGATCGCCTCTTGCGGCAGATGAAACGCGGCTCTGAATAACCTCAGCAGACTGTGTAAACCTCCCAGAAGCATGGATGCAAGAGCCTTCAGAGTAAAGGACGGGAAAATAAACGCCCAGTGGGGGGACATTCGGGCTAATTTGCGTGGCAGCGTGCGGGGAAGGACGCAGCCTGTTATACAATAGCACATGTACATATATTACGTGTATATACTCGAGTCGATTTGTGTATCTTCCTGGTGGGAGTGAGTGTCGAAATGGCTTTTCCGCGCCTGTATGCCGCCGTCGCTGTTGTATTGCTGATCAGATCGCTCTCGATCGCGGCATTGTCACCGTGATGACGAGCGGTCCGAAGCTGGCTCACGGGAGCAATGGGCAGCACGTCAACGGCAAGGTTCTGACGATTACCGGGCCCGATAGGGATTTTACGTTCAAGACGGCGAGGGAAAGCTACTGCAGTTTCAGTGTCGCGCCTCCAGCGGGCATCTGCAACGCCATATCAAAGAGAAGGCGAATACTGATGTGGATTAATACCATGAATTTGTCAACATGTGAACATATCGTCCCGACAGGTGAGATGCGGGTGAAGGTGAAAACGATCCCCACACGATGAGAAACGAAGAAGTTGTTCTCATTCGATAGATGCAACGAAGCGATTCGATGTAACATGTGATGTCGCTACACGAGCCGTTTTATTTTGCGCCGTATTCTCTTTTTCAGAGGCTGACAGGCATACCTGGAGCTGCTATTTGGTGTGATCTGACTTTAGATTGATGAAGGTGTACCTATGCTTGCCATTTTTATATGCGTTGTCTCGTTGATGCTCTTTGCGCAATCGCTCTTCTCACTCTATCTGATGCTCTACTCGTGGGAACATCCAGAAAGACTTTTATCCAGTCGTGCTCCCAGCTCTTACCTGGCACCCCGGCTCTCTTTTACTGTATTGCTACCCGCGCGGCATGAAGAAGCAGTCATCTATGAGACGATCAAGCGCGTCTGGTCCGCAAAGTATCCGTCTGATCTATTGGAAGTCGTCGTGGTGTGTCACCGCGATGATGTAGGAACTATTGCTGAGGTCTATCGTGCAATACAGACGATTGGTTCGCCACGTGTGCGTCTAGAAACTTTCTCCACGCTACCTATTAATAAACCTCATGGTCTGAACGTTGGATTGCAGCGTACTTCCAACCAGGTCGTTACCATTTTGATGCTGAAGATGACATCGATGCCAATATATTCAACATGATCAATACCGTGATGCTCAAGGAAGGTGTGGGTATTGTTCAGGCTGGCGTGCAGTTAATGAACTTCGCGGATCACTGGTTCGGTATTCACAACTGCCTGGAGTACTTTTTCTGGTTCAAGAGCCGTCTGCATTTTCATGCGAAGGTGGGCATGATCCCTCTGGGTGGCAATACCATCTTTATCCGCAGGAACCTGCTCGAACGAATTGGAGGATGGGATGAGCAGTGCCTGACAGAGGATGCGGAGATAGGTTTGCGTCTCAGCGTGTTGGGAGAACGTATCCGTGTGGTATACGATGCTCAGCACGTCACGCGTGAGGAGACGCCCGACTCTGTCTCCACATTTATCAAACAACGGACCAGGTGGCAGCAAGGCTTTATACAAGTGATGTGGAAGGGAACATGGCTTGGTTTGCCACGACTACGACAACGTCTATTAGCTATCTATACATTATCTTTCCCTTATATTCAAGCGATACTCTTGTTAATGTGGGGGCTGAATGTAGTAGAAGCTCTGTTTCTAAAAGTACCTACTCTGGTAGCAATGGTTTCTTTCCTACCACTGTATGCGCTTTTGCTGCAGTTTGTAATTGCAGGAGTGGGAGCACTTCTCTTTGCCAGAGAGTACAAACTCAAATTTTCTCTTCTCCATCTCATAGGTATGATCTTCACGTTCTTGCCGTATCAATTCCTGTTGTCATTTGGCGCATTACGTGGTGTCTATCGCGAGCTACGCAAGCAGGACAACTGGGAGAAGACGACCCATGTAGGAGCGCACCGAGATCCCGGCGTTGAGGTAGCACAAAATAAACAGTTCGTTCATATCCCTTATGCACAGGGCCGCTAATCGCCAGGAGCCGCTTTACCAGTTACGCATCTTGATCAGTAATAGAGTATGAGGAAACGATGAAAGAAAGAACTCAAATACCAGTAACGCCACTGAGCATACCTTCTAAAGAAACTAATCCTTCTGTAAGGCAATTTGTCTCGACAAGACCCTCCAGCGTTACGCCATTGCCAGAATCAAATTTCGATACTAAGATCGTAGCACATCCAATAATAGAGACGCCATTGCCACGTAAATTTCCTGAAGATGTGTTAACTGCCAGACTCGCAACTCCTTCAAAGTCCAGGTCTTTATTACGATGGGAAGTACTCCTGATTATTGCCATTTTGCTAACTGCGGCACTTGCACATGGTATCAATATGTTCCACTTTCCTTATTTTGAAAATGATGAAGGAACTTACATGTCACAGGCCTGGACGGTTGTCAATGAAGGCCAGCTTGCACCATATACTTACTGGTATGATCATACGCCAGGTGGTTGGATACAGATTGCAGCTTGGACGATAGTTACAGGAGGCTTCCACACTTTTGGTTTTATTAATAACTCTGGGCGCGTTCTTATGTTGCTTTTCCAGGTAGCATCAACGCTCATGCTTTATCTAATCGCCCGTAAATCATCAGGTAGCATAGCTGCTGCTACTATTGCTGCGCTTTTGTTTGCATTATCTGCATATGGGATTTACTTTCATCGAAGAGTGCTTCTAGATAATATTACAACGTTCTGGATGCTACTTAGCATTTTACTGTTGCTTCCTAATAGATTTTCGCTTAAACGAGCCTGGCTGAGTGCTTTAGCCCTTGGTATATCAATACTCTCAAAAGAGTTAACTATCTTTCTCATTCCAGTTCTAACATATCTCGTATTTTTCCGTTCGGATAGATCACATCGTTGGTTTGCCATTGTGGGGTGGCTAGTAATTGTGATGTCCCTTATCTCGCTGTATCCACTTATGGCGATACTTAAGAATGAGCTCTTTCCTACTGGTACATTTTTAGGCGGCATGTCTCCTCATGTAAGTCTGCTTGGCACCTTACAATATCAGGCATCAAGAGGGAAAGATGGAGGACTTTTCGATCTACATAGCGCAATTTGGGGTTATTTACAAATATGGGCACAAGACGATCCTATGTTAGTTATTGGAGGTAGCCTTTGTGCAATAGTATCAGTCATCATTATGAGATGGAACCGCCTTGGTGGCATTATGGGCCTACTAACATTGTCACTCTATATTTTCCTCGGAAGAGGGGGAGAAGTAATTGGATTTTATCTGATACCATTATTGCCACTCTTTGCACTTAACATAGGTCTTATTTTCGGAGCAGGAGCAGATAAAATAAGGAAATTTATGTGCAAAGTTCTAGGGGTCAATAAGGCACTTAGTACAATCATTCCTCTTGTGACCGTTGCTCTTTGCGTGGGAAGCGGTCTATTCATGAGCTATACAAACCCTGATTTATACCCCGGCTTTCAAGCCGCACAACTCTGGAATGGTACACAGTCTGATGCACAGAGTCAAGCTACTGAGTGGGTTAAGGATCATATATCTTCAAGTAGTGTCATTATTATCGATGACTACATGTGGACCGACTTACGTGATACAGGAAATGCATCCCTCACATTTAAAAAGATTTATTGGTATTGGAAGGTAGATCTCGATCCTGCGATTAGCAAAAATGTTTTTCACAATGATTGGCGGCACGCTGATTATATAGTAGTTACTCCTCAAATGCTTCATGATGTTAAGGAGTCAAATTTAAGGCTGATGAACGAAATTCTGATGCATTCCAAGGTCATAAAATATTTTGACAATCAGGATGGCTGGCCAATAGAGATCCGCAAAGTAAACAAATAGGCATACTTATCTTAACGCCAATAAATCAGTTACCTCCGATATGGAGGTTATACGGAGAGAAGTATAGTGCAAGATAGTCAGAATGCAATTACATTGCATGAGTACCTATTAGAAGAAGCTGCTAAAAATAGTAAAAAAACGATAAACAAATCGGATTTCTGGCAATTCCTACGCTTCTGCGTCGTTGGGTCGCTCAATGCGGTAATCGACTTTGCTGTACTGAACATATTGCTGTGGCTCTATCCTACAGGGGATATCTGGCGCGTGTTAGGGTACAACTCTTTAGCAGTACTGATGGCGGCAACCAACAGCTTCTTCTGGAACAAGTATTGGACATTCAAGCAGCGGCGTCCCATTACAAAGCAAGAGGTGTTCCGGTTCGCCGTACTAACCTGTAGTACTGTTCTGATGAATGACCTGCTCATGGAACTGCTCGCCAGATTATTTCCTGGTTTGATGAACAGTAATCTGATAGGATCGAATATTTTGAAACTTGGTGCGATTATCGGCACCATGTCCGTTTCGTTTTTCGGAATGCGACTCTGGGTCTTTTTCCAGCGCAAGCATGGAGGAGTCGCAGCGCCGAAGAACTTGCAGGCGCAATCTGCGTCATTAGAAGCTGTCAGTGATATGGCTACTTTTAAGTTAAGGGTACAGAAGGTTATGAAAACATTGATTATCATCCCGACATATAACGAGCGCGAGAACCTGCCTTTACTCCTGGAGGGTATCTTCAGGTATGCGCCACAAACAGATGTGCTGATCGTTGATGACAATTCGCCCGATGGGACAGGACACCTGGCCGAAGACATGCGCAGGCAGGATAAGCGTATCCATGTCATGCATCGTCCTGGAAAACTCGGGCTGGGCACCGCTTATATCGCGGGCTTCAAACATGCCATTGCACAGAAATACGACGCGGCATTTGAGATGGATGCTGATTTCTCTCATGACCCCCGTCATCTACCTGACTTCCTGCGGACTATACAACATGCTGACCTGGTAATCGGGTCAAGATATATTCCTGGTGGAAGTACTCCTGGCTGGTCCGCCAGCCGCCGCCTGATTAGCGGTTGCGGAAATATCTTTGCCCGCTTCATGCTGGGAATACCGGTGCATGATTGCACCGGCGGATATCGATGCTATCGCCGCGAGGTGTTACAGCGCATTGATCTTGATGCTGTACAATCTCGTGGGTACGCGTTCCAGGTAGAGATGACGTACCGGGTCCTGAAACAGAAATTTACTATTGTCGAGACGCCAATTACCTTTATGGATCGGCGGCTTGGTACCTCCAAGATGTCGCGCAAAATTGTGATCGAAGCATTTACCTATGTGCTGCGAACGCGCTTTAGCGACCAGTCCGCTTTACTTAAGCCGGCCCAGCGAGATTATTCACGTACAGAAAATGGAGTTCAGGAGTATGAGATGCCAGTGGCAATGCCTGTAACCTCGCCCCACATTTCCCTGCCAGTAGTGCCTCTTGATAAGATGAATGATCCACAGCGTACGCGTATACGACCGGTGATGCTGCAACGCTTATAATTAGTCGTAAGCCTTGCCTATAGTTGGTGGATAGTGGAAAGACATACAGCATGTTGATGTTTATGGCTGTTAAGCAGGTAGAATACATACTGAAAAAGGGGAAGAAAAAGGTAACGTTACGATTTGTCATACCTGTTATTCTTCTCCTACTTGTGATTACGATCGGTGGAATAATTGCAAAGTTTGCTATTGAAGGTCCTCCAGTAGTGACACTCACCGCTCCGCCCGCATCTCGTATGGGCATCGATTACTATCATGAGTCAATGGGTTATATAAAACGTACCGATGCTGAGATTGTGAGCGACTTATGGCAGATCCAAACAGTGACTCATCGGCTAAAGGTATATCACAACCCTTTCGACCACACATCTCTGTCATATGTAGCGCATATGGTCCAGGTAGCAAAAGCTCAAAAGATGTATGTGGTGTGGACTGAGAATGATGATAGTGTTACCTTAACGAACGCTAACTGGGGTGAATATGCCGGTAACGTTGTCGCTGATGCAGCAGTAGCTCGTAGCAGTGGTGCTGATGAGTTTCTGGTTGGCAATGAGCTATCGCTGCATAACAACGGAGATAGTGGATATAATGATGATCAATTACCCGCGCATGTCAAGCAATTGGTGATAGACTGCCAGGAGAACTTTCCAGGCCCCAAAGGATATGAAGAGGGATGGTTCAAAAGTGGCTCGTGGAAAAATGCCTCTCTTGGCCCTTTGAATAAAATTTATTTCACGCTTTATGAACCCTGGCATACTTTTACAACGGAGTTTGATCGTATCCTGGCCTATTTTGGGCAGAGGGCTGAAATAGGCGAGATCAGTACGATGACGACGAAAGATCAGCTTCACTATTCAGAACAGGACTGGACGCGTGAGTTGATGCGCCGTTATGACTATGCACGCCAGAAAGGGCTTGATATATGGCTATTTTCGTTTAGGGAGACGACGAATAACGGGTTTGGCCTTTTTCAATTTACTCCTCCCACAGACTCGCATGCTATCTGGGATTATTTACAAGGAGGCAAAACTTTGACCTATCATACACTCCTTGATGCTAGCAAAACGCAGCAGAGTTTCCAGGGAAACGGGCAAACAAATGATAACAAGCTGCGAACAGGTGGATTTGGCACACAGATGCTGGCGAATGTATACGCTACGAGCTATGTATTCAGGGGAGTTGTCGTACCTATCACCGCGTCAGGCTCCGATAAGTGGCGAGCTATGAGATTGCTACTGAGCTACAGTGACGCGGATAACTATTACTTTGTAAATATCGAGCCGAATGATAACAGAATACAGCTTGTAAGAAGGCAGAACGGGGCTGAAGTTATTCTGGGAGAAGTGTCCACGCCAGTTCAACTGGGAACTGAGTACGACTTTGAGATAAGGGTCGACGGAAGTAAATCGGCAATGACGCTACAGGTATTTTGGAACACGGCAAAAATGATAGATGTGACAGATACGAAAGACAGTCTTCCCAGAACAGGCAAAATTGGAGTAGAAAATAATGGCATAATGGGTGATCTCTCATCAATTCTGGTAACGGATTTCGAGTCGGTATCCGAAGCCCAGTAGAATTCTGGCACTATTGCGCCAATCCATCTTTATCTCTTTAAGGCTCAAGGGAAGTTGATATACCGTTGATCATTGAGGGTAGTTTATAAGAGACCTTACAAGCTATCAAATTATTTTCAAGCATACCCATCCTCCTATCGTGCTAATTCCCCTCCTCTCCCTATTGCCACGCCCCTATCGTTTCGGATAGACTGAAAGGGTAAAGCAGGGACACACCCACCCTGTCCAGGGAGAGAAAGAATACTGTATGCTGATGGTCTAAAAGTCATAAGTACGTTTTCGTTTTCCGCACAGTCGCGGGAGATATTGGGCAAGGCTGCCGGGGCGGAGATATTGTGTAGTACCAATACCGATGAGATCTTAGCCAGGCTGCGCGACGCCGAGGTGCTACTCAATCGGTATGATCCAGAACGCGGATATTAGAGACGAGACCCACGTAAAAAGAGAGGTGAAAAATGAGCGTAGAATTAGGGCGTATCAGGATACTTGGCGCCGATGCCGTGGGGAAGCCGGGCGAGCGCCGCTTCCGGCTCTTTGTCCAGACCGCGCGTGGCTCCGCTATCATGTGGATGGAGAAGGAGCAGTTGAACAGCCTATCGCTGGCCCTGGATCGGGCCGTGGCTCAGCTCACCGAGGGGCAGGTATTGCGCACGGAGGCACGTGCGGGCGAGCAGCCCACGCCGGGCCAGATGCCGGCGGACTTTCCCGGAACGCCCGATTACGAGCTGCAGGTGGGGCAGATGAGGCTCGGCTACGACGAAGAAGGCGAGGCATTTGCGCTGAGCGTCGTCGGAATAGAGATCGTGTTGGACAGCAACGAGGAGCCGGTGGTGATGATGAAGGAGGACGATGCCATCTCATTCTTCTTCTCGCAGGAGGACGCGCAGGAACTCTCGACAGCGATCACCGTAGTCATCAACTCTGGGCGACCTGTCTGTCCACTCTGTCACGCGCCGCTGGATGGCGGGCCGCATGCCTGTGTGCAGCAGAACGGGCATCGCGAGATCCTGCAGATCGAAACGACCAACGAAGAGGAAGAAGAGTAGAAAGGGCGCGTTTGCCAGGGCCCTTTCTACTTCTTGGAATTTAGGAATAACAGGGCGTTCTTTTGACTCTAGATATCCTGCTCTACTCAGTCAATACAGAAGTATTTGTTTGCCTTTTGAAGATAGGTCTCTTCGTTCGCTTCGATCATGAGTTTATGGAGCGCAACGACATCGGCATCGGGCAGGTACTCGATTGGTTGCAGGCATAAACGCATGATGGCGCGACCATTGTCGATCACCTGAACATAGCCCTTGCTCTTCGGGACGCGATATACGCGCTGAGGCTTTGTCGGACTGGGAATTTCCAGATATCCGCGCCATAGAAGTTGGCGTACCTGCTCAGGCGTCAGTATAGCGCGCAGAAGTTCAGCGGCTCGTCGCTCGGCACGCGACCATCCCCTGGAGTATGGCTGAAAGAGTAGCCATACCACTGGCGAGATAGCGAACGCGATGACGATCCAGCTCAGGGCGATGAGCACCTGGGGGACCGGAGTCATCCGCCGACGACTCTTGGGACCATTACTATCTGCTCTGCCGTGGCGTCGAACTGTTCGATACGCTCGATCGGTTTGCCTGTTTCGACGCGGAAGGCGGTAGCGCCCTTTGCGCGCTCCTGGGAGAAGATGCGTTCTGCTTCACGGATCGCAGCGTTCGCCTCGGGGTCACCTGCCAGAACCTTCTGCTCGTCCCAGGTGACACGATCATCACCACGCCGTGACATCACACGTAACATTCCCACAGTCGTTCCTCCTTCGTAGTTACGCCAACTGGTTGGCGGACGAATACATATGGGGCTTCCTGCCTGGCCAGCCCGGTTATAAAATAACGACCTACAGGGTCCAGCATGGTGGACATCCACAGTGGTTGTCCTTACTAGAGGACACGTTTTGCTCTGACAAAGTGTTTCATTGCTGGATTTTACCAGACTACTGTGTATGCTTTTTTCATTATGCAGGTTGCTGCAAAGCATCACGATAGTAATACTATTGTACGTGAGAGGGGCGCTGATAGTCAATGGGTATGGCTTTTTTCATACTCTACCCGTGTAGTTTCGCGCCGCATTCCGCACAGAAACGGGCCGTGCTCTCGACCGGTGCCGAGCAGTTGGGACAGAACAGGTCCGGTAGGGGCAGCTTTGTGCCGCAGTCCTGATAGATATTGGGCACCTGGTAGTATTGTGACATTGGTGCAATCCCCCTGTGAAATATGAAAAAGTGCTAGCGACGAGCGCTCACGACCGCTACGGCGGCGGTTCCTGGTCCGGTATGCGTGCCCAGCACGGCGCCGAGTTTGTAGCGAGGCAGCTCGCCCCGGTACGTCGTCTTCAGGGCCGCCGCGAGCTGTTGACCGACCTGTTCGTCGGACTCCGCGATAGAGACCATCTCCACGGGAGCCATATCGCCCACGGTCTGCGCGACGCGGGCGTAAGCCTTGCTGCGCGTGCGCGGCTGCTCCAGGGCGACCACGACACCATCTTTGAGCGAAATGATCGGTTTGAAGCTGAGCATATTGCCGAGCAGCGCCCTGGCCGTGCCAATGCGACCACCGCGTCGCACGTACTCCAGCGTATCCAGCACCGCCAGGATGTGTGTGCGCTCAAGCTGGTCGAGGGCGTGGGCTTTGATCTCGGCAAGCGACAACCCCTCACGGGCCTCCTGCGCTGCCTGCAGAATGGCGCGGGACATCCCCACGCTGATGCTTAGAGAATCAACAACCTCGATAGGCACTTTTTTTCCATCGTCCGGCAGGGAGGTGCTCGCGTTGAACGCCGACTGGTAGGTGCCACTCAGCTTAGAAGAGAGGTGGATCGACAGAATACCGTCCGCGCCCTCCTCGATCAGGCGCGTGTATGCCTCCTGAAACGTAGCCGGCGAGGGCTGCGAGGTGCGCGGGAGCTCCTTGCTGGCCTGCAACTTGCGATAGAAGCCAGCATTATCCAGCTCCACACCATCGAGGTAGGCATCGTCGCCAAAGAAGACAGTCAGCGGCACAACCGTAATGCCGGCAGCCCCCGCCTGCTCTGGCGGGATATCGGCGGTGCTGTCTGTCACAATCCGAACAGTCATGTTGTCTCTCCTATGTATGTCTGTGGGGGCCTGCCTTGCGCGGGCCATGCAGGCGGCTCGACAGCTCGACAGAGCCCGCGCAAGGCAGGCCCCTACTCGGCTGAAATAATATAGGCATAGTATGGCTGACCGCCATTCACAAGCTCGATCTCAAGGTGTGAATGCTGTTCTTTGACGCGGCGGGCCATCTGTTGCGCCTTCTCCTTCGTCACATCCTCGCCGTAGTATAGCGTCACGATCTCGTGGCTATCGATATCCATGCGTTGTAGCGTATCGTGCATCACCTGCTTGATATTCTGGCTGGCAACGACCAGGTTTCCGTTCACCACGCCGATGAAATCGCCCTCGCGTACTTGCAGGTCGCCTAACTCCACCGTACGCACGGCGCGCGTGATCTCCGCCGTATCGATCTGTTGGATCGCCTCGGTCATCGTCTCGCAATTGGTCGCGAAATCGGCACCGAAATTGAAAGTGGAGAGCGCCGTGATCCCCTGTGGCATCGATTTGCTGGGGACCACGTAGACCTCCTTCTGCGTCAGGCCTACGACCTGCTGTGCGCTCAGGATCACGTTTCTATTGTTGGGCAGGATGATCACCTGGTTGGCCGGGACCGCCTCGACCGCGTTGAGCAGCTCCTCGGTACTGGGATTCATCGTCTGGCCACCGGAAACGATCGCACTGGCGCCCAGGCCCTCGAAGACCTGGTCGAAGCCCGCGCCGGAGCTCACCGTGATCGTCGCGATCTCCGCGAGCGGTGTCTCCGGGGGTGCTTCTGTGGCGTGTTCGGCCTTGCTCTCCGCCTCGTACGCCAGGCTCTGCTCCTGCAGGTTCTCGATATTGATATCCAGCAGGCTGCCCAGGCTCACGCCGTAGTCAAGGATCTTACCGGGCGTCTGGGTGTGCGTATGCACCTTGAGCAGCTTCTCATCGCCAGCGACCACCGTAGAGACGCCGCCCATATCGATGATCGTCTGTCGGATAGTGTCTACATCCAGGTGTTGGCCGTGCAGTAGAAAGACCACCTCGTAGCCGAACTCCTCTTCGACGCTCACACGCCCCTTCTTCACCTGCGTTCCCGTCGTATCCGGCGCGTGATTAGTACTTGTGGCGGACGACACCGTACCGGCCTCGCCGCGAGCGTAGTGCCACATGCCCTCCAGCAGCGTGCAGAAGCCCTGGCCGCCGGCATCGACGACCCCGGCCTGCTTCAGCGTGGGGAGGAGGTCGGGCGTGCGCGCGACCGACTGGCGGGCGGCGTAGACCACCTCCTGCAGCAATTGAACGAGATCATCGCCATGCTCGGCGCTCTGCTTCGCTGCCTCCGTCGCGTCACGCACCACCGTCAGGATGGTCCCCTCGACCGGCTTGATCACCGCG
>WNFY01003477.1_pt1 | contig 14755 bp, 13 predicted proteins | sample 5400091 | NCBI WGS metagenome assembly WNFY01 (sample SAMN13153364, study PRJNA577476) | soil metagenome | isolation source: 60 cm soil or saprolite under grassland replicate 1 | place: USA:California | collected 2016-06-15 | reverse complement strand
CAGCTACCTGGACACCGCCGCCGCCCATGGCATCACCGCACTCGACGCCATCAGCGGCGCCCTCACCGGAAAGCCCTGGCTACCGCCACTCCCCGCTACAGCCTGACGCCAACACACGGAACCCCGTGAATGGACACGATACACCTGCACTTTAGAGTGGAGCGACCAAACCCTAATTGGGAGGGCCGCCCGGATCTCGAAAACATCTTTAACCGGCTCGGAAACCTCGATCTGGCGGAATTCGATTTCGAGGCTCAGGGTGGTATCGACACGGATGATTCACTGGTCCGTCAGCTACTAGCTCACGTCGAGCGGTACGGGCGAGGCGTTGCGGTAGGCACCCGGCAAGTAGGCGGCGAGACCGTGGAGAGTGTGATGGACACTGAACATGGGGAAGCTGAGGAGTGAACCCTGCCTGAAGTGGCAGAGGCGGGTGAGGTCCCGCCTGAGACGCTGCGCGAGGAGCTGAGGAGACCGGATACGAGCTGACCAGCAGCTTAGGAGAGGAGGAGCTAAGGATCATGATAAACAGAAGTAAGCAAGGCATGGTTGAGGACGGTGACAGCTCCTCCGTCAACCGATGGTCAGAATATGGCAGCATAGGCAGCATTATCTGGTCGCGGGATTTCAAAATAGGTATTCCTTTGGGAGTGGCGTTCGGGGCTATTCCGACATTCAGTCATGCGGCATCTGATGGTGCTGTTGCCATTCTTATCACCTTCGCTGGAGTTCTCGTTGCCATTGCTACTGTCGTTCTAGCTGCCGTAACTCTTTTTGCAGCTCTCATGAGCCCGGAATACCGGGTGGTCTTGGAGAGTACACGCGGTGGCGTCAAGGGCGCAGTGCGACCGTACTTGGCAGTGGCCCTAGTATGCGTCGGCGGCATTATTACCTCCCTGGCCGCCGCCTTGGGATGGCCTGCGCTACCGGATCATTCCTCCTGGCTACGCTGGCTTACCTTCAGCCTGCCTGCCAGCTTCACAATGTGGGCCATCATCGGTAGTGTGCAGCTTGTCTGGCTTGGTAACTATCACATTGAGCGGCGCGCGGAGTTGCTCAAGTTCCTTGAGGACGTGCGAAGGCGTCGACCTGATTCACGTAGTGCGTAGCGTTATTCTTCGATCAAACGCTTAACGCCCAGCCGTCGACAATCCGGAAGCCTTGGTGCACAGGTCTGCGCGGGTGACTGCACCAAACACAGGGCGATGAAGCCGCACCGACAATCGAAGCAGTCGCAGGTGTAGTGGGAACAGGCTCGTAATGCGTAGGCCACAAGCATGCGGGTGGAAGTGTGGGTGTCCTCCCCCGAACCCGTCGTAGGAGTATTCACGCCAGCCGGAACCTGTCCAGGGCAACCTAGACCGAAGTTGCGGCAACTTCGGCCTAGAACGACGAGACTTCGCTGCCGCTGAGCCACATCGTCCACGCCACTGAAACGCAGGTCAGGAGCCCCAGCCGGAAGACGGACGGGGCTCCTGACGTTTCAGTGTCCGACTTTGGGAGCGAGACGGGAGCCGATCTTGGTCGCTGGACAGCTGATCCTAGCCAAGATGCCGTCCAGTACAGCGATCGCGGAGCGTTCCGCGGCCGAGTTGCACTCCTTGGTTTCGTGCATGCCGCAGACTCCCACGACTCAACAGTTACGTCTCGTCTTTCTTATGTTGACTCTGAGAGGAGCTGCTTCTTTCGGGGGCGTCCAGTACGGCGCCGTGGCCACCGCGCAGCGAATGCTGTCACGCTGGGCCGGGTATACACGGGGCTGGCAGCCAGCTGGGCGAGGGGTCGCGGGAAGTCCGGGTTGGTGGTTGCCAGCTCGCGCGCCCGTTGCCGGGTTACACCGAGAATCTCTGCGATTTCTACATACCCAATAAGGTCCTGAGGTTGCGGGTACTCCAGCTCTCTCATCTGGTCGTCAACGGGCAGTACCCGGATCTGCGTCAGCTCCGGGACCTTGGATGCGAATGCAACCCCGCAAGCACGACGGGCCGCCCGCAGGGCTGTTTCGGTTGCCTGACGGAGGGTGGCGGCATCTACGATGAACCGCATGCTGAGCCTTCCACGGTCTGCGTTGTGCGTGAGGGTCGCATACCCCGGCAGTTCATCGGTCAGAGTGTCAATCTGGTCATCGTCAAGGGTGGGCTGATTAACCTCAACGACCGCATGCCATTCGGCCGTTGGCGTGTTTCCTTTTCTATCCCTGGTCATCTCCCTGATCATCTCCCTGGTCATCACCCTGACTCGGCATGTCCAAGCCCATCTCGCGCAAGGTTCCAATGAGGACAAGCCACTCGGCAGGCGTGGTCGGGGTCCCCGGAGCGGTCCAGGTGTCACCCCCTTTGCTGAACCTCCAGTTCCCCTTGGGGGTCTGCCCCACGCCGAAACCCTGCCGCCTCGCTTCGTCTGCGACCTTGTTCATCCAGTCAGTCATGAGTATTACTCAGTCCCTTAGAGTATACATAGCACCTTGTCGGTGTCAAGGACTAACACGCAGAAGTCCCATTCGCTGACAAGCATTTTAGCAGAACCTGGAGCGCTTCGCTACGACACGCCGGAGCGCCCGGAAGGAAGCTGAAGTTCCAGGTCATTCTAGGTGTGGGCGGACTGTACCGTGCCTGGCCGAGGCCGTGGACCGGACATGGCCGAGCACTGGGAGGGCGACCTGATCATCGGGGGCCACGCCCCCCGCCGCGTGGCCCGATCGCGGGAGCGGATTGGGGGTGAAGGTTTCCTATGGGCGCGTCTGCCTGGCCGGTGAGCGACAACATAAGCTGTCGCGGGGCTGGGCTGCCGAGGTCAACACGGTGACCGGAGCGATCACCACCCACCTGCCCATCGCCATGTCGGCCGCCTAGCTGTTGTCCGTCGCCTGGCCGCCGTCGCCCTGCTGGTCGTCGGCCAGAACGGTGTTCGGCACGGTGGTGAGGTTGGCCAGCCCGATGGCGGCCTCCAGGGGGCTGCCGGGCGGCACGTCGAGCACCGAGCCCGCGGTCACGATCGAGCCGCCGCCGTCGTAATTGATGACGAGCTGGGGAGCCCCGTTCGCCGGGGTGACCTGCCTGATTGTCATGGACTCAGCCTCCTAAATTCCCCTGGGCCGCCCGGTCGGCGTCTTCCGGGTCGCCCGTGGTGATCACCGCTGACAGGTTGGCCGCGCCGCCGTACGCCAGCCCGAGGGGGCTGGCCGGGTCCGGGATGTCCACCATGGTCCCCTTGCGGACGAAGGTGGTCCCGCCGTCCCAGCTGACCTCGGTGTCGGTCAGCACGTAGCGCGGGTGCCCGGCCATGTCAGTTGCTGATCCCGTGCCTGGTACCGGCCCGAGGCGGGAACGGGTCATGCTGGCCGGTGAACGGCTTGGCCGTAGGCTCCGGGTCCGGCACGTTCGGCGGCCGGTCGCCGTACACGGCAAGGCGCTGGCGGTACAGCGCCCCGGCCTCGGCCGGGGGCAGCTCCATCGGGCCGGGTCCTGGTCCGGCGCTGGTCCTGGTCCCGTTCACCACGTAGACCGTGACCAGCTGCGGGCCAGCCGGGGGCTGCTGCGGCTCGCGGTTGGTGTCCCCCATCGCAGCCAGCGTCGGGTCGGCGGGCTCCGGGACCAGGCCGTCCTTCAGGCTCCGGGCCATCACGCCAGCCCAGATCCTCGGCTAGCTGGTGGATGCCGGGCCGCCCCGCCCGGGGCGGCTGGTCGATCGATCAACCCCACACGGTCAACTGGACATCCGGCCTCGGCGCCGGGACCAACGCCAGCCTGGTTAGCCCGCCATCGCCGCGTCAGCCCCCAGTCAGCCGTCTGCTTCAGTGTGCCAGCCCACGCCGGGAATGGGCGGATACGCGAATCAAAGCCGCGTCCTGCTGGGTCTTGACTCATGTCTATCGTGCGGCATAGGTAATCGATCACGGTTGGCTAGCCGTCTCATCAATGTTGGGACCTACACCCTGCTTGTATCCGGATAGTAGTTGGTCCAGGTAGGTCATGACTTCTTCCCTGGATTGCTGTCGGAAGCGGCACGATACTGAGAGGACGTTTTGGGTGAACGTACCGGGAGGGGCTGACAGTGGTTGTTGACATCGAGCGACTGCAGCCAGGCGTACAGGTCCGATTTCCTGATCGCACGGAGCCTGTGACGCTGATAGCGGTGCGCCCAGGGCCGTTCTGGGAGTTCTACTTCGACGGGCCTTCCGGGCCGGGCAAGCGCGTACTCGCCGAGTCAGAGCTGGCGGGTGTGGAAGTCATCGAGACGATGGGTGAGCTGCGGTTTGACGGGAACCCGGTTCCGTTCCGCCTGGGCGTGGAGGCGCGCCGCATCGACATCGCGTTCGTGTATGAGATGGCGGCCGTGGCAGTGTCCAATATCCAGCCTCTGCCCCATCAGCTTGAGGCCGTGTATGAGTGCTTCCTGCGGGAGCCCAGGCTGCGCTTCTTGCTCGCCGATGATCCTGGGGCGGGCAAGACCATCATGGCGGGCCTGTACATGAAGGAGCTGATCTTGCGCCGGGCGGGGGACCGGATCCTCGTAGTGGCTCCGGCGAGTCTGCGGCCGCAGTGGGTCCGGGAGCTGGCCGAGCGGTTTCAGCTGGACTTCGTACAGCTGGGCGCCAGTCACTTCGACGCATCGCTGGCGGAGAATCCGTGGGACCAGTTCGACAAGATCGTGGTCAGCCGGGACTTCCTGCGCACCGACCGGGCCCTGCAGGCATTCGACGCTGCCGACAAGGAGTGGGACCTGGCGGTAGTCGACGAGGCGCACGGGTTCACCATCTCGGTTGATGGCAAGGGTCTCATCAGCAAGAAAAGCGAACGCTACAAGGCGGCGGAAGCGGTGGCGCGCCGTAGCCACCGGCTGGTCCTCATGACGGCCACGCCGCACTCGGGGCGGGACTACAGCCTGTGGGCACTTTTGCGGCTGCTGGACCTGGATGCCTGGGGGGACCGGTGCCCGCCCAGAATCGAGGTGCCTGCTCAGCAGTTCCGCAAGGTGTCCAAGGAGATCATGCGGGACATGGCCGGGGACAAGCTGTTTAAGGACCGCCACCCGCAGCGTGTTGAGTATGAGATCACGGGCCGCGAATGGGACCTGTACAGCCAGGTCACCGAGTTCGTGTCCGGGAAGCTCCGCGAGATCCGCGGGGAGCGGTCCAAGACCACTGCCGGGTTCGCGTTGACGACCATGCAGCGCCGGGTCGCCTCAAGCACCAGGGCGATCCGGCGGACGCTGCAGCGGCGGCTTGAGCGGATAGAGAAAGCTTTGGAGGACCCGGCCACCTACTTGCGGGGGCGGAGAGCGTTCCAGGACACGCTGTTCGCTGACGTCGAGGACTTGGAGGACCTAGACGAGAAGTCCCGCTGGGAGGTGGAGGAAGCAGCCCTGGAGGAGTGGCTGCCCAGCACCGTCGGGGAGCTGGACGCTGAGCGTGAGGCGGTGCGGCCTCTGCTGGCTCTGGCGCAGGAGGTTGAGGACAGCCGCAGCGAGCGGAAGCTGACTGAGCTGCTTGAGGTTGTCGCCAGCCTCGGGCTGAGAGAGGACCGGCGCAGGCAGCTGCTGATCTTCACCGAGCACAAGGACACCCTGGATTATCTGGTGGAGAACCTGTCCAAGGACTTCGAGGTCGCCCAGATTCACGGGCAAATGAAACTTCCGGACCGGATCGCCCAGGAACGTTACTTCCGGGAGACCGCCCAGATCATGGTCGCGACCGAGGCGGCCGGGGAGGGCATCAACCTCCAGTTCTGCCACTTGATGGTCAACTATGACATCCCGTGGAACCCCAACCGGCTGGAGCAGCGGATGGGCCGCATTCACCGGATCGGGCAGACTGAGGACGTTTACATTTTCAACCTGGTGGCCAGCAACACCCGCGAAGGCTACGTTCTGAGCGTCTTGCTGGAGAAGATGGAGAACATGGGCGTCGCGCTCGGCGACAAGGTGTTCGATGTGGTGGGTCAGGCCATCGGCACTAACCTGCGGGAAGTCCTCGAAGCAGTTATCACAGGCGAGATCACCAAGGAGGAAGCGGCGGAAAGTTTCGGCGGCGCGGAGGCCGACCCCGCCACCAAGGCCAGGGCCGAGGAGCTGCTGGAAAGTGCGCTCGCCCGTGACCACCTGGACTGGGAAACCGAACGGGACCGCGCGGCCCGCGCCGAGGAACGTCGGCTGCCCCCCAGTTACTTCGAACGGTTTTTCGCCGACGCCACCATTTACGCTGGCGGGAAGATCACCAAGAGGCTGGACCCGGGCACCTGGCGGGTTGACCGTTCCCCGAATGTCCTTGTCGCCCGGAGTCGCACCGCGTCCGGGCTCCGCCAGATCGCTCCCGAGTACAAGCGCCTCACCTTCGACAAGTCCATCGCCACCCGCCCGCGTCTGAGCGAGGACGAAGCCGCTCTGCCAGCAGCCGAGCTGTGCGGCCCAGGCCACCCGCTGTTCGACGCCCTCGTCAGCTACGTGATCGAGCGCACCGCACCTGAGGTTGCCAAGGGTGCGGTGTTCTTCGACCCTGACATCGGCGAGCCCACCGTCCTGAGGTTCCTCACCGGGGACGTCGCCGACGGCAACGGAGAGATCGTCCGCCGCGCACTCGCAGCTGTCCGGGTCCAGCCAGATGGGCGCGTCGAGCCCGCTCCTGCTGCCTCGCTGTTCGACGTGGTGCCACCCACCGACGAGATCCAGCCGCCGCCGGAGGGCCCCATTGCTGCGACCCCCGAGGCCGACACCCAACTAATCATGTGGGCACGCCAGCACCTGTTCGAACGGGTCTTCACGGACGCCAAGGCCGAACGGGAGCATGTCGCCGCCATCCAGGAAGACTTCCTCAAGCGCTCCTTCAACTCCCTGCTCGCCCAGGCAGACTCGGCCATCATCGCAGCGGAAGAAGAGATCGACCAGGGCATCCAGGGCGCCGAGGGTCGGCTCCGCAAAGCCGAACTGGTCAAGGAACAACACCAGCAGCGCAGTCGGCTGCGTCTGGAAGAGGCACAACGGGGCCGCAACGTCGTGCGCGGGGACGTCACCGTGATCGGCAGTGCACTGCTTCTCCCGCTGCCGCTTCCAAGCGAATGCGAGGAGCGCGGCACGCCAGGTGATGCGGGCGCGGTGAGCAACGATGAGATCGAGCAGATCGCCGTCCGGGCTGCCCGCCGCTATGAGACCAGCCGCGGCGCTACGGTGCGGTCTGTCGAGGACGAGCACGTCGGCTTCGATCTGTTGTCCACCCGCGGCCTGGAACGGCGCTGCATCGAGGTCAAAGGACGCGCAGGCGTGGCCCGTGTGGAGCTGACCTGGAGCGAATTCGCCAAGAGCCAGGAACTCGGCGACGACTACTGGCTCTACGTCGTCCTCGATTGCGCGCAGCCCACACCACGGCTGTACCGGGTACGCAATCCCGCTAGGACGCTCGCCGGTGCGTGGGAACCCTCCCTTGATGTCCGCTACGGCATTGCCCCCGAACCCGTGATTGAAGCCTCTAGAGGAGCACCCGCGTGACCGGCCGTCGGCTAATCGAAGAAGAACTCCCGCTTAAGGACGTCAACGCCGAGTCCGCACGTGAGAAGTCGCTGCGCCACGGCCATATCTCCACCATGCACCTATGGTGGGCACGCCGCCCTCTCGCCATGAGCAGGGCAGTAGTGCTCGGCACCCTGCTGCCTGACCCGGGGGACGACACCAAGCGGAAAGAGATCCTCAAGGTTCTTGCTGCCGCATCCCCCTTCGAGGCCTCGACAAACCCTGCCCGAATCGATCCACTCCGCAAGCTCATTAGTGACGCTTACCCTGATGGTCCGCCGAAGGTCCTCGACTGCTTCGCTGGCGGCAGCGCCATCCCGCTCGAAGCACTACGCCTTGGGTGCGATACCACTGCCGTTGACCTCAACCCCGTCGCCCACCTGATCGAAAAGTGCGTCCTTGAATACCCGCAGCGCTTCGGCCAGCCGGACGAGCGCGGGGAGAATACCCTCGCCGAGGATTTTGTGAGATGGGCAGGTTGGGTGCGTGACCGAGTCAAGCCTCGGCTAGCCAAGGTCTTCCCTGTAGACGATCAAGGTCACAAGCCCGCTGTCTACTTCTGGGCGCGTACCATGACATGCCCGAACCCAGCCTGCCGCGCGGAGATCCCACTACTCTCTTCTTTCTGGCTGGCCAACAGCACCCGGCGGAACGCATGGGTCGAGGTTGGCGGTCAGCCCGGCAGGATAGATCTCAAAGTCCGGTCCGGTCCACCGCCGAACGGCGCTGACTTGTCCGCAGGAACGGTAAGGGCCAGTTCAGTAACGTGCCCGGTGTGCCCTGCTTCGATGATTGCCAAGGAGGTCCGCGAGTACGCGACTAAAGTTGGTTTCGGTCGCATGCTTTATGCTGTACTCGATATTGACGGTAGGTTCCGTACCTACCGTGCACCCAGGCCCGAGGAGATCGAGGGCGCTGAGCGCCTAGCGGAAGCATTGCTGGCCGAGCTAGAAGAAGCACCGGACGGGACTTCGCCCCTGCCCGATGAGCCTATGGTCAAGTCACAGTATCGCCGCTATGGAAACCTAGTCTATGGTATTGACACTTTTCGTGAGCTTTTCAATAACCGTCAGCTATACGTTCTCGGGTGCCTCTGTGAGACTGTCCGCGCCGCCTACGATCAGATGATTATTCAGAAGATGGAAAAGGGACGCGCGATCGCGATCACAACCTATCTCGGATTTATGGTTGACAAGCTTGCAGATTATGGCTCGACATTCGCAACGTGGCGCACCACGGTCGAAGCAAGTCGCAGTACGTTCGCGCGTCAAGCAATCGCAATGGTATGGGACTACATCGAAACCGATCCTTTCCACGGAGACGAAGGTGTATGGGACGCTCATGTTCGCTGGATAGAACTAACAATTCGTCACTGTTCAAATTCGAGCGATCGTCCAGCAAAAGTGCAGCGCGGCGACGCCCAGGATCTTGGCTTCCCTAACGCCACGTTCGATGCGGTTATTGTCGACCCTCCATACTACGATGCCATTCAATACGGTGATCTATCGGATTTCTTCTATGTTTGGCTGAAGCGCAGCATCGGCCATCTGCACCCTGGAGTGTTCGGAACCCCGCTTACGCCGAAGCAGCAGGAGGTTATCGAGAGCCGCGCTGACCGGAAATCAGCGGAGTACATCTCGCATGATGAGTTCGAGCGTCGGCTCCAGCGGGCGCTCGGCGAGATGGCTCGCGTTGTGAAGAACGACGGCATCGTAGCGATCGTCTTCGCCCACACTGACGTTGAAGCCTGGGAGCGGCTCCTTCGGGCACTGCGATCAGCGAATCTAGTGGTTACAACATCATGGCCGATGCGATCCGAGCGCGAAGCCCGGAGCACAGCTCAAATCAGCGCAGTCCTCAGCTCGTCCGTGGTGCTCGTATGCCGTCCTCACCTTGCTGAACAGCAGGGATTTTACGACGATGTGGTACGCGCGCTGGAGGATCGTATCGTTGAGCGTCTGGATGCCTTCGAGGCTATGGGCCTCGTGGGGGCCGATTACTTCGTTTCTGCGATCGGGCCAGCGTTCGAGGTATTCGCGCGGTACTCCAGGATTGTGAAGCTATCCGGCGAGGAGATCGATGTGCCGGAGTTGATGGTCCTGGTCCGCCAGGCGGTCGCCCGCCATGCGATGCGGCGGCTGCTGGGCCCTGAGTCGCTAGCTGTCCTTGACCCTGAGTCACTGTTCTACCTGACCTGGCGATGGGCATACCTCACCGCTTCGATTCCGGCTGATGAGGCGTACAAGCTTGAGAAAGCGTTCGATGTCGACCTCGGCCACTTGTGCCGCCCCCGCGGTTTCGCGCGGCAGTCTGGCTCCAATTTCACCCTGCTCGGACCGCAGGACCGGAAGGGCCTCAAGCTGACGGCCGCCCCGTCGCTGATCGATGTCCTGCACCTCGCCTGCCAGCTCTGGGACGCTGGCCGCCGACGAGAGCTGGAGGAGCTGCTGGGCGCCACGGGCATGGGGGTTGAACCAGGATTCTGGTCGATGGCCCGGGCTCTTGCCGAGATCCTGCCTGACGACAACCGGGAGCGCACGATGCTGCTCGGATTGACAGGCAACCGGGATGCCTTGTCGCAAGCGGCCGCGCGGTCCACGACCACGTTTGAGGAACTCACGCTATTTGATGTGGAGTCATCATGATGGCATCCCCGATTCCGCTGCCGCATAAGGAGCCGCTGCGATGACTGCCCTTAAGCCCTGGTTGGAGGTTGCCGAGCCACGGCGTGATATCGCGGATGGTTCTTTTGACGAGTCGCTGTTCGCCGCGGACCTTGGCCTGGTGGATCGTGACCGGGGCCCGGCTGACTACCTGGACCCGGTGACGTTCTGCGAGAAGACGTACCTGACTGAGAACTTGCTGGCCTTCCTGCGGGAACTGACAGCCCGTCTGTCAGGTGACATGTCCGCGGCCGGTGTATACCGGCTCCAGACCGAGTTTGGTGGCGGGAAAACCCATACGCTGCTTGCCGCCTATCACCTGTTCCGTGATCCGGCCCGAGTTGCCGACACGGCCTTCGCCAGCGAACTGGCTGCCAAACTGGGTCGGGCCAGCTTTCCCCAGGCGAAAGTTATCGTTCTTGAGGGCGGGGCGCTCGGGGCCGGAGAGATCGACTCACACATCAAAGACGCTCAGGTCCGGACCTTGCTAGGCCAGGTCGCCTACCGGCTCGGCGGGCCGTCCGGCTTCGCCAAGGTGGAGGAGCAGGACCGGAACCTGCGTGGCTCATCGACCACGCAGATCGCGGATCTGCTAGAGGCGAATGCTCCCTGTCTGATTCTGCTGGATGAGCTGCTGCAGTATCTGACCAAGGCGCTCGTAGTGCCGACCCACGACGGGAACCTGGCTGCCACCACGCTGACCTTCATCAAGGAACTCTGCACGGCAGCAGCCAGTGTTCCCCGCGTCGCGGTCGTGGCCACGCTGACCAGCTCCAACCTGGAGGACTATGCAAGCGTCGCCGGGGAGGAGATGCAGGAACGCCTGTCCAAGGTGGTAGGCCGGACCGAGAACATCGTCACCCCTGTTGAAGGTGATGACATATTCCCGATCTTGCACCGACGCTTGTTCACCACCATCGGTACCGGTATGCATCGGCGCGCGGTTGCCGATGCATACGCCGACTGGTACGAATCACTGAGCGATGCCGTTCCAGCAAGCTACCGGGAGGCCAGCTACCGCGATCGGCTGGCCACAGCTTTCCCTTTCCATCCCGAGCTGGTCGACATCCTCACCAACCGCTGGGGGTCGCTGTCGGGTTTCCAGCGGACCCGGGGTGCGTTGAGGACGCTTGCCCACACGGTCAAGGCTCTGTCCCAGCGGCGGAGCAAAGCCCTCCTCATCCATCCAGGCGATGTCACGCTCAGCGATCCGGGCATCCGCGGGGAGGTCCTTCGTTTTGCCGGGGAGAGCTACAAGGCTGCCCTGAACGCCGACATCATCCGTCCCGACTCGATGGCCCCGGAGGAGGACCGGCGCCGGGGAGGCGTAGTCGAGAGCTTCGGCTTGGCCACGGGACTGGCGACGACGGCATTCTTGAACTCGTTCGGGTCCGACCGTGTCCTGGGCGCGTCAGCCGTGCAGATGCTGATCGGGGTCGGCCGTCCCGGGCTGTCACGCGGGCTCGTCGAGGACGTGCGTGATGGCCTCGAAGGGTCCCTGTGGTATATGCGCCTGGAAGGCGGGCGGTACCGCTTCACCACCGAGCCCAACCTCAACAAGGTCGTCCTCGAGCGCGAGGGCGCCATCAACGAAGACCGGATCGAGACCCTGCTGCGTGAGGCGATCGGGGCCGTGGCCCCCAGCACCCCCGAGCTGCGGGTCGAACCGCGCGTCGAGGCATCCGCCGACCTGCCGGACAACCAGCAGCTTGTGCTCGGCATCCTCGACTTCAGCCTGCGCGTCAGCGGGAATGCGTCCGAAGCGACGACACGGGCAGCCAGGGAGATCCTGGAGCATCGCGGCGGTAGCTGGCGGTCCAACAAGAACGCCGCCATGCTGATCGCCGCTGACGCCCCGGCGATCGCCAAGGCTAGGGCCACGGCACGCACCCTCGCCGCGCTCCGCGACCTGAAAGACGACCGGCACCGGCTGGCACGGTTCAACGCAGAACAGCGCGAGCAGCTCGGCAAGCGGCTTACGGGAGCTGAGGAACGCCTCCCCCAGCAGGTAACCATGGCCTACCGGCACCTGCTGCTGCTCGGGGAAGGTAACGACGGCGGCCCCAAACTCGACCACATCGACCTCGGGCCCGCGCGGGTCGATGCCACCATCGGCGGCCGGGTGCTGGAATACTTGCGCTCCGCCGACCGGCTGATCGAGACCAGCCTCGCACCCGCCGCGCTCCTGGCTACCCGTTTCGGGCTGCTCCCCGAAGGCAGCGACGCGGTCGAGATCGACACGCTGCTGGGTTACTTCTACCGGCTACCGCGCCTGCCCAAGCTCGCCAGCGCTCACGTTCTACGCCAGGCACTGGCCGAAGGAGTGCGCCAGGCACTATTCGGCCTGGCCAGCGGGTCCACCTGGGACGCCGAGGACTCCGTTCTGAGGTTCGGCGGATTCGTTGACCCTGGCGAGATCCAGTTCCAGCCCGGAACCTGGCTTGTCCGGGCCGCAGCCATCAAGGAACTGATCACAATCCGCAAGCCTGCCGAGCCACCAGGCCCAGGCGAGGCCGGAGAGCCAGGCCCAGGCGTGGCAGTGGTACCTGAAAACGAGGGGCCGGTGCCCCGCCGCGAGACTGCTGGCATAACAGAACGTCGTGCACCGCGGTCGGCGACGCTTCTGGGATTGACCCTGCACATCCGGGGCGTCCCGGGCAGCAAGGTCCGAGACGTGATAAAGGTCGCGGTGCTCCCCCTCAGCGCGGCCAGCCCGGAAGTGACCATTGACATGGTCATCCGAGCCGAAGGAGGGATGGTCGGCATTCCCCGAGAGACCCTCGATCTCGTTGTCCTAGAAGGGCTACGGCAGCTTGGCTTGAACGAAGTGGAAGTCGACACTCAAGGTGACGGATAATCTCACGTTCGCCGCCCAGGCTCGACCTCACACCGATGCCATCTTCGCGAGCGGAATGGCAGGATCTGGCTTCCAGTCGAGTGCACTTCCGCCTAGGGCCAAAGCCCTGGCCCGGCTCGCGTGGCGCCGTTAGGACCACGCTGCCGCCTAGCGTCAATCTAGCTCGCGGGATGCGTGGCATGCCGTGACAGCGCCGCAGCGTGGAGCGTACCGCACCTGATCAGCGGTCAGGCGGAATGCGTCCAGATAGGCGGACGCGATCTCTAGGAGGCTTTCATTGGACGTCAGACCAAGCTGAGCGTGGAGGTGTGGCAGGCTCGCCTTGTGGCGGTCATCGACGGCAATAGGGAAGATCGATCTTCACGTCCCGGTCACCACGGGCGGCGCAATCAATGCTCAGGATCTCGGCTAGCCGGAAGAGCGGATCGTGGTTGACCTAGTCGTTGGTGCCAGACGCATAGACCGTCGGCTCTCGGCCGTCGAGCACCTGCTCGCCGCATACCGCACCGACGATGGGCTCCGCTATCTGGACTGGCGGCCGAGCACTGATCCGGACCGGCTCATGCCCGAGGATCTCGCTGTCACCATTCTCATCAATTCCCGCGTCGGACCGGCCGCATTCAAGAGCGCCCAGGATCAGGGGGCCCAACTCGACCTCGCCGAACTGCCCGACGTGCCGCTTGAGGAGACATCTGTCGACACTCGTGCCCAGGTCGCCCGTTTGATCGCCGACGTGGCGGGATGGGACGGGTTCGCCGCCTCTGTGGCCACCAAGGTCCTCCACAAGAAGCGGCCCCGGCTCATCCCCATCCTGGACAATCAGGCAATCTTCGGCGCATACATGAACCCTCACTGGCCAGGCCAGCGATCCGCGACGGACAGCGTCTACGCGGAGGCCCGCATCCGCGACGCCTTGGAGTGGATCTCGGCCGACCTCACGCGGCAGGAGAACACCGACGCGTGGGCCGCCCTGTCGGCTATCGAGCCCACACGGTCACGAATCGAGTTGTTCGACATGGTGTGGTGGGAGCATTTCCGGCGACTCGAACCCGTGCAGCCTGTGTCGCCCGTGTAGTTACCTTCGAAGCGAGACCTCGGCCTGCCACCGTTGCCTTGGCCTGCGCACTGTGTTTTATCGTCCACTGGCGGCTGCCTACAGTTCCGGGATGCCCAGGCCGGTCAGCGCGTGCAGCGCGCGCTCCTGGGCACGGACGTAGGCGACCAGCGCCCTGATCACCTCCCGCTGCTCGGCGATGACTTCCCGGTCGGCCAGCTGCTCGCTCATCAGCGCCGCCAGGAGCGCTCGTGCTGCCAGTGCCCGGCGCGCCACTCCAGGGTGCACGCCACGCAGGCCAGCTCGATCTCATCAGGCAGCGAGGGCGGCTGGGCTGGCCGCACCGGGCTGGCCACTGAGCGGGCGTGCGACTCGCGCTCCTGGGCGTGCCGCCGGACCATGCCAGCATTCTGCCCCCTGAACAGGGCAAATAGGCGCGTCAGGCTCCCGGTTCCGGCTCCCGTGCGGGCCTGCCAGGGCGCTGGCCTGCGTAAACGCGGCTCGCGGACATGTTGTCCCGCTAAGTGTTGCCCCCTACAGGGGGCAACACTTTTTTGACCTGCGATTTTAGGTTCTGATGAGCCTGCTGAGGCCAGCCGGGGCTGACCTGGGCCATTCAGCCGGCCGGGTCAGCCGGCCGGGTGCGGGGCGGCCCGGATCAGTCCCTCCTGCATGACCGAC
>WNFY01005891.1_pt1 | contig 14765 bp, 10 predicted proteins | sample 5400091 | NCBI WGS metagenome assembly WNFY01 (sample SAMN13153364, study PRJNA577476) | soil metagenome | isolation source: 60 cm soil or saprolite under grassland replicate 1 | place: USA:California | collected 2016-06-15 | reverse complement strand
TGCGCATTCCAAGTGAAGAACGCCACTGGCCTGACGGTCGTCAGGTCCAGCAGACTGCCTTCCACACGCCAATAAACCGGCGAAGGAGGGCGCAGGTTTTGCTTAGGTTGTTCCAAGTTTTTATAGTCCGCAAAAGCAGCGGGCAGCCCAATGCACTGCCCGGATGAGCAAGCCGTCTTATTGTAAACAATCGCTCGACAAACTCGTAGGGAATCACCCCGGCTGTCAACCGGGAATAGACGAGGAATCGCCTGCTTCCGCCATGCTAATTGTTGACCCGTAGCCAAGTTGATTCTCGTAGCCTCGCAGCTCGTATTCCGTCTTGATCAACAACGCGATCCCTAAAACACAACTCAGCTCTGCCCATGATAGTGGACCGATAAACCTCGCCGGGAAGGACCGGGGAGAGCCGACAGGGAGCTTGAGTAATTATGTTCAATTCTGCCGGGAGGAGTAATGGAGTGCAGCGAACACTGTGGATCGGCTGGCAATTCTGCCTGCGCCCCCTTGGAGTGTCGTTTTTGCAGAAGTGACCTGAGCAGCGAGCGGAAGCGCGCAGACAACGAAGAACACAGTCGCTGGCACCAAAACCGCTAGTACCTCATTTGATCTTCTCCGTTGTTAGGTCTAAGGACCGGCCGGGCCTTTGCAGCTAAGGTCACGTTTCGCTCCCGCCAGAGCAGATTGCCCTGCGATGATACATCCATAGGTGATATGTGTCGGGCCATTGAGGACACTGCCTTGATCCGTCCAAACCAGGGCAGCGCTGCCGCCACGATCGATTGTGATGGAAATCGAATCCGCCAGGTCGCGATTGCCGCCTGAAACACTGCAAAAGATGCCGTCGGTGCAGATGCCGCCAACGTGCATGACCTTGTTCGAGGCACTTGTCTGACTGAAGCTGGGCGTGGCCGAGGTGCCGTTGGTGGTCTGGCCGAATATCGCCGTCCAGGGCGAGAGAGCGGCATCAGAAGGGCTGAGGTCCGGGGTGCTGAGCCAGATGAAATCGACCCGGCCCGTCGTTCCGGCCGCGATCCACGGGAAGAAGTGAGTGCCTTTATCGTGGTTGACCTTTACCGGCCGTGCCCACGAATTTCCTCTGTCGCTGGAACGCGTGAACCAGATGTCGTTGACGCCAGGCGCAACCAGGTTGTCGGTAAAAACAGAGTAGATGTTGCCCGGGACACCAGCCAGTTGGGAATCATCAACGGCAAGAGTGGCGAAGATCCTGTCGGTGTTTGTCTGCCAAGTCCGGCCGATATTTCCATCGAAGACTAGGTGGGCATCCCAAACCGTCAGGGTGCTGGCATTGGCGGGGGGTGAGTGCGCGATCCAAACCTGGTGGAAGCTTTCGATCTGAGTGATGTTGCAGCCTTGGGTCGTGTTCGCGACCGGGTCCGCGGTGATCCATTTGACGTACACTTCGCCGGTTTCCGGATCGACCTCAATCCCGCTCGGAACCGTATTGCAGAAGGATTGGGTTTCGGCCATGCCGTTTTGCGCAAGAACGTCCACAGAGGGACCGAAGGTCTGCCCACCATCGTTCGAGGCCGTCACGTTGATTTGGCTGGCGGAAAAATCGTGGTAAGAGATGTAGACCTGATCGAGATTCGCCGATGCCTTGCTTGCGAAAACGGCCAACCATGGCCGGTCGATGAAAGAAGGATTGACTGCAGCGAGATTGTTGATGGTCCAACTTGCGCCCCTGTCGTCGCTGTAGGCAACATGGGTCTGGAGAACGAGGGGCAGCTTCTCCAGGGATGACACGTACACACGGTGCGTTCCGGGCGAGCAGCTACTTGTTACTACGCTGCAGGGCGTGGGCCCGCCGACCCGAATGTCCACATCGCCGACATCAGACCCGAACAGGTTCGAAATGGGCGTCTGTACGAAGGTGTGCCCGCCGTCGTCGGAACGGGCGACATGCGTTCCGCTGGCTTGCCAGGCGACCCACTCGGTGCCATCGGATCGATCCACCGCAACGGACGGCTCGGTGGCGTTGGTTTCGGAGCTCGGTGACACCTGTCGCGTGAAGCTAGTCGTATCAGCGGCCAATGCCTGCAGCGATAGCAGTCGGGTTGACGGCGGCGGCAAGAGGTACACTGTTGCGATGACAGCGGTCGCTAGCCGCATGGGCACTCTGCGGAAAGAGATGGCCACGATTCCCTCCGGGGGCTGGCTCTTTTTGGTCGGGTTTGCGAGCAACAGCACGGCAGAGATGCAAATAGTTCTGCTACTGGTTGCATGACTCTACTTCAGCCAAGTCCTTTTTCGATTGGCGGACAATTCGATGGGGCGATAGCTCGGTGAAATCCTTTCGGGGACGAGTCCCAGTGGCCGGGTTATCAGCGGCAGTGACGCCGTGCGATGGCCTTCAATTCTCTGTACATGATCTGTCCCAATGTCCATCCGGTGTTCCCCGGCCTTATCGAGTGGGCACACATTCACGCATCTTGCGCACGATTTCTCCGGGTGTAGCTACAATGAAATCGGCGCATTCGTGTATGGATGCTAAGGACACATAGGGTATGACCAAGGCCATCGAAGAGGTCTACTCTTCACTGAAGGGACAGTTTCGGGGAGACCTGATTCGTCCGGGCGACGATGACTACGAGACTGCCCGAGGTATTTGGAACGCAATGGTAGGCCACAGACCTGGCCTTATTGCTCGCTGCGCCGAGGTCCCTGACATTCAGTCTGCCGTCAGTGCCGCCTCGACTATAGGTGTTGTCACGGCCGTACGCTGCGGTGGACATAGCTTGGCCGGCTTCGGCAGTTGTGCCGACGGCCTGGTCATTGACCTTTCAAGAATGCGCCAGGTGACTGTTGACCGCGATGCTCGTCGAGCCCGCTTTGCGGGGGGTTGCCTGCTCGGCTCGGTAGATGTCGCTACTCAAAAGTACGGACTCGTATTTCCCGCCGGTGTCGTTTCGCATACGGGCGCTTCGGGCTTGATCCTGGGTGGAGGCTTTGGGTGGTTGACCCGGCGTTTCGGACTGTCCTGTGACCATGTCGAAGGCCTCACATTGGTGACTGCTGACGGGTCCGTTGTTCACGCCAGTTCAAAAGACAATGCGGATCTTTTCTGGGCTTTGCGAGGCGGGGGCGGCAACTTTGGCGTCGTGACTGAATTCGAGGTGAAACTCCATCCTTTGAAATCCGTGGTGCTCGGCGAAAGCCTGTATCTCGGGGACGATATTCCTCGGCTGCTGCGCCACTGGAGAGATTTCATGCCACAGGCGCCCGACGATTTGAAGTGGAATCTCTCCTTGCGACTCGCTCTCAACAGCGAGAACGTGCCTGGGCGTGTGCGTGAGCGCCCAGTGCTCAGTCAGTCTGTGCTTTGGACCGGAGATCCCAAAGAGAGCCGCCGATGTCTGGATCACGCACTCTCCATTTGCAAGCCTATAGAAGTAACTAGAAGAGTCCTATCTTTTCTTGCCCTGCAAACAATGGCTGATGCCGAATTTCCGCATGGCCGGCGGTATTACACGAAGTCCGGTTACTTCAAGACTCTCGACGATAGCAGCATTGACCACATGGTGGAGGCGCTGGCTAGCATTCCCTCGCCGATGACTCAGATTGAGCTTGCCTATTTGGGTGGAGCTGCGGCCCGAGTTGGCGCAGCCGAGACAGCATTCGGTGACCGCAGTTCGCCATTCGTTGTGAACGTGCTTGGCAATTGGTCTGACGCCGCTGAGGACGCGGCCAACATCGCATGGGTTCGAAACCTCTTCAGACTACTCCGCCCCTCAATGAGTGGCGACGAGGACGACCGGGTTCCTGAAGCGTACCAGGAACGCTGGGAGCGTCTGGTAGCTATTAAGTCACATTACGATCCGGATAACCTCTTCCGCCTGAACCAGAACATTCGTCCGCAGAAACGGTCCGCGATGCTGGGAACTGAGGTTTAGAAATCCGCCGGCTGGCACGGTCCATGCGGAAGAACGGGCCGTGCTGATGTTCCAGAGCATGGGCCAGAGCTGCCGCGAGTCCCAATCGCTCATCGGCCGTGCGCGAGTCGAACTGATCAGAAATTTGTTACTCTGGCTTGCTCACTCACTGGGGCTAAACTTCGCAGTCTCTATGTTCTCCGGTTCACCGTGGTATCCCTGCTGATATCCGGGGCAATGCGCTTCCCGATCCAACTGCTTGTACTGATTTAGGTCGCCACCACCGTCTGAGTAGCAACTCCAGGCTGCGAAGAGGCAGCCTTGGGGGAGCAATATCTGCACCGAAAGCACAGTATCATGAGCAACAACACAGAAGTCATCTTCATGACTCTCTCCAACCGGGTGCTCCCTCCTAGAGCAGTTTGCACAGCGCAAGCGAGGTGTCAAGTAAGTGTCATCTTCTTGTAAAGGGAATGTTTATCCGGCTTCGGCCACATGGCGCGGTGATTAATTACTTAAGACCAGATTTGCTCGATCGGTTTCGATATTTTCCGTATACCACCGACATGACCAGCAGGAACGGCGCAAACGTAACCAACGTGTAGCGCAGTCCGTCCACCCAGAACGTGCTCAATGCGATTGCGGCTACAGCAGCAATGCTCGCCAACGTTGGCAGGGGATGTGCGCGCAGTTTAAGAGGCAAGTTTTTCTGTGTTTGGCGGCTGATGGACTGCCGGAAGCGAAGATGCGTCAGCAGAATCACGATCCACACAAAGAACATGCCTGCGACCGCAGTGCCGTACAAAAGCAGGAACGCGCCCTTGGGGGCGAATATTGCCAAAAGGATCGCTGCCACCATGCCGCCTGCGGAAATGGCGAGCGCGCGATGGGGTACGCCGTTGCTGCTCAGCCGACTCAGCCAGGCCGGCGCATATTGACCACGCGAAAGTGAAAATAACATCCGCGTGGAAAGATACAGATTGGTATTCGCGCTCGAGAGCGCCGCCGTGATCACCACCAGATTCATGATGCTTGGCGCATACGGAATTCCCGCGGTCGCGAAGGCGCGTACGAAGGGACTTCCGCTCACACTTGTGCTCCCGGTGCGGTTCCACGGGGTCATCGCAAGCATGACTGCGATCGCAAACACATAGAAGAAGATCAGCCGAAACACAATCGTCCGCATCGCGCGCGGAATCGATTTTTCCGGTTCCTGAGCCTCACCCGCCGTCACCGCAATCACTTCCACTCCCATGTAGCTGGTGATGGCCAGAGTTAGAGCCAGCCAGACCCCCCGCAAGCCGTGGGGAAAGAAGCCTCCGTTCTGCGTCAAATTGGCCAAGCCAATGGCGTGCCCTGAGCCCAGGCCGGTAATCAGTGCTAATCCGACGGCGATGAAGGCGAGGATGGCCACGACTTTGATCATCGCAAACCAGTATTCAAATTCGCCGAAGTTGCCCACCTGCATGGAGTTCACGACGACGAGGCCAGCAGAAACCAGAACCACCCAAGTCCAGCCCGGAACGCTCGGGAACCAGAACGCAAAGTAGATCGCCACCGCGGTGACTTCCGCTCCGATCGCGATGATTTGCACTAGGCCATACGTCGCCCGGACGCAGAATCCCGCCCAGTGGCTGAGATACTTTTCGGCATAAATTCCGAAAGAACCGGAAACCGGGTGCACCACGGCCATTTCCGCTAGCGAATAAGCGACGACCATGGCGATGAGTGCACTTAGAAGATAGGTAACGATCACGCCGGGGCCGGCAAGTTCGATGGTTACGCTGCTGCCGAGGAAGAGACCGACACCGATCGCGCCTCCGATCGCGATCATGGTTAGCTGCCGCTGGCTGAGTCTCCGCTGCAATCCGTCTTGTTCGCGGACAATGCCCGAGGCGGCGTCGACCTCGGCCGTGAAGTGCCTCTGACGGTTAGGCACGATTCATGCCTTTTTCTTGAACTGGAACAAATCTCGCAAATTGGAAGAACTTTCGCACAAGAGAGAAAAGTTACTCACCGGCAATTTCGTGAAGTGCACCCAGGAAACGGTCGACTTCCTCGAAAGAGTTGTAATGAGCTAGGGAAGCGCGTACCGCATCACTCTCCGGTGCAATCGAGAGTCGCGTGAGCAGGCGCGGGGAATACATGTTTCCATCGCGCACTCCGATGTCTCTTTCCGCCAAGACGGTTGCCATTTGCGCCGGCGAAACACCGTGCACGTTGAAGATTATGGGCACACGCATGTGCATACGTCCTGAGTTCTGTATCCGATCAGGCGGCCCGACTTGGCATCAAAGAGTTTTCCAGCTCGAATCACGATGGTCTGAGCTGCAGGTGTTGTTTGAGCGGGGGCAGAAGCGATCGCAAATAACAACACGCCGATCGACGCGATACAACACAGACGTTGACCTGAGCTGCCCCCAGCATTCTCTTTGTCGCACGCCCTATCCAGGGCAACATGATTTCCCCTCTTTCTGCCACCGCTTGCTCGTAGCCGTGTTCAACTCCTTCGAGGTGACCAGCAGGCTGACGTTCTTTTCCAGCAATTGCAGAACCGCCTTCACGTCGTCGAGCGTGTTGTACAGGTGAAACGAAATCCGCAAACCATCATGCCGGTTGGATACGACGATTCCGTTTTCCGCGAAGATCTTCACCAGCGCATCTGAGTCCTTTGCCTGCAGCACCACCAGCGGGCCCACGCTGTCCGCCGGTGTCTTTGCGTGGATCCCTAGTTGGCTTGCTTCCTTCAGCAGTGCGGCTGTCAGAGCGCCAACCTGGGCCGCCACATTGCCAAGCCCAATTTCCTGCAGCAATCTGACGCCCTCGCTCGCTCCATACACCGGAGGAATCGCGGGCGTGCCAGCTTGGAAACGCCGCGCATTCGGCGCGGGCTCGAGCAGCTTGACGTCGAAAGCGAACGGATTCGCCTGGCCGAACCATCCCGTAATCGACGGAAGCAGCGAGAGCGCAAGCGACTTCCTTACATAAAGGAAAGCCAGCCCTGGCGGTCCGAGCAGGTACTTCAAAGTTCCACTCACATAGAAGTCGAGATCCATCGCCTTGACGTCCATCGGCCGCGTGCCGCAATCCTGATAGTCGTCCAGCAGTACCAGCGCACCACGGTCATGCGCGATCTTCGCAATCTCCGCCGCCGGCATGCGAAAGCCGTTGCGAAAGCAGACGTGTGTAAGCGGCACGATCAGCGTCTTGCGGTCGATCACGGGCTCGTAGGCTTCAACTGTGAGGCGTTCGTTCTCGGCGTCGATAAACGTGATCTCCGCGCCTCGCCTGGCTTGGGACAGCCAGATGTGCCCCATGGTGGGAAACTCAAATTCGCCCAGAACGACTTTTCGTCGCTCTGTGAACGAAAGGGCGCTGGCAATGGAATTTACGCCGGCTGATGCACTTGCCACCAGAGCGACCTCGTCAGGCTCGGCGCCAATAAACCTGGCGAACAGCCCGCGCGCCTCCTCATATTTCTCAACCCAGAGATCCCACGGCGAACCCTGCTCGTGCCAACTGCGCAGATACTCGCCGAAGGCGGCTTCCACGCGCTTTGAGAGCGCTCCTTGGGAACAGCTATTGAGGTATACCTTTCGCTCGAAGACAGGGAACTGGGAGCGAATCGCCAATATTGAGCTGTGATCTGATGTCAAGAGCGACTCTTTCAGTTCTACAACTTGCCGACGGTGACCCTCTGCGAATTCTCTAGCGTCGCGTATAACAGGCCGGGAGCGACTAACCAGCCGTCCTTCCCGTCGAAGGCGGTGATGGTGTCGCCACTTGCGCTCGCGCCGCTCAGCGCTCGAATGTACTTGCCGAGAATCTCATCCGGTGTCGGCAAGTTTGCAGCGGATTCGTCTTCTGCGGCACCTGTCGCTTCCGCCATAGTGGCAGGCTTCTCTTCATCGCCGATCACGGGCATTGGCACCAGCTTTGCGGCCCCGTGATGGCACGAACAGCAGGTCACTTCACGATGACCTTCAAAGTTTTCTTTGTTGATCGCGAACATCATCGGCATCACCTAGCACGCGCGGAAGAGGAATTGGCAAGCGGCCTCAGGATGTCGTTCAGATGGTCGTTGGCCCCCTCGATGCGTTCGAGGTGGGGAGAGCGCAGGCCTTCGTGGTACGTGATCTCGTGGGTTTCGAGCGATCCGGTATTCGAAACAATGATGCTGATGGGCGCGGGGTTTGCCTTCGACTCACGGATGGCGCGTTTCAAATCATCGACCGAGAATTGATGACCGCTCACACCGACGATTTTCATATAAGGGCTGAGCCCGGCTTGGTTCGCGGGCATTCCGGGGATAGCATCTTCAACCGCCCCGTCGGCCTTAACAATAAGACCGATGGAGGCAGTGAAATCGCCTTTGCCAGATGCGTCCTGGCTGGCGGCGATCATAACGTTCGGTTCATCGTTGTAGACTAGGCGCCAGCCTCCGCCCGTGATGCCATCGAGGGGCGCGTGGGAATTGACAGACTGAAGCCGGTCGCGGAAGAAAGTGCGCCAGTCAAGAGGCACGACCGCGTTCAGAGCTGAGACCAGGTCGTCGAAGGTGTAAGTCTTGATGACGGGCGCTCCGTCCGGCCCACCGAGGAAGGTGCGGCAGAAATCGTCGAGAGAGCGCCTGCCTTGGGTCTGCTTGCGGATGGTCACGTCAGCTTCTAGCCAGATCAGCACACTCTCTCCGTAGAAATCCGTGCCACGACGATACGATGTCCACTCCGAAGGCGCGAAATAAAGGATCTGGGCTGCGTTGGCTGTGTTCTGGAGCGAGCGCCATGTCCGGCCGGCGCGATGATCAAGCGAGGAAGCCACAGTCGCCAGGTATTCTCGCGTTTCAGCGGGCGTCCACAGTCCGCTACGCGCCGTGAGGATCGTGCCCAGATACGTGGTGAGCCCTTCATACACCCACAGGAGTTCACCTTTCATCGGCTGCTGAAAATCGGGAGTTGCCAGCCCCACCGGGCGGCGGAATTGACCGTTCCAGGAGTGCGTGAATTCGTGCGGGAAGAGTCCCGCCTCGAGAAGGCGCTTGCTGGGGTCGGCGAGCGTACGCTCGGGAACGCGGTCGTCGCTGCTCTCGTGATGTTCCTGCCCTAGACTGATGGTGTTGTCGCTGAGCGTGAGCAGAAAATGGTAGTCGCGATAGTGGTGCGATTGATAGAGAGCGCCGGCTTCCGCCACGAGCTTCTTGTAATTGTCAATGAGTGCGGATGGAATGTCGAGTGCCCAGACGTCGTCGGCGACGACATCGAGTTCGTGTGAGAGTTTGTCACCGGGCGTAAGAGGAATGACTTTCGTGAATTCGCCTGATTGCACGGGAGAATCGACGAGAACGTCTAGAGGCACGGGGGCGAAGTTGATGGTATTGCCCGACTGACTAGAGACGGGCAGCGAGGTATTGAACTTCCATTCCGGGGGCAGCTGCAGCGTGGGATGGAATGTGATTTGATTGACACGCAAACCGGCGGGATAGAGCAACACCTCATGCCACATCAGTATCAGCAGCTTGGATGAACCAGAAGCGCTGAAGTCGATGGCGGCGCCCGGCGTGGAGAGCAGGAAATCCAAGTGAACATCGATGGAGTCTGCACCCTTGGGGACATCGAGATGAAAGGTATACATGTCGACGTCGTCCTGCTGCCAGGGGAGTTCTTTTCCGTTAGAAGAAAACTTCAGACCGGCGATATTGGAGATGGGACCGTCGGGGGAGTGGTCGGCGGGTAGCCACTTTGGGTAGTAAAGGGTGAGAGATCCGGGGGAAGCTGGTATCTGGAGTTCAGAGTGGAGGATTTTCTGCGGTGCATGAGTGGCGTCGACAGAAATGATTATAGGCCGTGTGGATGGATTCTGAGCCCTGGCTTGCGAACAGACCGTCGCGAGGAGGGCACACACCCAGATGTCGACATGCCACTGCGTGCGACTTTTGGCGACCACCCGTCCTCCGGTGCTCAAGAATTTCCGCATTTCAGATTATGCTTCACCAGGAAATTTTCCCCATGAACTGAATGTTTCTGGGACCGCCGACGCCGAAGTGAGAATCGAAGCTGCCATCGTCAGCGGTTGCGGTAATCGTGGTACTTAAGTCGGGGGAAGGCTCGGCAAAATTCGGGTGATTGAACGCATTAAAGAAGCTGGTACGAAACTCAAAGGAAACCCTCTCGCCCAGTCGAAAAGTCCTCTGGAGGGAGATGTCCCAGTCGTTGAGACCCGGCGCGACAATGGGATTTCGAGGACAGTTTCCGAATGTCCCGGGAGTTGGGGGAGCAAACGCTCCGGGCAGAACGTAGGGCTGCGTGAAATCCGTCAATTGATAGCGAATGGGACCTATGCAGTTCGGACGCTCATGGAAATTATCCACGCCGCTTTCTCCGCCAAACGTCAACACCGGCGAGGCCAGACCGTCGCGGAAAGTTGTAGTTCCTGACAGCTGCCAGTCTTTCAAGGCCGTGCCAACGAAATTGCCGATCTTCGGACCGGGGATCCGATAAACGTAGGTGATGATCAGTGCGCGGCGCTGATCGAATTCCGAGTTTCCGACGCTGCCTGCGAGGTTGCGTGAATCCTGCGGGACGTAGCCGCTGGTTCCGAAAAAATCTTCAACCTCGGACGCGGTGTCGATATTGTGCGACCAGGTGAAAGCCACCTGTGTGGTGAGGCCATGGAAATCGGTTGACTTTAGGACCGCCTGGAGCGAATGGTAATCGGACCAGCCGTTCGACGAGATGGTGTTGATCTGGCGCAGCGTCGGGAACAGCGTGTTGTAAGGCCGTCGCGATTGAGAAGTGTTGGTTGCGGTGTTGGTGCCGGGGGTGGGCTGATTGATATCCAGCAGCTGAAGCTGGTGGTTGCTCCGGTTGCCGATGTAGCCCACTTGCAACACAAATTTGAGACCCAGTTCCTGTTGGAGATTCAGGTTCCAGAGCTGGGTGTTCGGAGTCCTTAAGTGAGGATCGATGCTCGTGACGTTAAAGGGAGGCTGGGGAGCACCAGCGCCAAATATAGGTACGCCCACGTCGAATGGGATGGGCGCTGCCGGGGTAATAGTGAAACCGCCAGTAGGTCCGATCGGATTTTGGGCAATGCCTTCCTCGAAATTGTTCAGTGGAATGGTGTCGTAGTAGATGCCGTATCCCGCTCGAATTACGGTTTGCCGTCCGGGAATCAACTGAACCGGGGGAGCCCAGGAAAGGGCGATGCGGGGGCCAAAATTTCGCTTGGGGGCGTCGTAGATTTTTCCTCCGGGCAGATGGCTTGCCATGACTAAGCCCAGGTTGGGATCGAAAGCTGAGAAACGGCCGCGCGACTCACCGACGGTTCCGAAAAAGTCATATCTCATGCCCGCAATGAGGGTCAGCTTGCTCGTGACTTTGTAGGTGTCCATCGCGTAAAAGCTGGGGATATTCTGATAGATGTTGGCACGGTCGCTGCCCACCCGGGTGATGAACGTGTTTCCCGGAGTAGGCAATCCGGCCAGTAGGTCGACCAGACCTGCGAGTCCACCATCCGTTGTCAACGTGTCGCCTAGTTGAGAACCGTCGAACGAAAACAAACCACGACTTCCTACCACCGTGTAATCCGAGTAGTTGTGGAAGTAGTTAAAGCCGAGCTTCAGAGCGTGTGAGCCGTGAGTCAGGTTGAAATCATCGGCAACTTGGAACGTGGTGGCGACGCGCCCGCCAGCCCCATATTGCAAGCCCAGGTTCGCGAATCGATCCGAGGCCGAACCGCCGATGTCGAATTCCGGGATGCCAAAGCTCTCCGGGCCTACACCCGTGTTCAGGCCGATTGAGGCGGGATCGACGTTGGCGTCTCGGCCCTTCTGGAATTGGCTGAAGCGGTTATAACCCAGACGCAGCGTGTTGACGATATTCGGCGAAAAGATATGGATTTCGCTAATGGCAAAGTTGGCGACGTGAGTGGGAGTCACGCCGAACCATGGACTCAACTGCGAGCCACCTCCGGGTCCGGGACCTCCGCCGGGGAATTCATCTTCGCCATTGGCGTAGAGCATCCGGCCGGAAAGAGAATCACACTCTGAAATCTGATGGTCCATTTTCGCGACCATGCTGTTCGGAGACTGCTGGCCGCGATTATCCACGACGAATGGGCCTGAGAGGCCGAGGTTCGAGTAGAGTCCTACCACGCTCAACCCCAGCTGATTTACCGGGATGTTCTGGGTTGCGAGGAGACCCTCAGCTTGCTGAATCTGTGCCGGTGTGGGCGCGAGACCGCGCAATGTAGTTCCGAGCCGGAGCCTGCTTCCATCGTAACCGCCAAAAAAGAAGGTGCGATTGCGGCCATCGTACACGTGGGGAATCACCACGGGGCCGCCTATGGTGGCGCCGAATTCATTCCAGACGAAGGGCGCTTTCGGTTTGCCCGCCAAATCTTCAAAGAAGTTGGCCGCGTCGAGCGCCGCATCGCGATGCACTTCGTACGCGGATCCATGAATCTGATTGGTCCCGCTCTTGATGATGGCATTCATGACGCTGCCGGCATTCTGGCCGGTGTCGGCGCCGCCGCCGCTGACCACACTCACTTCCTGAATGGCATCGAGCGGCAGACGGGTGGCTGCGGTGGCGGAGTTGCCGCCTTCGTTGAGGGAGGGCAGGTAGGTGGAGGGATCGGTGTTTGAGGCTCCGTCCACAAAAAAGGCGTTGGATCGGGAGCGCGAGCCGTTAATGGTGTATTGCGCGAAGGCAAAGTTGCTGTTCTGTGTGGCACCCGGCAGGGTCAAGGCCAGGCGCGTATAGTCGCTGTTTCCGATGGGAAGGGAAATAACTTGCGCTTCCGAGAGTTGCCCGCCGGCGGAATTCGTTTCGGTTTGTATGAGCGGGGGAAGCGACATCACCTCAACTTCGCTCCTTACAGTACCGACCTGAAGAACGGGGGAGAGCGTGTTCACCTGGCTCAGCGAAGTGGTGATGTCAATGAGGACAACTGTCTGGAAGCCGGGTTTGCTGACGGTGATCCGGTAGGTGCCGAGGGCGAGCTGGGGGAGGTTGAATTCCCCGTTTTCGTTGGTGTCAACGGAACGCTCCAATCCGGTGGAGGTGTTCTGCAGTTTTACGTTGGCGCCGGAAACGACCGCTCCCTGAGCGTCGCGCACTGTACCGGTAATCCGGCCGGGGAAGATTTGAGCGATCAAGCCTGTTGTGGCGAATAACACGACTGCGACCAAAGCGATTCCAGAAAAGCGGTCCCATGACATAGTCACCCCTTGCGGTTCCCCGATACCCTGGATAGGTGCGCAACCTATACCGAGACCCGCATGTATGTCAAGAAGATTACCGCTGGTATACAATCGGTACATCGACACGTGCCGAACTTGAAACGCCCGGCGCCGGAGGGCCTGGCAAATGTGTCCTAAATGATATATCCAATGTATATTTCTTTACAGGCAAGCGGTCGTTTGGCGCAGAACGGCATAAAAGAAGCGAGCCGGGCCAGCAACCGGCCCGCCCGTTCGTTAAAACGAAATCCATGAAAAAGAAGGCTTTGACTCGGGACAAAACGAGAAGGAAGGGTGGGTCTTCGCACCGGACAGGGGGCCTGAAAATGAGGACCGCTCTGGGAGGCGAGTCGAACGGGACGCTCAGTCAGCGAGTCTACCAGGCGCTCAAGAAGGACATCATCACGGGCCAGTACCAGCCGGGGGAAGCGCTGAGTGAAAAGGCTTTGGCCAAACGATATCACGGCAGCCGGACGCCGGTGCGGGAGGCGGCAGTACGTCTTCAGCAGGAACACCTGATGAGGATCGTGGCCAATCGTGGATACTTCATCACGCACATTACGATTCAGTGGGTGAATGAGCTCTACGAGTTCCGAGCCGCCGTTGAAGGGGCCTCAGCGGAATTAGCCGCGCAGAAGAACTGGGACCAGGCGACGTTGGACCCCTTGGCTGAGCTGGCCAACACAGAACATAAGGTAGATGATCGGGCCAGCTATGTGCGTTTTATCGAGGCGGACACGGCGTTCCATAATGCGATCGCCCAGCTGACGCGCAATCCACTACTGATCCGTGCCGTTGCCGACATGCGATCTCAAATGGAGCGGATCATGTATGCCTCGATCGATGCGGGGTATTACGGAGAACTACCAGTACGTGAGCATTGCGGTATTGTGGAAGCGATTCAGAATCGGGATGCCGCGCTTGCCCGCAAACGGATGTGTGACCACATCTATATTTCCAAAGACAAGGTTCTACGGTTAGCCAGCGGTAATTCCCGCCTATAGGTTTGCTCCTACACGTTGCGTCATTCCTGCCAGGTGATTACTGCGACCGGGCGTGATCACCTGTATGAACGCGGCGTCTGACGTTTAGGCTGCGCTCTCCCATTGCTTGAGTGCTCAACCTCCGCGCACGACTGATCGGCCGTCAGTCGCCAATTCTGATTGATCCTTTTTCCGAGTTGCACCACCAATGAACCGCCCGGATGTTGTCCGGATGGTCATCTCTCCACGCGCCTCCCATTGCTCTGGGATCTTCGTGGTCCGGCACAACGTCGTTGTAGTCCGTGAACTCTTCGTGGCAGATTGCGCATATTCCGTTCTGTTCGGCGACTTTGCGCTTCAGGAGTTTCCGCATTTCCGCCGGTGACCTGAGTTCCCGATATCCCCTTGGGTGATGCGGATCATCGATGCGTCGAATCCCAGGCTGTAGGCTGCGCGCATAGTGCCTTGTTTCGCGACCGCAGCAGCGGCGCGATCGATGGATAGGACAGTATTCATTGCGACGGAGTCTCATGGGACGCCTCCGGAGACAAGCACTCAAGACCTTTGATAACCGACTAAATGCCGAGTTGACGCGGGTTATCGATGCCGAACTTGATAAGTATTACAGCGATCGGTCGGGCATCGGTC
>WNFY01004748.1_pt1 | contig 14773 bp, 16 predicted proteins | sample 5400091 | NCBI WGS metagenome assembly WNFY01 (sample SAMN13153364, study PRJNA577476) | soil metagenome | isolation source: 60 cm soil or saprolite under grassland replicate 1 | place: USA:California | collected 2016-06-15 | reverse complement strand
CCAGAAACAAGCCATCGCCTTCATGCTTGCCGAAATGCGGACCGAGATCGAAGCGAGCCGTTTGTTGACATGGGAAGCTGCCTGGAAACTAGATCAAGACAAAGCGGATGCCTCCACTGAAGCTTATCTCGCCGCGACCGGTGCAGCCGATATGGCAATAATGGTCACAGACCGCGCCGTCCAAATTCTGGGCGGACATGGATATATTCGCGAACACCCCGTCGAAATGTGGATGCGAAATGGTCGCGGGTTCGCGATGTTTACTGGATTAGCGATAGTTTAACGTCATTGCGAGCGACCGAAGAGAGCGAAGCAATCTCACATTGAGTTTGAGATTGCTTCGTCGCAACAAGCGCTCCTCGCAATGACGGATAAAAGGAGAACTTATGTCTATTGAATTTGAGGCACCTAAACCGATTACACAAGCTCAATTCATGTTGAAAACTGTGGGCGAAGAAATGATTCGTCCCAAGTCGCGTTATTATGATGAACATGAGCATGAAATCCCCTGGGATTATATTGAGTTCATGCACGCCGCGATGAAAGCGATGGGCGGAAGTTCGCTGGCTCCAGCGGATAATGGAAATGGAAAAGATATGGAAGAGAAAGAGAAACGCCCGCCGATTGGATACCAATTGATCGCGACACAAATAGAATCGCTGGCGTGGGGGGATCTGGGCTTTTATCATTGCTTACCAGGCGGCGGGCTCGGCGCGGCGGCCGTCTTTGCGGCAGGAACACCAGAACAGAAGAAGAAATTCCTTGCGCGGTTTAGCGGTGAAAAACCAACCTTCGCCGCGATGTGTATCACAGAACCCGGGGCAGGTTCAGATAACTCAGCGATCCGCACCCGCGCCATCTTGGATGAGAAGACCAATGAATGGGTCCTCAACGGTGAGAAGATTTTTGTCACCGGTGGCGATAAATCCTTTACGGAATATGAAAAGCTGGGCAAAGGTTATATCGTTGTTTGGGCGACCATTGATCCCTCGGCAGGGCGCGCAGGCATGCGAGCTTTTGTCGTGGAAGGTGGAACGCCTGGCGTACGCGTCGTCAAATTGGAAAAGAAACTCGGAATCCGCTGCAGTGACACGGCTGCGATTTCACTCGTCGATGCACGTGTTCCTTATGACAACATCCTTGGAAGCCCAACGGTTGAGAAAACGACAACGGGATTCAAAGGCGCCATGGCAACATTCGATGCGACTCGTCCACTCGTCGCTGCATCCGGCATCGGTGTGGCGCGAGCCGCTCTTGAATTCCTCAAAGAGAAACTTGCTGAGAACGGAGTCCAGATCCGCTATGGATTGCCGCGTCAGAAGTTGACTTCCATCGAGCGCGACGTGATCGACATGGAGATCATGCTCAAATCTGCCTGGCTGATGGTCGTCAAAGCAACCTGGATGGCGGATAACAAAAAGTCGAATGCCCTCGAAGCGTCGATGAGCAAGGTCAAGGCTGGGGATGTGGTAACGAAGATCACCCAGAAGGTTGTCGAAATCCTGGGACCTCGTGGATATAGTCGCGAGTTCCTTGCCGAGAAGTGGTTCCGCGACGCGAAGATCACCGACATCTACGAAGGCACGGGTCAAATCAATCGCCTAGTGGTGGCACGTCAGATTTTGGGGTATAGCGGGAAAGAATTGCGGTAAGGGCAACTCGGTGGTCGAGTAAGCGGCGCTTGTCCGCTGTATCGAAACCACCTATGAAAGTGGATATAAACTTGCAAGTGGTGGTTTCGATACGTCCCGCGAAAATCATGCGGGACTACTCAACCACCAAGGAGAGCAGGATATGAAATATCACATTCACAAAGCCGTCGTAATCGGCTCGGGGACGATGGGTGCCGCAATCGCCGCACATTTGGCGAACGCCGGCGTGCCTGTAACCCTGCTTGACATTGTTCCAAAAGATGCGCCCGCCAATAATAAAGATGCACACAATAAGATCGTCAATGAAGGTTGGGATCGCTGTCTGAAAGCGCGACCGGCGAACTTGATGTCGTCAGAGTTGAAAACGTTTGTGAGACTGGGCAATCTCGAAGATGATTTTGGTGCAGTTGCAGAAGCAGATTGGATCTGCGAAGCGATTGTGGAAAATCTCAAAATCAAACAAGATTTGATGGCACGCATTGACCCAGTCCGCAAGCCAACCGCAATTGTTTCTACGAACACGTCGGGTATACCAGTGACATCGATTGCCGAAGGGCGCTCGGAGGAGTTCAAGAAACATTTCCTGGGAACGCATTTTTTCAATCCGCCGCGCTACTTGAAATTGCTGGAGATCATCCCAACCAGACACACAGATAAAGATGTTGTCGAGTTTATGTCCTGGTTTGGTGAGCATCGTCTCGGTCGTTAATCCCTTACGATACACTGGGGCAGGAATATCTCAAAGCGGAAGCACCAAACAAATTGATGTCCACAATGCTCGAGCGCAAGTGGCTTGGCAATAAAACCAAAATTGGATTTTACAAAGAAGTCCGAAAGGTTGATGGAAGCAACCCACAGGGCGCTTCGCGGGAGTTTTGGTCGCTAGACTTAAACACGCTCGAACATGTCCCGCCGACCAAGCCGCGCTTTGACTCGGTCAAGGTGGCAAAAGATATCGAGAAACTTGGAGAGCGCCTCCGGACTTTAATGAATGCTGAGGATAAGGCGGCGAATCTTGTCAAAGCGCTCACGTATCAGGCTTTCCAATATGCATCCTCGATCATCCCTGAAGTTGCTGATACGGTGAAACCTATTGACGACGCCGTCCGTTGGGGTTTCATGCATGAGGCGGGTCCCTTTGAAACTTGGGATCTGCTTGGTGTAAAGGAATCTGCTGAGCGAATGGATGCCTTAGGGTATCCGGCTGCTGCGTGGGTGAAAGAAATGCTGGCTGCGGACGTTAAGTCGTTCTATCAATATAACAACGGCGAAAAAGTCGGTGTATACGATGTGACACAAAAGAAATACGTGCCGATTAAGCGTGCTGAAGCCATGATTATTTTGAAGCAACAAAAAGTTATCGCCGAAAATACAGGCGCCTCGATTCGCGATTTAGGGGATGGTGTGGCGTGCCTCCAGTTCCATACCAAGATGAACGCCCTCGATGACGACATTATGAACATGGCAAAGGAAGCGTTCCATCGACTTGAAACGGATTTCGATGGTTTGGTGATCGGCAACGAAGCGGAGAACTTTAGCGCGGGCGCAAACCTGTTTATGATGGTGGTTGGCGCGCAGCAGGGCATGTGGGACCTGCTTGATGAGGCGGTTCGTAAATTGCAGAACCTGAACATGCGCATGCGCTATTCGCCCAAGCCGATTGTCGTTGCTCCTGCTGGGCTTACGCTTGGCGGTGGTTGTGAAATCACGATGCATGGTTCCCGTATCGTAGCTGCTGCCGAAACATATATCGGACTTGTGGAGCTTGGCGCGGGTGTCATCCCCGCAGGTGGTGGCACAAAAGAAATGCTGCGTCGTATCCTCAACCCTGTGATGCGAGTCGAGAATGCAGAACCACTTGCTGCGCTGCAACGTGCTTTCCTGCAAATGGGTCAGGCAAAGGTTGCTACGAGTGCTGAGGAAGCACGTACTATGAATATTCTCACACCCGCTGATCGAATCGTGCTCAACCGTGATCATTTGCTTACTGAAGCGAAGAAGGAAGTGCTGCATATGATCGCGGCGGGATACAAGCCCCCTGCGCCGGAGTTGATCTACGCTGCAGGACGTGATGCGCTGGCGGCGCTCCGCATTGGTGCATGGATGTTCCAGGAAGGCAAATACATCACTCAATACGATCATCACATCGCTGGAAAACTTGCTTATGTAATGTGCGGCGGTGAACTCACACTTGGTCAATGGGTGAGCGAGCAATATATTCTTGATCTCGAGCGTGAGGCGATTCTCTCGTTGTTCGGCGAGGAACGCACCCAGACACGCATGTGGAATATTTTGCAAACGGGGAAACCATTAAGAAACTAGAGACTGGAGATTAGAGACCGAAATCTCCAGTCTCCTGAAAAGGAGTGATTATGAAAGATGCAGTTATAGTCTCTGCGGTTAGAACTCCGGTTGGTAAAGCAAAACGTGGAGGACTTGCCACGGTCCGTCCTGACGAGATGGCTGCTGCCGCGATACAAGAGTTGCTCAAGCGGACACCGAATCTCGACCCTGCGCAGATCGAGGATGTAGTCATCGGATGTGCATTCCCCGAGGGCGAACAGGGACTCAATATGGCGCGCATGATCGCCTTGCGTGCGGGACTTCCTGATTCCGTTCCTGCTGAAACGATCAATCGTTATTGTGCTTCGGGCGTGCAATCCATTGCACATGTGGCATACGCAGTACAATCGGGGCAGATCGAAACGGGCATCGCTGGCGGAGCCGAGTCGATGACGATGGTGCCAATGGCGGGATATAAGTTCTCACCGAATCCATACTTTGCGCAAGACTTGCCACACTATTACACCAATATGGGACTTACCGCAGAAAACGTTTCAGAAAAATATGGTATCAGCCGCGAAGATCAGGATGATTTTTCATTGAGGAGCCATCAAAAAGCATCGAAAGCTGTGAACTCCGGATTGTTCGATCCGGAATTGGCGTGCATCAATGTTGAAGTAACAGAGTTGGATGCAGACGAAAAGCCTGTGAAGAAAAGCTTTACTGTTAAACGCGATGAAGGTCCCCGCGCCGATACGAATATGGATGCATTGTCTAAACTCAAACCTGCCTTCAAGGAAGGTGGCGTTGTGACAGCGGGTAACTCATCACAGATGTCGGATGGCGCGGCGGTAGTCATGGTGATGTCGGCAGAGCGCGCCGCGCAATTGGGGCTGACTCCCTTGGCGCGATTCGTTTCGTTTGCCGCAGGAGGCGTCCCACCTGAGTTAATGGGAATCGGTCCGATTGTTGCTGTTCCCAAAGCGTTAAAGTTAGCTGGACTTACCTTGAACGATATTGATTTGATAGAATTGAACGAGGCGTTCGCTGCGCAATCGCTGGCTGTAATCCGCACATTGGAAATGGACGAGAATAAGGTCAATGTCAACGGTGGCGCGATCGCTCTTGGCCATCCACTGGGATGTACGGGAACAAAGCTCACAACGCAATTGATCTATGAAATGGGTCGCCGCAAATCGAAATACGGAATGGTGACGATGTGTATCGGCGGCGGCATGGGCGCGGCGGCTATATTTGAAAATTTGCAAAATTAGTCCACTGGTCGGCTAGTCACTCGTCTCCTCGTCAAGGATTGATTTGAGACGTTTGACTCTGACTAAGAGACTAGAATACTAATAAACTAGGAGATTAAAGATGCCCCTCACAGTAGAACAGCTTATGGGAAAAATGCCGGGCGCATTTCTTCCGGAAAAAGCACAAGGATTAGACGCCTTGATTCATTTCAAATTCACAGGTGCAGAGCCTGGGGAATGGAATGCGCAAATCAAAGATGGCAAAGTGGATGTTACCAGAGGCGAAGCATCGAAACCTGCAAACATGACTCTCACCGCCGATTCACAGGATTATGTCAAGATCTTCACCGGCGAACTCGATGGGATGCAAGCCTTCATGCAGGGTAAGATCAAACTCGCTGGAGATTTGAACCTGGCAATGAAGCTGATGCAAATGTTCAAGATCAAATAGATGCATAACTCGGAGATGCTGCGAAGCATCTCCGAGTTGTTTTTTAAGTAAAAAGCGAAATCACTGAGTAGATGGCATAGCTGATCAAACAGAAAGAGATCACTGCAAAAACAGTCGTAAGGATTCCGGCAATTCGAGAGCGCATCCAGCCTGCCATGCCAATTCCGGCGATGAAAACATAAATGGCTCCAAATAATATTAGCAATGCGCCAATGTTAAGGTTGTCCAATTCCGTTGGGACCCTTGTTAGCTCCGCAGCAGCAGATAGAGACAATATCGATACGATGAGTGAATATAGGAACATGACAGAAGAAGCCGCGAAGACAACAATCCCTGCGGTTATCAGCCTGCCTCCATTGCTTGCGGTAAGAAGTTGAACAACTGCAGCCAGGGAAAAACCTGCCATAATGCCTGCCAGCCCAGCCAGCGCGCCAGCTTCTGCCAGATAATTATCAACGGTCATATATGTTCGCTCCTTTAAAGTGTGATGTCAAAGTATCGCTTGAGTAAACTATGATATTCCGCTTCGTTTTCAACGGGACGGTCTGAGCGCTGTCCATTTTGGGTAAGAATCAGTCGCCCACTTTCCAGCGAGACGCGTCCATCAGGTGTTGCCCGACTGATAATACTGCTGTGCGTAAAAGAGGAACTAGGCGAGGTCTGATGATACAAACAACCCGCCTCATACTCTGTCGGAAAATCTCGCGGCTGAAGATCAAAGAAATACTGGCGCTCCCAGGAACCGTCATAGTTTTTTTGCCAGGTACTGTATCCATCTGATGTCTGTTCCAGTCGATAGGCGCGTAAACCTTGAATCTGTTCCCCTCGTTCTTCAAAATCCAACGGTTCGAGGAATGAATCGCCAAACCCAACATCTGCCAGCCAACGCCCAGATTGACCTGGAACTTTGACTAGCAGGGCAAGATGGTCAAATGGAATGCCAAGTTCGCCAGAGCGCTTGTAAACGCGGGCGTTAAGATAGGTGACGTCGAAGCCAATTTCGGTCAAAAGCCAGGCAAACAAGCCATTTACTTCGTAGCAGAACCCGCCGTGGCGCCGTAAAACGATTTTGTCCCACAAAGATTCCAGGTCCAGCCGGATCGGACGCTTCAGCGCAATATCCAGGTTCTCAAACGGGACGGTCAAGAGGTGCGCACGCTGTAACCCACAGAGGGTCTGGACGTCTGGTTTTATAGGCTCAAAATACTGAATGCGCTCCAGATATGTGACAAGTTCCATGAGGCAGATTATAACTTGTCCAGCTGGTCCCTTAGCGCAGGCGAAAACCATTAAAAAGTGGTGGTTTTCATCGAACGGAGTCGATTATGCTCAAGCAGGCAACAGAAATCCAATCCATTCAAAGACAGTTTGCAGAGGTCAACAAGATGTTGACTTCCATCGTTTCCAAGCTCACACTGACGGGAAACCCGATGGTCTCGACGGCAATTCAGGATATTACACGTGTCTCACAAGGCATCTATAAAATCGAACAGAATGTTGGCGATAATCTCCGCCTCCGTAAGAGTCAACTGACCGCGCTAATGGAGATTGGCAGCGTGATCAATTCGTCACTTGGCAGGGAACGAGTGCTCGAAGAGGTCATGGATTCCCTGATTGCGCTGATGCACGCCGAACGCGGCTTTCTCATGCTGCTCGATCCCAAAGGAAAGCTAAGACCGCAGATTGCCCGCGGCATCGAACACATTAATTTGATTCAGCAGGCATTTGACTTTAGTAGTACCATCGTCCGCCGCGTCGCAGATACCGGACAACCCGTCCTGACCACGAATGCACAGGAGGACCCACGCTTTGAAGACCAGGTGAGTGTAGCGGTATATCAGTTGCGTTCCATTATGTGTGCGCCGTTGAAAATCAAGGATCAACTGATCGGTGTGATCTATGTGGATAACCGCGCCCGAACCGGGATGTTCCACGAAAGTGATTTGGATCTGATGACTGCGTTTGCGAATCAGGCGGCGGTGGCGATTGATAACGCTGACTTATTTGATGATCTGCAAAAGAGCAACCGCAATCTGGAACGGGCATATCAAGCGACCCTGGAGGGTTGGGTGCACGCTCTTGATTTGCGCGATAAGGAAACGGAAGGACATACCCAGCGTGTCACGATTCTGACCGAACGGCTGGCGCGGTCGATGGGGGTGGACGGCGAGGCGCTGGTGCACATCACGCGCGGCGCGCTCTTGCATGATATTGGCAAAATGGGAATCCCTGATTCGATTTTGCTCAAAAAAGGTGACCTGACGGAGGACGAACGCATCATTGTTCGCAAGCATCCCATATACGCCTATGAGATGTTGAACCCAATCGAATTCCTGCACCCCGCCATCGATATCCCCTACTGCCATCATGAAAAATGGGATGGCACCGGCTATCCGCGTGGACTCAAAGGAATGGAGATTCCATTTGCGGCACGGATTTTTCCGGTCATTGATGTCTGGGACGCACTCATCTCAGATCGCCCTTATCGCAAAGCAGTTCCTCCCGATGAAGTGAGACAATACATTCAAAAGGATGCGGGGAAACATTTTGACCCGCATGTGGTGCGAGCATTTATGGAAATGGAAGATTTATCGGTATGATCACAATGTAGGGGCGGATCGCGATCCGCCCCTACATATTTTCTTCGGGTGGTTTCACGGCACGAAATTCACGATATAACAATAAATCATAGACAATCTTCAATCCGCCGGATAAGAAGAACGGTACGCTGAATAAGGCGGGAATGCTGAAGAGTAACCCGGTCAGGGCGGGGGAAATCGCGGCGCCAACCGAACGTGCGATTGCTGTGACGCCAGCTGCTGCGGATCTTTCATCGGGCGCAACGACCGCCATTGTATAAGATTGACGCGTGGGCACATCCATCTGCGAAATGCTAAAGCGTAGAAGCAGGACGCCGATCGCCAAGGGAAGTGTCGGCATCAAGGGAACCAGGATCAATAAAACGTTGGATGGGATATGTGTAAACACCATTGTATTGATCAAGCCGAATCGACTTGCCAAACGAACTGCGAGCAACGCGGAAATCCCCGCCAGGATGTTTGCTCCAAAAAAGATGCTGCCCAGGATTCCAGTTTCGACTCCAAAACGAACATGGAACCAGTAAGCAATCAGGCTTTGCACAAGCAAGCCGCCCGCGAATGCGTCGAGGGCGAAGAATGAACTCAATTTGAAAACAACTGCACGCGATTTATGCAGACCAAACACACGCTTTGTTGTTTCCGGTTTGACCTCTACCTCGATCGAATTCGTGAGATTGAGAAATAAAAGCAAAAGCAAAAATCCGCCAATGGCATAACCGATCACAATTACGCGATATGACGCGAGCAGAGTCCATCCATTATTCTGTAGCAACTGGGCGAGCCAGCCGCCAGATAGCGCGCCAAGGGCGGTTGCAAAGGAGCCTACAAGGGCATACCAGGCAAAATATTGCGTTCGTTTTTTGCTGGAGATCAGTTGCGTTAACCCTGCCTGTTCGACGGATAGAAAGGGACCGATCTCATTTCCGCTCGGGCTGATGACTCCGACCACAGCAGAAATAATCAACAGAAGAATATTACGAGTCAGAATAAAGGCGATGCCGGCTCCTGCCATCAAGAGGGCGCCCACGATCAACGTACGTTTCCTTCCAAACCGATCTGCAGAAGTGGTCAGCCACAGGGAAATGATCGCATCCCCCGCAAGGGTAAACGTAAACAACAGACCGATTTGTCTCTCTGTAAAGCCTACGGCAGAAAGATACAATGCTAAAACAACAGAGAGGAATCCATAACAGAACAAGCGAATAATTCGCGTGGAAAATAGGATGATTGTGTTATTCATAGTTATCGAATCGAGTGGATTGCTGCGTATGATGCGCCAACGATCATTGTGCCAATTGCCACCCGGGCAACATCCACTTTGAGAAATGTAATCAACACAAAAACAATCGCCACAATGACAAAGCTCAACGGGTCCACAAGCGCTCCAGGAATCAGTTCCAGAGATACAACAAGAATTACCCCAACTACCGCTGCACTCACGCCAGCCAGGAATGCTTGAATAAAACGATTGTGTCGTACTTGTTCAATGTACTTTGCTCCGATGAGAACCAGGATAAACGATGGCAGAAATACAAAGAAAGTTGCAATCACCGCCCCGGGAATCCCTCCTGTCAGATAACCGGCAAATGTAGTGAACAACATAAAAGGTCCGGGAGTTGCCACGCTTAAGGCGACGCCGTCCAATAATTGGGAGGCAGTCAACCAGTGGTATTGATCCACAGCGCCGCGCTGTAAGAAAACCAGCGAGGCATAAGCACCACCGAAGCTAAATAGACCTGTTTTCAGAAACAACCATGCCATTTGCAGCCAGTGTCCATCGATGAATGCCAGGCTGCCTGACAAGCCGATCATGAATGTGGGCAAAACATTAGGGGAGGATTTGAATCGTGGCAATCCTTCGGTGATGAGTAAATATGCAATCCCTGCGACCAAAAGCACCAATAGAAAGTCAACTTTGAAGAAATACATGGAAATTACCGCAGCAAGCAGAATCGCCGCTAGCCGAGTGTTCTTGATCGCGGCTTGACTAAGCTTGATGATTCCAGCCGCGATGATACCCAGTACGGCAGGTTTTAAGATGTACAACACGTCGTTGACTTGTGGCAAATTCCCATAAGTGACATATAAATAGCTGAGCACCACCATGACAAGCGCGCCGGGAATAATAAAAGTTAGCCCGGCAAGGATGCCGCCCAGAATGCCTTTCTTGAGATAGCCGACATAAATCGCAAGCTGGAGCGCTTCGGGTCCGGGCAGCATATGAGCGAATCCCATAATGCGGACAAAGCGATCTTTCGACAGCCAGTGACTGCGCTCCACCATTTTGTTATACATCATGGTGATTTGCGCAACCGGTCCGCCGATATTGATAAAGCCCAGCAGCAAAAAATATAAAAACACCTCACGGGCGGGAGGCATTTGTTCTTCTTGATCAGCACCTTGAATTTTTTCCTGATCCATTATTGCTCCTCGAGTTATTCATCGAGATATATTGCCGCTCGGTGAGATTCGGGTAAGAACGCGTAGACCTTGTTTTGGGATGAATCAAAACCAATGGTATGTGCGCCTTTTTCCGTCGAAATAATTTCAATGCGTTGCATGCCGGATGTATCGAACACATCAATCACACCCGGATTGCCGACAGCAACATAAAGATGTTTTAAGGATGCATTATGAAATAGAACATCGGGAACACCGCTCAATTCTAGTTGATTTAAAACCTTTCCGCTTGGCGCGTCAACTGTCACAAGTTTTGCACCGTCACAAGCACAGAATAAGCGATCGTTTGCCGGATCCAAATCTAAACCGTGTGGACCTTCGACGGGGATACTGAAAACATTGGCGATAACAGTAGGATTCTTCGCATCAATCATCACGATCTGGGACGGATTCGTGATATTCACGTAGAAGACATCCCTTCTTGAATCGAAAATTGTCCAACGCGTACGTCCAGGCACGGAAATGCTGGCAATCATTGCTTGTTGAGATACGTCCACGATGGAAAGCGTGAATGAATGAGGAATATCCGGATCACCTACATTCGCTGCAAGAAGCAATCCGCGTTTTGGATCAAAGGAAAGCCCATTGGGATGAATCCCGACTTCAACTTTAATTGCATTGCCTTCCGCATCTGGTGAAAAGATTGAAACAGTATCTTCGCCACGATTCGATGTGAACACAAGGTTGCGTTCTTCTGAAACAAGAGCGCCAGCAACACCTGCCAGATTGGGAATGGAGCGCATGTAGCGATCAGACTCGCAATCTACCACATCTACGGCATGATTTGATGTATGAGCTATGTACAGTAAATGCCTGTCACGATGAACAGCCGCGTGATCAAAGCCACCCGCTTGCTGGTGAGCAGGTAGGTCAACATACCCGTGCAGTTTTAGACTCATCGCAAATCCCTTTATAAATTACTTATTACCTCTGGCAACCTCCAGCCGACACCACGCATATAATGCGTCATAGACCTCGAACTGATGCTCAAGGTTTTCCAAATCTTCAGGAAAGCGCAGGCTGTAGCCGGAGGCAATCGCTTCCAGTCCGCGGGCGATCGGATCTTTATCAATATCTTCCGAAACATCTGCGGCGTGGACGATTTTTGCGAGACGCAGAAGCCCCGGTTCTTTCAATCCATATTTGCGGATAATAGACTCAAAAGAACAACGCCCATCGTCGCCATGACCGAGTTCGACGCCGGGTGCATCGAACGGAATCGCACCTGTTTCTCCGGCGACTTTGTCAAGTTGACTGACAGGCACAAATAGAAACTCCGCTTCGTTATCAATGAAACGAGTGATCAGCCAGGGACAAGCCACGCGGTCTACATGCACATGCGAGCGAGTGATCCATTTCATTTTTCTCTCCTTCTTGAACTCTTGATTGGCTAGCAAACCTTCTCTACGGTTGTAATTCATAAACAAGTATTTCCGCTTGCTGCTCATTTTGATGTGGTGCCGCTACATATAAACGATTTGTGTCGGCTACCCAAAGCCCAGTACGAGCGCCAGCTGCAGTCGTGATATGTATCAGGCGCTGATAGTGGTCTGCATCCTGTTGAGAAAAGATATCAACATAGCCCTCGCCTCCAATAACGAATATCAGCTTATGGGCAGCATCATAGAAAATGTCATCCATATCGCCGACACTGGCAAAACTTGCAATCGATTTGCCAGTGTCGGTATCAAAAATACCGAGCTTGGCTGGCAATCGAAAACCAACAAATAAGCGATGCTGGCTTTCGTCTAACGCCAGTGGAAAATTAGCTAGTGCAGTAGTCATCAACCATGTTGAAATGACTTTTCCTTGCTGACGGTCGATAACTGCAATTTGATTAGCACTTGGAACATTGACAAAGATCTTCGATCCTGATGATTCTAGTTGAAATGATTCCGGATGACCATTCATTTTCACATTACTGACTGCTTTGCCATTTTCTGCGGTGATAAAACTCAAACCACCATTGCCATAGCCTACAACGATAGATCCAGAATTGTTATCATAACGAATGTTATCAGCATCATCCGCTAATTCCACACGACTGAGTTCGGCAAACGAGCTTCCATCGAAGATATCACAAACTCCATTGCCGCCGTTCGTTACAAAAATCCGATTGAGACTTGGTATGAATAGTGCGCTTTGAGGTTCACTTAAATTGGAAATCGAATGGATTAATTTTCTCGTAGTCAGATCCAGAATTTCAACAGTATTATTGCCCAAAGCCGCGACAAATAACCGTTGACCTTTGATATCAATGGATAAATGGTCAATCCGCCCTTCAACGCCTTGCAGAGGTATTGTTTGAATCAATTTCAAAGTTGCGGCTCCAGTGGAAGAGTTTGAAGTTTCAAGGGATGATTTTCTCGTTGAAGTGCAAGCAGACAGGCAAACAGCGATTACACAAATAATAAATACTTTCATATGGTTTACTTCATCATAATGCCGAGATGCTCAACTATCTTATCGCGCGCTTTTTCATAATTCTCACTCACTTGCGGAACATCATTCCATCGCTCCACGTTGAGGACAGATCGGGATACACCAATTTGTTGATACTCTGTTGGCAATTCACAAAAAGAAATGATTTGTCGAGTGCGCTCCAAATCTGCTCGTGTTAGTTTCTGAGGGGTACCTTCAGGCAACATTAGACCGTCGCGTTGCAAGCCTTCCAATGTTTTGGCAGAAAACTCAGACTCCGGATTAGTCCCACGCGCGATCGCGCGGAGATTTAAATTTCTTGCGCCTGCCAGGTGATTGAAATAGGCTGCCGCAATAACACTCTTTGCAGCACCATGTTCACAAACAAAGATAATTATAGGATCTTTGTTCATACTTATGCATTCCTAGCAGCATCCATATTTTGAGCCTCCTGTAGACGCTCTCGTGAATCGATGTGCAGCCTATAGAACCCTAGAATACTGATCGCACAGACTATATCGGGGAATCGGATTTCAATTGGGCATAGAGCGCTTCATAAATCAGATTGCCGCGTTCCATCGCCTCAAAATCATCCTTGCTGATTTGTCTCAGCCCACGGCAAATCAGATCCAATCCCTGCGCAGCAGGTTCGATCAATATTTCATGGATTTCATCTGCCTCATCTACGATCTGCGCCACTCGCGCCAAAACTGGATCATCGATCCGGTGTTCGTGCAGGATTGCATAAAACGTACAATGACCACCATGATGAGAAAAGCGTTCACCGGGGATATCGAACGGTTCGCCGTCTTTTGGAGAGGCTTTCTCGCCGAATGGAATAAAGGTGAACTCGGCCTTCGGATCGATCCATCGACCGATCAGCCACGCCGAAGCCATACGATCTACTCCAATATTTTGCCAGGTAACCCATTTCATGATTTTCTCCGCATGTTAGCGTTGCCGCTTATCTTTTTACTCATTAAACCCTTCGGATATTTATAAGCCGCACTTCAAATTATGCGTTTCGTTGATACTGCGGCACCTTGTAACCTTTCTCGTACGCGTTCCCCAAGCTTTGAATGGAAAAAATCCTGTGAAGTCGCCTGTTGATATTGCCGTGAGATTTCCTGTAAATCTGCTCTTGGCTTTTCAAGCCGTTTCAATAAATCAGAATAAATGGCATCCACTTGCTCATTGAATTGCTGCACAAGTGCTTCACTCTCCGATTCCAAAATTGCACTGGCTCTCCATGAATATGCTTCGCCGCCCATTTCCTGAATTTCCGCCGTCAGCCATTGGATTTGTTCGGCGGGGCGCGGCTGGTCTGGCATGATCCAAATCGCATCATGCAAAAGGATCGCACCAAGATGTTTTAGTTTTCGCCAGGTATAAACCCGCAGCGCCGAAGGTTTGTTTGGCAATTTGTAGTGAAGCAATATCCAAGTGATCATGCAAATGTAACCATGGTTACATTGATTATAGTTGTTTTGGTGAGCTTGTCAATACAAAAACACTGGACTCTCTCCAGCGTAATTTGGATCAAAATCTACAGTTGACTCGATTATTCCAATGTAGAAGGAAGGCCGAAATAAGTAAATAGTGATGAATCTATGAAGCTGGTGATTTGGGATATTCCACTGCCGTCATATTCCA
>WNFY01003471.1_pt1 | contig 14773 bp, 15 predicted proteins | sample 5400091 | NCBI WGS metagenome assembly WNFY01 (sample SAMN13153364, study PRJNA577476) | soil metagenome | isolation source: 60 cm soil or saprolite under grassland replicate 1 | place: USA:California | collected 2016-06-15 | reverse complement strand
CCGGTTTGACCGGTTCGATGCCCCAAGTTGGTCATAGATTGTGCGCGATCAGGTAAAGACAGAGTCAAGGACTTTGTGATAGCTTTCACGAGTAGCCCCTCTACGGCTGATGAGAGGCCCGTGATACCTTTCCTAAACCTGGCCGGGTACTCGCATCGCAGCAGCGGTGCGGCGACCGGCTCCTGCCTCGCACGCGGGACATCCTCCCGCGTCGCGCCCCCTCGGGGGCGTCTGGAGGGGTCGGCCCTCCGGGCCGGTACTGTTGCTGTCTAACCCCCGGGAGTCCAGTAATGCTGGCGAAGTACGCCACGATCGTGCGGCGCGCGGGAGCGCTGACGGCCGTCGCGGCCGCGATCATGGTCGCCCTGAGCGCCGCCCTGGTCGGCGTCAAGGGGCTGATCGGCGCGCTCATCGGGGTGGCCATCGTCACCGTGTTCTTCGGCATCAGCGTGCTGGTGGTCGGCCGGGCCGCGCGGGTGAGCCCGCAGGCCATGATGGTGGCCGCGCTGGTCACCTACCTGGTCAAGATCGTGCTTCTCGCGGTCGTGGTCTCCTCGCTGAACGGCACGACCGCGTTCAGCACCAGGACGCTCGGGTTCGTCGCCATCGGCTGCATCCTGGTCTGGAGCGCTGCCCAGGTCATCACGGCGATCAAGGTCAAGATGCTGTATGTCGAGCCCGAGCAGACAGCGGCGCGGCGAGGCGGGTGAGATGAGCAGCGGCAACGACGCCAGCGCGCAGGCCCAGAAGAGGGCCGCGGCGCAAGGCCGGGCCCAGGGCCTGGACATCGGCTGGACGGTGTTCAGCTACCTGCTCGCGGGGATGGCGGCCTACGGCGCCATCGGCTGGCTGATCGGCCGGGCCGTCCACGTATCGCTGCTGTTCCCCATCGGCATGCTGGTGGGCCTGGCCATCTCGCTCGGCTTCATCATTTACCGCTACGGCCGAAGGGGTCTGGGGGGAACGGCTTCCCCCCGGGATCGCCGAGGGGGTCTGGGGGGAACGGCTTCCCCCCAGGATCGGGGGGGTCACCGGGGGGGTCGTCCCCCCGGGGGAGAAAGGGAGATGACCGGTGACCGGTGACGTCGGGGTACTCGCGAGCGGCGGCTGCCACATCTTCAACGGGTGCGGATTCCCAGCCCCCGGCCTGCAGGATTTCGAATGGAAGCCGTTCTTCGCCATCGGATCGTTCAGCTTCACCAAGCCGATGCTCCTGGCGATCGTGGCCGCGCTCGTGGTGGTCGTGTTCTTCTGGGTGGCGTTCCGCTCGCCCAAGCTGGTCCCGCGCGGCATGCAGAACCTCGGCGAGATAGCGATCCTGGGCGTGCGCGACCAGATCCTCCGCCCGTCGCTGGGCCGGAAAGGCGACTCCTACCTGCCGCTGCTCGTGTCGCTGTTCTTCTTCATCTACATCATGAACGTGATGGAACTGATCCCGGTCTTCCAGTTCCCGGTCACGTCCAGGATCGGCTTCGTGTGGCCGCTGGTATTCATCGTCTACTTCCTCTACCTGTACCTTGGCGTCAAGAACCAGGGGCCCTGGGGTTACCTCAGGAACATGATCCCGCCGGGCGTGCCGGCGCCGATCTACATCATCCTGGTCCCGGTCGAGCTGCTCAGGTTCTTCGTCTTCCAGCCGTTCACCCTCGGGGTCCGGCTCTTCGGAAACATGTTCGCCGGCCACCTGCTGCTGACGATCTTCACGCTCGCGTCGTGGTACCTGCTGAGCCTGTCGGTCGGGCTGCTGTACGCCGCGGGTTCCTTCGCGCTGGCGATCTTCGTCTTCCTGCTCGAGACCCTGGTCACCCTGCTGCAGGCATTTATCTTCACCACGCTGACCGCCACGTACATAGCCAGCTCGCTGGAGGCGTCACATTGACGCGCCGTACCTACGACCCATCCGGCGGGACGAGCCGCCGGTACGACACGTAAAGGACTGATCTATGTCTCTTGCCGCTACTCTCGCCGCTGGCCCGACCCAGGTCATCAGCTTCAACGCCGGCGCCATCGGATACGGTCTCGCCGCGATCGGCCCGGGCATCGGCATCGGCCTGGTCTTCGGCCACGCGATCGAGGCCATGGCCCGGCAGCCGGAGGCCACCGGCCGCATCTCGCTGTACATGTGGATCGGCTTCTCCCTGACCGAGGCGCTCGCGCTGATCGGCCTCGTGGCCCCGTTCATCTTCAAGTACTGAGGTAATCGCGTCATGATCCAGGCTGCTGACACGGCGTCGACGAACCCGCTGCTGCCCTCGTGGCCCGAGTTCATTATCGGCACGATCCTCTTCCTCATCGTGTTCGGCGCGCTCGCCAAGTTCCTGCTGCCCAGGGCCCAGCAAACGCTGGCGCAGCGCACCGAGATGATCGAGGGCGGCCTGGCCCGCTCGGAGGAGGCGCAGGAGGAGGCCAAGCAGCTGCTCGACCAGTACCGCGAGCAGCTCGCCGAGGCCAGGCACGAGGCCGCCAGGCTGCGTGAGGAGGCCAGGGAGCAGGGCGCGCAGATCATCGCCGAGATGCGCGAGCAGGCCCAGGTCGAGGCACGCCGGATCACCGAGTCGGCCCAGGCCCAGATCGAGGCGGAGCGGCAGCAGGCGCTGACGGCGCTGCGTACCGAGGTCGGGAACCTGGCGACCGAGCTGGCCAGCCGGATCGTGGGCGAGTCGCTCACCGACCAGGCGCGGCAGAGCCGGATGGTGGACAGGTTCCTCGACGAGCTCGAGGTGGCCGGCCAGTGAGGCGCGCACCGGGACCGGGGCAGTCACCCAGCCCGTTCGGGCCGGAAATCTTGCCGAACGACCTCGGAGGTGATGATCGTGCGGGGAGCGAGTAGGACATCGTTCGCCGGCCTCACCGAGCGGCTGGAAGCGGAGAACATCACCAGCGCCACCGTGGCCACCAGGCTCGGCAACGAGCTGTTCGCGGTCGTCGGCCTGCTCGACGCCGAGCACGGGCTGCGCCGTGCCCTGTCCGATCCGGGCAAGCCCGCGGCCGAGAAGGCGGCGGTGGCCTCGGCGCTGCTGCACGGGAAGGTGACCGGGCGGACCGAAGCGCTGGTCGTGGCGGCGGTCGAGTCCCGCTGGGCGACCTCGGGCGACATGGTGGACGCGATCGAGCAGCTCGCGATCGAGGCGCTGGTGCTCACCGCGGAGGCCGAGAACGGCCTGGACGACCTGGAAGACGGGCTGTTCAGGTTCGGCCGCGTGGTGGCCGCCCAGCCGGAGCTGCGCGCGGCCCTGGCCACTACATCGCTGCCCGCCGGCCCCAAGGAGCAGCTGCTCAGTACGCTCCTGCGCGGCAAGGTGACGTCGGTGACCCTGCGCCTGATCACGCAGATGGTGACGCACCCGCGCGGCCGCGCGCTGCCGGCGGCCCTGGACATGTGCGCCGGCATCGCGGCGCGGCGTCGGCAGCAGCTGATCGCGGTGGTGCGTTCGGCGGTCGAGCTGACAGCGGCCCAGCAGCGGCGGCTCGCCGACGCGCTGGCCGCCACCTACGGGCACCGGGTGCACCTGAACATCGTGCTCGACCCCGCGGTCATCGGCGGTATTTCCGTCCAGATCGGGGATGAGCTCATAGACGCGACCGCGGCCCGCAGGCTGGCCGCCGTCCGGCGAAAGCTGGCGGGCTGACCGACATGCGAACGAATCCGCCGCGGCAGAACCTCAAGCCGGAAGACCACGCACGGAAAGACATAGAGGACCATGGCTGAGCTGACGATCCGGCCGGAAGAGATCCGGGACGCGCTGGCGCACTTCGTCCAGGAATACGAGCCAGAAGGTACCACGCGAGAAGAGGTAGGCACCGTCATCGAGTGCGGCGACGGCATCGCGCGGGTCGAGGGCCTGCCCTCTGCCATGGCCAACGAGCTGCTTGAGTTCGAGAACGGCGTCAGGGGCCTGGCGCTCAACCTGGACGTGCGCGAGATCGGCGTGGTCATCCTCGGCGAGTTCAACGAGATCGAGGAGGGCCAGCAGGTCAAGCGCACCGGCGAGGTGCTGTCCGTGCCGGTCGGCGACAGCTTCCTCGGCCGCGTGGTCGGGCCGCTGGGCGAGCCGCTGGACGGCAAGGGCCCGATCGAGGACACCGAGCTGCGGCTGCTCGAGACCCAGGCGCCGTCCGTGGTGGAGCGGCAGCCGGTGAAGGAGCCGCTGCAGACGGGCATCAAGGCCATCGACGCGATGACCCCGATCGGCCGCGGCCAGCGGCAGCTGATCATCGGTGACCGGCAGACCGGCAAGACCGCGATCGGGATCGACACGATCATCAACCAGCGGGCGAACTGGGAGTCGGGTGACCCCGTCCGCCAGGTGCGCTGCGTCTACGTCGCCATCGGCCAGAAGGGCTCCACGATCGCGCAGGTGCGCGGGGCCCTGGAGGAAGCGGGCGCGCTTGAGTACACTACGATCGTCGCCGCCCCGGCCTCGGACCCGGCCGGCTACAAGTACATCGCGCCCTACACCGGTTCGGCCATCGCGCAGCACTGGATGTACCAGGGCAAGCACGCGCTGATCATCTTCGACGATCTGTCCAAGCAGGCCGAGGCGTACCGCGCGGTCTCGCTGCTGCTGCGCCGCCCGCCGGGCCGCGAGGCCTACCCGGGCGACGTGTTCTACCTGCACTCCCGGTTGCTCGAGCGGTGCGCCAAGCTGTCCGACGAGCTGGGCGGCGGGTCGCTGACCGGCCTGCCGATCGTCGAGACCAAGGCCAACGACATCTCGGCTTACATCCCGACCAACGTCATCTCGATCACCGACGGACAGATCTTCCTGGAGACCGACCTGTTCAACGCCGGCGTCCGGCCGGCCATCAACGTTGGCCGCTCGGTGTCCAGGGTCGGCGGGAACGCGCAGATCAAGGCGATGAAGTCGGTCGCGGGCAACCTGCGCCTCAACCTGTCGCAGTACCGCGACCTGGAGGCGTTCGCCGCGTTCGCGTCTGACCTGGACGCGGCCTCCCGCGCGCAGCTTGACCGCGGCGCGCGACTGGTCGAGCTGCTCAAGCAGCCGCAGTACTCGCCGTTCCCGGTCGAGGAGCAGGTGGTCTCGATCTGGGCGGGCGGCAACGGCTACCTGGACGACGTGCCGGTCGAGGACATCAGCCGGTTCGAGACCGACTTCCTGGACTACCTGCGCCGGTCGCACGCCGGCATCCTGCAGACGATCAGGGAGTCGCTCGCGCTGGCCGAGGATACGGTCACCGCGCTCAAGGACGCGGTCGAGGAGTTCCGCAAGGGCTTCGAGACCAGCTCTGGAGAGCTGCTGAGCGGCGAGGACGAGGAGTCCGAGCCGCTGGAGAGCGAGGGCCAGGAGACCATCACCCGCCGGGTGCCGAAGCCCGCGAAGGAGTCGTAGCAGCCCATGGCAGCGCAGCTCCGCCTCGTCCGGCGGCGGATTTCCTCGGTGCAGTCCATCTCCAAGATCACCCGCGCGCAAGAGCTGATCGCGTCGTCGCGGATCGTCAGGGCACAGCAGCAGCAGCGCTCGGCCGAGCCGTACGCCCGCGAGCTCACCCGCGCGGTGGAGGCGGTGATCAGCCGCTCGGCCAACGTCACCCACCCGTTCATCCAGGAGTCGCAGAACCCGTCCCGGGCCGCCGTCCTGATCCTGACCAGTGACCAGGGCTTCGCCGGCGCCTACAACGCCAACGTCCTGCGCGAGTCGGGCCGGCTACGGCAGACGCTGAACGAGCGGGGCATCGAGCCGGTGCTGTACGTAACCGGCCGCAAGGGCATCGGCTGGCACCGGTTCCGCGAGCTCGAGCTGGAGAACTCCTGGAGCGGCTTCTCCGCCGCGCCCAGGTACCGGAACGCGCAGGAGATATCCGAAGCCCTCCTCGAGGCCTTCACCGCCGGGGCCGACGACGGCGGGGTAGACGAGATCCACCTGGTCAGCACCGATTTCGTCTCCATGCTGACCCAGCGGCCGTCGGTGCGCAGGCTGCTGCCGCTGGAGATCGAGGAGACCGAGGAGGAGAGCCCGTCGGGCCCGCTGCCGCAGTACGAGTTCGAGCCCGGCCCGGCCGAGGTGCTCGACGCCCTGATGCCGCAGTACGTGGCCGCCCGGATCTTCTACGCGATGCTGGAGGCGGCGGCGGCCGAACTGGCCTCGCGCCGCCGCGCGATGAAGGCCGCCACGGACAACGCGAGCGATCTGCTCGAGACGCTGACCCGTGAGGCGAACAACGCACGGCAGGCCGAGATCACCCAGGAAATCAGCGAAATCGTCGGCGGCGCCAACGCGCTGGCCGGCGCGAGCGCAACGAGTGAGTGAGGAACACATGACCGCGACCGATGAGAAGACACCCGAGAGCGGCGGCACCGTCGCCAGCACCGGCCGCGTCGCGAGGGTCATCGGCCCCGTCGTGGACGTGGAGTTCCCGGCGGATCAGATGCCGGAGATCTACTACGCGCTGCACGTCGACGTCAAGATCGGCGACGACACGCAGGCAATGACGCTGACGCTGGAAGTCGAGCAGCACATCGGCGACAACATCGTGCGGGCCATCTCGATGCAGCCGACCGACGGCCTGGTGCGTGGCGCCGAGGTAATCAACACCGGCGCACCCATCGAGGTACCCGTCGGCGACGTCACCAAGGGGCACGTGTTCAACGCCCTGGGCGAGTCCCTCGACGTACCCACCTCGTCCCTTGACATCCAGGAGCGGTGGCCGATCCACCGCGACCCGCCGGCGCTGGACCAGCTCGAGCCGCGGACCCAGATGTTCACCACCGGCATCAAGGTCATCGACCTGCTCACCCCGTATGTTCTGGGCGGAAAGATCGGGCTGTTCGGCGGGGCCGGCGTGGGCAAGACCGTGCTGATCCAGGAGATGATCCGCCGGGTCGCCCAGAACTTCGGCGGCGTCTCGGTCTTCGCCGGGGTCGGGGAGCGGACCCGCGAGGGCAACGACCTGTTCCTGGAGATGACCGAGTCTGGTGTCATCGCGGATACCGCGCTGGTGTTCGGCCAGATGGACGAGCCGCCCGGCACCCGGCTGCGGGTCGGGCTGTCCGCGCTGACCATGGCCGAGTACTTCCGCGACGTGCAGGGCCAGGACGTGCTGCTGTTCATCGACAACATCTTCCGGTTCACCCAGGCCGGCTCGGAGGTGTCCACGCTGCTCGGCCGGATGCCCTCGGCGGTGGGCTACCAGCCGACGCTGGCCGACGAGATGGGCCAGCTGCAGGAGCGGATCACCTCCACCCGCGGCCATTCGATCACCTCGATGCAGGCCATCTACGTGCCCGCCGACGACATCACCGACCCGGCGCCGCACAACGTGTTCGCCCACCTCGACGCGACCACGACGCTGTCCCGGGCCATTACCGAGAAGGGGATCTACCCGGCGGTGGACCCGCTAGACTCCACGTCACGGATCCTGGACGCGAGGTACATCGGCCAGGACCACTACGACGTGGCCCGCGAGGTGCAGCGGATCCTGCAGCGGTACAAGGAGCTGCAGGACATCATCGCCATCCTCGGCGTCGACGAGCTCGGTGAAGAGGACAAGATCACCGTGCAGCGGGCCAGGCGGATCGAGCGGTTCCTGTCCCAGCCGATGTACGTGGCCGAGCAGTTCACCGGCCAGCCCGGCGTCTTCACGCCGCTCGAGGAGACGATCTCCTCGTTCAAGGCGATCGGCGAGGGCGAGTACGACAACCTGCCCGAGCAGGCGTTCTACATGGTCGGCGGGATCGAGGACGTGGAGAAGAAGGCCAGGGAGCTGGAGCGGTGACCTTGCGGGTAGCGCTGGTGGTGCCGGACCGCGAGCTGTGGTCCGGCGAGGCCAGGACGGTGGTGGCCAAGACCACGGAGGGTGACATCGGCGTGCTCACCGGGCACTCACCGGTATTCGGCATTCTGGCCGAGGGCAGCCTGGTCGAGATCCTCAGCGACGACGCGGACCCGGTGCGCGCCGCGGTCAGCGGCGGGTTCCTGTCCGTGGCCGACGACCGGGTATCGATCCTGGCCGCCGAGGCTCGCCTCGCCCAGGAAGTCGACCGGGAGGAGGCGCGGCGGGAACTCGACGCCGCGCTGGCCGAGACCGGTGCGGGTCCCGAGGAGCCAGCCGCGGTCAAGTACGCGAGGGCGCGCCTGCGGGCCGCAGGCGACCAGGCCTAAGGTTTCGGTGGGCGGGGCGCTGGCGCTTGATGCAGCCTGGCTCTTCGCCGCCTTCCTGGTCATCCTGACCCTGGCCGCCGTCGGCATCGCCGCCCGCCGCTTCCTGCTCGAGCGCGGCGGCGGCACCGTCGAATGCGGCCTGCGCCGCGGCCCGGACGGGTCCTGGCGTCTCGGCGTGGCGTCCTACCGGCCCGAGGAACTGTGGTGGTTCGGCGCCCTGGGCATGACGATGCGGCCGGACGTGGTGTTCTCGCGGCGGGACCTGACCGTGGTGTCCCGCCGCCTGCCCACCGAGGCCGAGGCGGCCAGCCTGGGTCCCGGCATGATCGTGGTGGAATGCCGGCTCGGCGAGGACAGCGGCCAGTTCGGTCCGGCGCCCGGTCAGGGGAGCACGCCTGGCCCGGGCGGCGCGCCTGGCCCGGGCGGGACCGTCGAGCTCGCCATGGGCGAGGAGGCGCTCACCGGCCTGCTCGCCTGGCTCGAGGCCGCCCCGCCAGGCTCCCACTTCGGCCTGGCCCGCTGACTCACCCCGCTGACCCCGCGAAACTCACCGGCAAACGCCGTCGCCTCGCCACGGCCACCCGCCAAGCCGGCTGATCATGAGCGTTGGGGAGGTTGGTGGTCAGCCGCGTTCGCCGCCCGGCTTCCAGAGCACGTCGTCGTGGCCCGCGTTGGCCTGGCGGGCCAGGATGAACAGCAGGTCGGACAGCCGATTCAGGTATTTGGCGGGCAGCGGGCTCACCGAGTCGCCATGCTCGCCGATCGCGGCCCACGCGCTGCGCTCCGCCCGCCGGGTGACGGTCCGCGCCGTGTGCAGCAGCGTCGCTCCGGGGCTGCCGCCCGGCAGCAGGAAGCTCCGCAGCGTCGGCAGTTCGGCGTTGTACGAGTCGCACTCGCTCTCCAGCCGGGTGATGTAGGCCTCGTCGATCCGCAGCGGCGGATAGGGCGGCGGCGTATCGGTCACCGGGTTGGCCAGGTCGGCGCCGACGTCGAAGAGCTCGTTTTGCACCCGGGAGAGCAACTGGACGATGTCTGCGGCGAGGCTACCGAACGTGATCGCCGTGCCGATCGCGCAGTTCGCCTCCTCTACATCCGCATAGGCGGCGAGGCGCGTGTCGGTTTTGGCGGTGCGGCTGCCGTCGGCGAGCGCGGTACTGCCGTCGTCACCGGTGCGGGTGTAGATGCGAGATAGCACGACAGGGTTTTCGCTGCGGTTACGCGCCATGAACCCACCCTAAGGGGAAGCGGACCCGCCGGACTCAGCGCCGAACGCCGCGATCAAACCGAGACCACGGGATTGACCAGGAGTGTTCCCATTCGGGGCACGGTGTGGCATCGTATGACTACGATGAGTGATCAGCAGGACACGGAACGCGCAGGGCTTCCCGTTCCTGTTACCGTGCGTAGCCGATGCGATCAGAATGTCGGGTTCGCGGTGAGCATCGCAGACGTCCGGGCCGGCGGTCCTCGGGGGCCCGCCGGACCCGGACTCCAATCACACCAGCCCCCAGAGCCCCAGTACCGTACCAGGCCAGAGCCCGAACCCCCACAGGCATCCCGGACACCACGGCGCGTATTGTTCCCCTTATCCCTTAGGAGACCGCCGTGTATGACTACATCATCGTCGGTGCCGGCAGCGCCGGCTGCGTCCTGGCGGCGCGCCTGTCGGCCGATTCGGGCGTCAGCGTGCTGCTGCTGGAAGCCGGCCTAGCCGACGACGCCGACGAGATCCGCGCCCCCGCCGCGGTGAACAGGCTGTTCCAGACCGCGTACGACTGGAACTACCTGACCGTCCCGCAGCACCGCGCGGGCGGCCGCACCGTCTACTGGCCGCGCGGCAAGGTCCTGGGAGGGTCCAGCAGCATCAACGCGATGATCTACATCCGCGGTAACCGGCACGCCTTCCAGGCCTGGAAGGTCGAGCACGGCTGCACCGGCTGGGGCTACGAGGACCTCATGCCGTACTTCAGGCGGGCGGAGGACAACTCCCGCGGCGCCAGCCCGTACCACGGCACCGGCGGCCCGCTGGCGGTCACCGATCCCCGGTACAAGTCGCAGGCCTGTGAGGCATTCATCCAAGCCGCCCAGGAACAAGGCGCCAAAGCCAACGACGACTTCAACGGGCCGCGTCAGGACGGCGTGGGCTGGTACCAGCTAACGCAAAAAAACGGCCAGCGCTGCTCAGCCGCCACCGCTTACCTGCACCCCGCCCTGTCCAGGCCGAACCTCACCGTCCTCACCGACGCCCTGGTCACGAACGTGATCATCGAGGGCGGCCAGGCGACCGGGGTGAGGTACCTGCACCACGGCGAGCCCCAGACCGCCCGGGCCAACGCCGAGGTCATCCTGTCCGGCGGCGCGGTCAACAGCCCTCAGCTGCTGATGCTGTCCGGCATCGGCCCGGCCGAGCACCTGATCGAAATGGGGATTGACGTCCACGCCGATCTCCGCGGGGTCGGCGGCAACCTCAGCGACCACCCGGTGCTGCCCGTTATCTGGTCTACGCCCAAAATCCGCGGCCTATGGGAGAAGGCCAGCCATACAAGCCAGCTGCGCTGGCAGCTCACCCACCGCGGCCCGCTGACCAGCAACGTGGCGGAATCCGGCGGCTTCGCCCACTCCGAGCCCGGGCTTCCAGCGCCCGACCTGCAGCTGCACGTGCTGCCCGCGCCGTACCAGAACCAGGGCCTGGCCGACCCGGCCCGGCGCGCGATGACGGTGCTGGTCGGCCTCGTGGACGTGGCCAGCCGGGGCCGGATCAGGCTGCGCAGCGCCGACCCCAGGCACCGCCCGGCCATCGATCCCGGCTACCTGTCCGACGAGCGGGACGGCCGGGCGCTCGCCGCCGGGCTGAAAATGGCCCGGGAGTTCGTGACGGCCCGGCCGATGGCCGCGATCTGCTCCAGCGAGCTGGCCCCCGGCGCGCACGTGCGCTCCGACGCCGAGCTCCTGGACTACGTCCGCAGCAGCGTGGTAACCCTGTACCACCCGGTCGGCACCTGCACGATGGGCGGCGAGTCCCGCTGGAACAGCGTGGTCGACCTTGAGCTCAGGGTCCGCGGCGTGACCGGGCTGCGGGTGGTTGACGCGTCGGTGATGCCGGTCGTGCCGCGCGGGAACACCAATGCGCCCACGATCGCGATCGCCGAGCGGGCCGCCGACCTCATCGCCGGCCGGGCCCCGCTGGCCGCGATGGACCCCGCCGACCCCGTCGACGCCATGGTCCTCGCCGGCCAGGCCGCGGGCCCCACAAGCCACACTGGCCACACCGGCACCTAAACGCCAATACCTTAACGCGCCCGGCGCCTGCCGCCGGCGCCACCGCCGCCGGCGCCGCGCCGCGGCCGGTACAGCCGTCCGTGCAGCAGCGTCACCAGCGTGACGATCCGCCGCATGTCCCGGTCCGTCCGGCCGAACGTGGTCAGCGCGATCAGCGGCCGCATCCGCTGCCGCGTGATGGCCTTGGGCCGGGTGAACTCGCGCAGCCCGTCCGCGCCGTGGATCCGGCCGAACCCGGACTCGCCCACCCCGCCGAACGGCAGCGCCGGCACGATCGCGAACCCGAGCACGGAGTTGATCGAGGTCATCCCGGACCGCAACGAGCGGGCCGCCGTCATAGCGGCCGAACGGTCCCGGGCGAACACCGCCGACCCGAGCCCGTAACGCCCCGCGTTGGCGAACGACACCGCCTCCGCCAGCCCGGCTACCGGCGTCACCGTCACGGTCGGGCCGAACGTCTCCTCGGTAACCGCCGCCGACCCCTCGGGCACCTCGGTCAGCACCACCGGCCGCACGTACGGCGGGGCCACCGCGTCCGCGCCCCCGACCACCGGCCGCCCGCCCAGAGCCAGCGCGTCCGCCACGTGCTTGGCCACGGTCTCCGGCTGCGACGGCAGCGTCATCGGCCCGTACGACGCCTCGCTGTCGAATCCCGGCCGCAGCGACGACACCTTTTCCGACAGCCGCTCGAGGAACGAGTGGTACACCCCGTCGGCCACGTAGACCCGCTCGATCCCGATGCAGGTCTGCCCGGCGTTGGACATCGCGCCCCACGCGGCGGCGTCGGCGGCCGCTTCCAGGTCGGCGTCGGCGCTCACCAGCAGGGCGTCCTTGCCGCCGCACTCGGCCAGCACCGGGGTCAGGGTGTCCGCCGCGGCGGCCATCACCTTGCGCGCCGTGGCCGCCGAACCGGTGAACGCGACCTTGGCCACGCCGCTGCGGGCCAGCGCCTCGCCGGTCGAGCCGGGCCCGGTGACCAGCTGCAGCACCGGCTGGACCTCACCGAAGATGCCCAGCGCCTCGCTGAACGCCTGGACCAGCCATTTCCCAGTCGCCGGGGTCAGCTCGGACGGCTTGAACACGACCGCGTTCCCGGCCGCCAGCGCGTACGCGATCGAGCCGATCGGCGTGAACACCGGGTAGTTCCACGGCCCGATCACGCCGACCACGCCGAGCGGCTGGTACTCCACCGTGGAGGCCTGGTTGATGGCCGCCAGCCCGCTGCGCACCCGGCGCTGGCGCAGCACCCGGCGGGCGTGCCGGGCGGCCCAGTCGATGTGCACGATGGCCAGGATGATCTCCAGCGTGGCGTCGTCGAGGGGCTTGCCGGTCTCCTCGTGCACCAGCTGGGCCAGCCGGCTCATGTACCTGGTCAGGTGCGACTTCCAGGCGAGCAGCCTGATCCGCCGCCCGGCCCAGCCGAGCCCGGCCCACCACGCCGCGGCCTCGCGGGCCCCGGCCACGGCGGCATCTACCTCGCGGCGCCCGTGTACGGGGAAGGTGGCCAGCACTTCCCCGGTCGCCGGATTCACTGTCTCAAGCATCGTTTGACCAGTAAAGCATCGCGGTCAGCACAATAGCTACGCTGGGTCCGTGCCGCCTCGTCCCTACGTCCTGCTGTCCTGCGCCACCTCGGCCGACGGCTACCTGGACGACGCCAGCCCGGAGCGGCTGATCCTGTCCGGCCCCGCCGACCTGGACCGGGTGGACGAGGTGCGCGCGGGCTGCGACGCCATCCTGGTCGGGGCGCAGACGGTCCGCGCCGACAACCCGCGCCTGCTCATCAGGGACCCGCGGCGCAGCGCCCGCCGGGCCGCCCGCGGCCTGCCCGCGCACCCGGCCCGGGTCACCCTCACCGCCACCGGCGACCTGGATCCCGCCGCCCGCTTCTTCGCCCCCGGCGCGCTCCGCCTGGTCTACTGCGCTACCCCCGCGCTGCGGCCGGCCGCGAAAATCAAGGACAGCGCCGTGCTCATTGACGCAGGTGACCCGGTGTCCGTCGGTTTCATGCTGCAGGATTTGGCCGAACGGGGCGTGGCGCGTCTTCTCGTCGAAGGCGGCGCGCGGGTCCTGGGTGATTTCCTCGCCGCCGGCCGGGCCGACGAGCTCAACCTCGCGGTAGCTCCCTTTTTCCTCGGCGACCCCGCCCCGGCGACCGCCCCCCGCCTCAACCTCCCCGCTCCCGGCCCCGCCGGCCCGATGACCCTGGCCGAGACCCGGCGGGTCGGCGAGGTCGCGCTGCTGCGCTACTTGCTCGGCCCCGGCGGCCCGGACCACCGGTTCCTGCGCTGGGCGGTGGAGCTGTCCCGGCTGTGCCCGCCGTCGGACTCGGCGTTCTCCGTCGGCGCGGTCGTCGTCGGCGAGGACGGCGAGGTCCTGGCCACCGGGTTCTCCCGCGAGCAGGAGGACCACGACCATGCCGAGGAGGTGGCCCTCCGTAAGCTGGGGCCCGATCCGCGGCTGCGGCACGCCACCCTGTACAGCTCGCTGGTGCCCTGCGGCGCCCGCGCGTCGCGCCCGGTGACCTGCGTCGGGCACATCGTCGCGGCGGGCATCCCGCGGGTCGTCTTCGCCTGGCGCGAGCCCCGCCTGTTCACCGACGGGGAGGGGGCCGAACAGCTCCGGGCCGCTTGTGTCGCCGTCACCGAGGTGCCCGAGCTGGCCGAACGCGCCCGCGCGGTCAACGCCCACCTTGTCGGTACCGGCGCGTGACGTCTCCCGAGCTTCGTCACTCCAGGGTTGCGATTCTCGGCTACTTCTTCATCCTCGGCGTGGGCTTCGCGGCGTGGGGCGCCCGGCTGCCAGCCATCAAGCAGTCGCTCCACCTGAGCGACGGCCGCCTCGGCCTGGCGCTGTTCGCCGTGCCCGCGGGCAGCGTGCTGACGCTGGCGCTGAGCGGGCGGATCGCGGACCGGTTCGGCGCGGTCCAGGTGCTGCGGGTGGCCGGCGTGCTGTTCCCGGCCGCGCTCGTCCTGCCCGGGCTGGCCGGGAACCTGGCCTGGCTGATGGTGACGCTGGCCGTCTTCGGCGCGCTGGCCGGGCTGCTCGACGTGTCGATGAACGCCTGCGGCGCCCGGCTGGAGCTGGGTTACGGACGGCCCATCATGTCCTCGCTGCACGCCGGCTACAGCATCGCCGGCCTGGGCGGCGCGGCCATCGGCGGGGTCTCGGCCTGGCTGGGCGCCAGCGCGCTGGCCACGTTCGCCGTCACGGCCGCCGCGCTGCTCGTCCTGGGCCTGCTGGCCGGGCCGCACGTGTTCATCGCCGCCGTCACCCCCCGCGAAGAGCACCCCGGCGACCCCGCCCCCTCCACTCGCAGCATCCAGCGGGTGATCTGGGTGCTCGGCCTGCTCGCGCTGTGCGGGCAGGTAGGG
>WNFY01003469.1_pt1 | contig 14774 bp, 10 predicted proteins | sample 5400091 | NCBI WGS metagenome assembly WNFY01 (sample SAMN13153364, study PRJNA577476) | soil metagenome | isolation source: 60 cm soil or saprolite under grassland replicate 1 | place: USA:California | collected 2016-06-15 | reverse complement strand
AGAAAGCCAAAGCGGCCTTCAATGCGCGCTCGGAAATGTTTCGCAACGCCGTGAAGATGGGCGTTAAGATTTCATTTGGAACAGACGCAGCGGTCTATCCACATGGGGAAAACGCAAAGGAATTTAAGCTGATGGTCGATCTTGGCATGTCGTCGATCGACGCGCTAAAATCGGCGACTACAAGCGACGCCGAGCTCTTCGGTGTCGCTCAAAAACTCGGCATACTGGAAAAAGGGAAACTGGCCGATGTCATTGCCGTGCCGGGTGATCCGACTACCGACATAACTGCGACCGCGCGCGTTTCCTTCGTCATGAAGGAAGGCAAGATCATTCGTCACGGCCCACCCACAGCGCAAAAAGCTGCCGAAGCAACGAAGTCGCCAGATGTCTCAGTTGGGGGTGATTGAGGCATTCACTGCGATTTGTTCGCACGGGACTTTGACAGCGCGAAAATAGCCGCTAGTTTCTGTGCTCCGTCGCTGAATTGCACCGGACAATTTAAGCAGGAGCCTTGTTGCTAGAGCGAGTGACCGGGCATTTGAACTGCACACAAATGCAAAGAAATCGAAGTAAACGCTATCGCGCCGCCGCCGAGCAGATCGACCGAAACAAGACCTACAATCTTGCCGATGCTGTCTCGACGCTGAAGAAATGTTCGCCGACAAAATTTGATCAGACTGTGACAGTTTCATTCAGACTCGGGGTTGATCCCAAACAGTCCGACCAGATGGTGCGCGGGACCTGCCCACTTCCCCATGGCAGTGGAAAGCAGGTGCGCGTGCTGGTGTTCGCAGAAGGCGAGGCTGCGCGCGCAGCGAAAGAAGCAGGGGCGGAATTTATCGGGATGAAGGACTTGATTCAAAAATGCCAGGAAGGGTTCCAGGATTTTGATGTGGCGATTGCTACACCTGCAGCAATGGCAGAGGTGCGCAAGCTTGGGAAAGTACTTGGTCCACGCGGGCTAATGCCGAATCCCAGAACCGGTACTGTGACTGACGATACTGCCAAAGCTGTGCAAGAGGTGAAGGCGGGCCGCGTGGAATTCAAGCTCGACAAAAACGGCAACGTTGCGGTACCCGTCGGAAAGTTTTCATTCGAAGAAAAGGCTCTGGTGGAAAATGGAAATGCAGTGATCGAAGCCGTTGTCCGGGCTCGTCCGGCGACAGCTAAAGGCCGCTACCTTGAAGGCGTGACAATCAGTGCGACTATGTCACCGGGAGTTCGCGTCGATCCGACGCCGTATTTGAATGCTTAGGGAACGCACCTGACATCGAACAAAATGCGACCAGAAAAAACCAACATCGTTTCAGATTTGTCTGAGAAGCTGAAACGCTCGCCGTTTGTGATCGTGACCGATTACCAGCGCATGAAGGTTGCCGATTTCAGCGAGTTGCGCAGCCGGCTGGCGCCAACAGGGGCGGAAATGCACGTCGTCAAAAACAATTTCCTCAAACGCGCCATGGCCGATTCCGGTTTTCCAGACGTCAGTGATCAATTGGTTGGGCAGACGGCAATTGTCACAGGAGAAAACAATGTGGCACCGGTGGCCAAAATCTTTAAAACGTTTGCGACCGAATTCAAAATCGCGGCTGTAAAAATTGGCTTCATTGATCGCGCTGTCCTTTCGACTGCGGAATTGGAGACATTGGCAGACTTGCCGCCGCGCGAAACCTTGCAGGCGCAATTGCTGGGACTGCTTTTGTCTCCGGCGACACGTCTCGTTCGCCTTCTGAACGAACCGGCTTCGGCACTGGCGCGGTTACTGAAAGCGAAGACTGAAAAGGAGGGAGCGCCAGCGACGTAAACTTTGTAGGGCAGGCGCATCGCCTGCCTTGGCAACGCCGAACATTTCGGAGTTGCTCTACAAAAAAACGAAAACTGACCGGATCGACGGCTGTCGATCGTAATTCTCTGGAAGCTTTCAGAGGCGGCTATTGGAGGAAAAAACAAAATGGCAGATACAGAAAAGTTAGTGGAGCAACTCAGCAACCTGTCGGTGCTGGAGATTGCTGGATTGGTCAAACAGCTTGAGGAAAAATGGGGTGTGAGCGCGGCCGCGCCCGTAGCAGTGGCGGCGGGTCCAGTTGCAGGCGCTCCCGGTGCAGCGGCGGCTCCAACGGCTGAGGAAAAGACGACGTTTGATGTGATCCTGACCGAAATGGGCGCCAACAAAATCGCTGTGATCAAAGAAGTCCGTGGCGCAGTCCCTGGGCTCGGCCTGGCGGAAGCAAAGGCGCTGGTTGAAGGAGCACCCAAAACAATAAAGGAAGGTGTGACGAAGCAGGAGGCAGACGAGATCAAGAAAAAGATCGAGGCTGCGGGCGCGAAGGTTGAAATCAAATAAATAGTCCACTTTGAAAGCTCATCGCGGCACGAATTAGTTGCGCAGCGACCGATTTGGAGTAAAAGTCGTAATTGGTTAAAGCTAGGTAGACGTATTTTTAACGGCGCTAAAAGGCAAAACACATCACTGGCAGCGAAACGGCAGGTTGTCGATTTGACAACGCGCCGTTCCGGTGCCATTTTTGTGCCCTTCGCTCGTCGCTGAACTGATAAAATCTTGCCCAAGTCGGCTGCAGTTGGGGTGTCGCTGCGAGGTTTTTAGCTCTTGATCTTAGAGACTATGTCGGAACGCATTTACTTTGGAAGTATTAAGGAAGGCATTGAACCGCCAAATCTGATTGAGGTTCAGGCCAATTCATACGTCGATTTCCTCCAAAAGGATGTCCCCTATTCGAAGCGCAAGACCCAGGGACTCCAGGCTGTTTTCAAGGAGGTTTTCCCGATTGAAAGCTACGACGAGAAAGCCGTTCTCGATTTCAGTCGCTATGACATCGGTGAGCCGAAACTGACGGCTCTGGAAGCGCAGCGGGAAGGCCAGACCTACAGCGCGCCTTTGCATGTCACCTTCCAATTGCGAGAAGAAAAAGGCACCAAGGAAGAGAAGGTGTACATGGGCGAAATCCCGCTGATGACACCTCAAGGCACTTTCGTCATTAATGGCGCAGAGCGGGTGGTCGTAAGCCAGCTGCACCGCTCGCCGGGTATTGCGTTCGAATCAACCGTGCACGTCAACGGCAAAGTGCTCTACAGTTTCCGGATCATTCCGGATCGGGGTTCGTGGATTGAGGTGCAATTTGATACGGCAGATCTCCTTTACATTTATCTCGATCGCCGCAAGCGCCGCCGGAAGTTTTTGGCCACTACGTTCCTGCGCGCTCTCGGCTACGGCTCTGACGAAGAGGTGATCAAACTCTTTTACAACATCGAGACCCTGAAGCTAAGCGATAAGATGGATGAAGAGAAGCTGGCCACCAAAGTGCTGACTGCGGAAATCCGTGACGGCGAGGTGACGGTTGCTCGCGCGTTCGAACCGCTAACCTTAGCGACGATCCGCCAGATCATGGCGCTCAAGATTCACGAGGTGAAAGTCATCGACATCTCGAACGATGACGCAATCGTGAAGGCGCTGAGGAAAGACCCGGCGCACGATCAGGAAGAGGCGCTCAAGGACATCTACCGCCGTCTTCGCCCCGGCGATCCGCCAACGGTGGCGAACGCCCGCGCCTTGCTCAAAAGACTTTTCTTCGATCCAAAAAAATACGATCTTGGCCGTGTCGGTCGCTACAAGATCAATCAGAAACTCGGTATCAATGTCGATCCCACAGAACGTATTCTGACAGACAAAGATTTCATCGCAGCGATCAAGTATTTGATCAATTTAAGGCGAGGCGAAGGCACGCTGGACGATATCGATCATCTGGGGAGCAGGCGTGTGCGCACGGTAGGCGAATTACTCGCGAATCAATGCCGCGTCGGTCTTGCTCGCACCGAGCGTCTCGTCAAAGAGCGCATGACATTGTTCGACATCAACGTTGACGGAATGACGCCGCAGAAGCTGATTAATCCAAAAGCGCTCAGCGCGGTGATTCGTGATTTCTTTGGCCGCTCACAGCTATCACAATTCATGGACCAAACGAATCCGCTCGCGGAATTGACGCACAAGCGGCGCTTGTCTGCTCTTGGGCCCGGCGGTCTCAGCCGTGAGCGTGCCGGGTTCGAGGTGCGTGACGTTCACCCTTCGCACTATGGTCGTATTTGTCCCATCGAGACGCCAGAAGGGCCGAACATTGGGTTGATTAGCTCGATGAGCACTTTTGCCCGGATCAATGAGTTTGGGTTTATCGAGACCCCTTACCGGAAAGTGGAAAAGGGTCGAGTGACCGACGAGATCGAATATCTGACGGCCGATCGCGAAGAGAACTTCCTCGTAGCGCAAGCGAATGCTCCCGTGGATGGACGCGGACATTTCACGGGAGAAAAAGTTTCGGTGCGGTACCGTGGCGACTTTCTTGAGGTCGATCCGGCAAAGGTGAACTACATGGATGTCTCGCCGAAACAGCTTGTGTCAGTAGCAGCGGGCCTCATTCCGTTCCTTGAACACGACGATGCAAACCGGGCGCTTATGGGATCCAACATGCAACGCCAGGGTGTGCCGCTGGTCGTTTCCGAGGCGCCGCTGGTAGGCACTGGGCTGGAAGAAAAAGTGGCGCGAGACTCGTACGCGGTCGTCTTGGCCACCGACAGCGGAAGGGTCGCTTCGGTCGCTGCGGATCAAATCGTTGTTACCAAGGACGGCCACCTGCCTGAGAGTAAAAGGAAGTTTAAGACGGACCCGGAAGCTGGGATTTACGTCTACGAGCTCCGTAAATTCATGCGGTCAAACGCCGGCACGTGCGTGAATCAGAAGCCGATCGTGCGCAAAGGCCAGCACGTGAAACGCGGTCAAGTCATCGCTGACGGTCCAAACACCGATCACGGCGAGCTCGCACTGGGACGCAATGTGCTCGTCGCGTTCATGCCCTGGAACGGATACAACTTCGAAGATGCGATTATGATCTCGGAAAAAGTGGTGAAGGAGGACGTTTACACTTCCATCCACATCGATGAATTCGAGATCGGCGCGCGCGACACCAAGCTTGGTCCGGAGGAAATTACGCGCGACATCCCGAATGTCAGCGAAGAAGCTTTACGCAACCTCGGTCCGGATGGCGTAGTGCGGGTCGGTGCGGAAGTTAAGCCGGGTGATATTCTCGTTGGAAAAATTACGCCGAAAAGCGAGACGGAATTGGCTCCGGAAGAACGGCTGCTTCGCGCGATCTTTGGTGAGAAAGCAGCGGACGTGAAGGACACGTCGCTCACAGTTCCCTCTGGCACCTACGGAATCGTGATGGATGTAAAGGTCTCGTCCCGTCGCGAAGTTTCACGCGAAAAACTTACGCCGGCGGAAACCAGGCGGCAGCTCAAGACCATCAGCGAAGAACATAAGCGCAAGAAAGAGGCACTCATTGAACAGTTGACCGATTCACTTTCGAATGTCCTGCTGGGCGAGAAAGTTCCTCTCGACGTGGTAAATGCTAAGAATGGTGAGATCATTATCCCGGCCAATCGCAAAATCACCAAGACACTGTTGCGAAAGCTGGCGACGGCGCACGATCACATCGAGATCGATCCGAGTCCGATCCGCAACAGAATTCGCGAAATCATTGGCTCGTACGAACACAAGTTCGCGGAGCTGGAGCTCGAACGCGATCGCGCAACAGACCGTGTCGAGAGCGGGGACGACATCGATCCGGGAATCATCAAGCAGGTCAAGGTTTACATCGCTAGCAAGCGCAAGCTGAGCGTCGGCGACAAAATGGCTGGACGCCATGGAAACAAAGGTGTCGTCGCCAGGATTGTGCCTGAAGAAGACATGCCATTCCTGGCTGACGGAACGCCGGTTGAAATTGTGCTGAATCCGCTGGGTGTTCCCAGCCGTATGAATGTGGGGCAAGTTTTGGAAACACACCTCGGAGTTGCTGCAAAGGCGCTCGGATTCAAAGTCGCGACTCCAGTGTTCGATGGAATCAAAGAAAAACAGATCCGCGAATATTTGCACGATGCCACAAAGAAGGAGGGCTTCTCCTGGGTAAAGGACAGCGGTAAAGCGCGGCTCTTCGACGGACGCACTGGTGACGCATTCGATCAGGAAGTCGTGGTTGGCTACATCTACATGATGAAACTCGGCCACCTCGTGGCGGACAAGATTCACGCCCGGGCTGTCGGACCGTATTCGCTTGTTACCCAACAGCCGCTCGGCGGCAAAGCACAATACGGTGGCCAACGCTTTGGCGAAATGGAGGTCTGGGCTCTTGAAGCGTACGGTGCCGCCTACACTTTACAGGAGCTGCTAACAGTTAAATCCGACGATGTGCAGGGGCGAACTCGCATTTACGAGTCGATCGTGAAAGGTGATAACTCACTGGAAGCGGGTACACCCGAGTCGTTCAACGTCTTGATTAAGGAAATGCAAAGCCTCGGTCTGGACGTGAAGGTTGGTGGGCAAGCGCCCACCTTTCTGGAGAGCGTGGCATAATTTTCAATTCACAATTCATTTGGACAAATCATGAACGAACATTCCTGGCGTGAGTTAGTGGGCGAAGAGCGCCCCGTGGGTTTTGATCAGGTCGCGATCGGTGTCGCGTCGAGCGACACCATGCGGTCGTGGAGCAAGGGAGAAGTCAAAAATCCAGAGACAATTAATTACCGCACTTTCAAGCCGGAGAAGGGCGGCCTTTTCTGCGAGCGCATTTTTGGGCCGACGCGAGATTGGGAGTGCTCCTGCGGAAAATACAAGCGCATTAAACACAAAGGCGTGATCTGTGACCGGTGTGGCGTGGAAGTCACCCTGGCACGTGTGCGTCGCGAACGGATGGGCCACATCGAATTAGCAGTGCCCGTTTCGCACATCTGGTTTTACAAGTGCATGCCCTCGCGCATCGGACTCATGCTCGACATGAGCGCGCGTCAGCTCGAGCGCGTCATTTACTACGAGGATTACATCGTAATTGATCCGGGCAAGACGCCGTTGCAAAAAACGCAGTTGCTTAATGAAGTCGAATACCGCGAGGCACAGGAGCAATACGGCGAAGATTTTGTAGCCGGGATGGGCGCTGAAGCAATCAGGAAACTTCTGGCCGAGATCGACCTTAACAAGCTCAACAAAGAGCTGGAGAAAGCGATGGCTGCCACCAAGAGCAAGCAGATTCGTAAAAAACTGGCCAAGCGTCTCAAGCTCGTTCAAGGATTCCAGAATTCACATGCGCGCCCGGAGTGGATGATTCTCGACGTATTGCCGGTTATTCCGCCGGATTTGCGTCCTTTGGTGCCGCTGGAAGGCGGGCGTTTCGCGACGTCGGACCTGAACGACCTTTACCGCCGTGTTATCAATCGTAACAATCGGCTCAAAAATCTTCTGCTGCTTAAAACGCCGGACGTCATCATCCGCAATGAAAAGCGGATGTTGCAGGAAGCCGTGGACGCTTTATTCGATAACGGCAGACATGGTCGCGCTGTCACAGGCGCGGGTAATCGGCCTCTCAAATCGCTGAGCGACATGCTCAAGGGCAAAGGCGGCCGTTTCCGCCAAAACTTGCTGGGTAAGCGTGTCGATTACTCAGGTCGCTCCGTGATTGTCATCGGTCCGGAGCTCAAGCTGCATCAGTGCGGCTTGCCGAAGAAGATGGCGCTCGTGCTTTTTGAGCCGTTTATCATCCGCAGGCTGAAAGATCTTGGTTACGTCCACACCGTGCGTAGCGCAAAGAAGATGATCGAGCGCCAGACGCCGGAGGTCTGGGACATTCTCGAGGAAGTAACCAAGGGTCATCCGGTGTTGCTGAATCGCGCGCCCACTTTGCATCGACTGTCGATTCAGGCTTTTGAACCCCAATTGATTGAGGGCGAAGCCATTCGCATTCATCCGCTCGTTTGCACTGCTTACAACGCGGACTTCGACGGAGACCAAATGGCGGTGCATGTACCGCTCTCAGTTGAGGCGCAAATGGAAGCGCGCATGCTCATGCTCGCTCCGAACAACATTTTCTCTCCGTCCAGCGGCAAGCCCATTACGACGCCTTCCCAGGACATCACGCTCGGTTGTTACTACCTTACCCAAAATCCCCGAGGTCATGGTAAGGACGGCCAACGGCTTCCGCTCTTCACTGATGCAGCCGAAGTGGAATTCGCCATGGGCGAGGGCAGCGTTCGCACGCACGACCGGATCCGCATCAAGAACCGCGATTTTGGGAGAAAAACCATCTACGGCAATGCAGAGGCAAAAACCATCGAGACCACTCCAGGTCGCGTGATTTTCAATGAGATTTGGCCGAGCCAACTTGGATTCTTCAACAGGCCTGCCGGTAAAAAGCAGCTCAGCGACATTATCTGGCGCTGTTACCAAATCGCCGGCCCGGCGGAAACAGTGGCGACTCTGGATAAATTAAAGGAGCTCGGTTTCGCAGAAGCAACGAAGGCCGGTATCTCGATCGGGATTTCAGACATGATCATTCCGAAAGAGAAGCAGACAGAGCTTGAAAATGCCTACAAGCAGATTCGGCAGGTGGAGCAGCAATATCGCAGAGGTATTATCACCGATGGCGAGCGTTACAACAAGGTGATCGATATCTGGACGCACGCCGGCGACGAAATCTCCAGCGGACTGTTCCGCACGCTGGAGCACAACGAGGGGCGAAAGGAGTTGAATCCAGTCTATCTGATGGTCGACTCCGGCGCGCGAGGCAATCGCCAGCAGGTGCGTCAGCTCGCAGGCATGCGCGGTCTGATGGCCAAGCCGTCAGGTGAAATCATCGAGCGCCCGATTACGTCGAACTTCCGCGAAGGGCTCAGCGTGCTCGAGTACTTCATTTCCACTCACGGCGCTCGTAAAGGTCTTGCCGATACTGCGCTCAAGACTGCCGACTCCGGCTATCTGACGCGCAAGCTGGTGGACGCGGCACAGGACGTGATCATCAACGAACAAGACTGTGGCACGGTGAACGGCATTATTGTTCGCTCAATTTATGAAGGGGACGAGGAAGTAGTTGATCTTGGGCAGCGCATTATCGGGCGCGTCAGTTGCGAGACAATTGCCGATCCGGTCGATAAGAAGAGAAAAATCGTCAAAGCAAACCAGTTTATCGATGAAAAGATCGCGGCAGAACTTCAGCGAGTAGGCGTGGAAAGTTTGAAAATTCGCTCAGTTCTTACCTGCGAGTGTGGCCGTGGAGTATGCGCGATGTGTTATGGGCGCAACCTCGCCACCGGTCAGTTCGTTAAGCTTGGCGAAGCTGTGGGGATTATCGCCGCGCAATCCATCGGCGAGCCTGGCACTCAATTGACGATGCGGACATTTCACATTGGTGGCACGGCGAGTCAGACGTTTAAGCAACCGATCATCAAAGCGAAGAACGATGGCACTGTCCAGTTTAACGATCTGCGCACGGTACAAGCCCTCGACGGTAGTTGGATTGTTCTGAACAAGAATGGCTCAATCAGTGTGCATAATGCCGAAGGACGGGAGCTTGAGCGTTACAACGTGGTGATCGGCTCGATGATCTCCAAAGGCGACGGAGCTACGGTTAAGAAAGGCGAGACGTTTGTGCAATGGGACCCTTACAACGTGCCGATTCTCACCGATAAAGGCGGCAAGGTCGAATTCCGCGACATGATTGCCGGAGTTACGATCAAACGCGACGTCGACGAAGCGACCGGCCTCATGGGGACTGTAATCATCGAGCATAAGGAGGATTTGCACCCGCAGATCGTCATCGTGGATGACAAAAAAGAAGTGCTTGCGAGTTACTCCATTCCGGCCGGCGCTCACGTAATTGTCGAGGAAGGCCAGAAAGTGCGCGCCGGCGCGCTGCTGGCAAAGACGCCGCGCAAGGTTGCAAAGACAAAGGACATCACAGGAGGTCTGCCGCGCGTGGCGGAATTATTCGAGGCCCGTCGTCCGAAGGACGCTGCTGAGATTGCGAAGATAGATGGAATCGTCAGCGAGATGGGCGGAACCATTCGCGGAAAACGACGGCTGATTCTAAAAGATCCAGAGACGGGAACCGAAGAAGAGCATCTGATCCCACTCACCAAGCATATCATCGTGTTCAAAGGCGATTTCGTGAAGAAGGGTCAGCAACTTACCGAAGGTCCAATCGTGCCGCACGAGATTTTGGAAGTCTGCGGTCCGCAGGAATTGCAGGAGCATTTGGTTAATGAAGTGCAGGAGGTCTATCGTTTGCAAGGCGTCGAGATCAACGACAAGCACATAGAGATCATCGTGCGCCAAATGTTGCGCAAGGTGAAGATCACCGATCCGGGCGATACGTCATTACTCTGGGGCGACCAGGTCGATAAACTCGACTTCGAAGAGGAAAACAAGAAAGTGGTCGAGAAAGGCGGTAAACCCGCCGAAGCCGTTCCCGTCCTGCTAGGCATCACGAAAGCGTCGCTTGAAACCGACAGCTTTATTTCCGCTGCCTCCTTCCAAGACACAACGCGCGTGCTGACCGAAGCCGCCACATTGGGGAAAGTCGACAAGCTGCGTGGTTTCAAGGAAAACGTGATCATGGGTCACTTAATCCCGGCTGGGACTGGGTTCCCAGAGCATCGCCAGATCAAGCTGGTTGAAAAAGGGGAGCCCATTGGCGCGTCCGTAATGGAAGAAGCTGAGCCGCAGCCAGCCATCGGATAAATGCGACAGTTTTTGTAGGGCGTCTGTGTCAGGCGCCATTACTGAATTGGCGTTTCGCAGAAACCCCCTACAATTTAGCGCGTGTCGATCGTCACTAAGACAGGTGACAAAGGCGAAACGTCGTTGATGTATGGGCGGCGCCTTTCGAAAGCCGATCCGCGCGTTGACGCTTACGGCTGTATCGATGAGCTGACCGCCGCGCTTGGTCTCGCTCGGTCCCTTTCAACCGACAAATTCATTTCGGACGAAATTTTCGCTGCACAAAAGGATCTGATCGTTGTCATGGGCGAACTGGCAACCGCGCCTGGCGACCGTAAACGTTACGTCAAAGATGGCTTTCAGCTCACCACAGCGGAGATGGTTGACAAGATAACAGCGGCCATTTTCGAGCTCGAGAAAGACAAATCGCTTTACCCCAAGGACTGGGTGATTCCCGGCGGAACCAAAGTTTCTGCGGCTCTCGATTTTGCCCGAACAACATGCCGGCGCGCAGAGCGGCACATCGCCGTGTTCAGCTCAGGGGAGGAGGAGTTTAATCCGGAGATTCTGCGTTACCTCAATCGGCTTTCGGATTTCTGCTGGATTCTCGCAAGATACGCCGAGAAACGCTCACTAACGTCTGGTTAGCGCCGTTTTCTCTGCTGGGATCCCGATCGTGCGTCGAAGACGAGCAACCCTCCCGCAGCAGGTTGCCTGCTCCGATGTTATGCATCGTCGCGGAACGTCGAATTTCAGGTTGCGCGTTAGCGGGGGCTGTAGCATGTTCAACGTCCCGCTCTGGAAGCTCCCTTTCGGGAATTTCTTTTATGGCAGATACAACAGAATTAGTGCCTGAATTATTGGAAGCTGGCGTCCATTTTGGACACCAGACGAAGCGTTGGAATCCAAAGATGAAACCTTTCATCTTCGAACAGCGCAATCAGATTTACATCATCAATTTGGATGAGACCGTCTTGCAACTGCGACGTGCCACGGAATTTCTCCAGGGGGTGACGCGCCGGGGCGGCAAAATTCTATTTGTCGGCTGTAAGAAGCAGGCGCAGGAGGCGATAAAAGAGGCAGCGCTGGCTTGCGGTCAATTTTATGTGAATCAGCGCTGGCTAGGTGGGACGCTGACTAACCTCGCGACGATTCGCAAGAGCATCGGTCGATTGAAATACATCGAAGAGATCGAGCAGTCGCCTGAATACAAAAAGATGGGAAAACAAGAATTGGCGGCGCTCAATCGCGAAGCGGCAAAGCTTCGACGCAATCTCGAAGGAATAATGGAGATGTCACAGTTGCCCGATGCGCTGGTAGTCATCGACACGATTCGCGAGCAAAATGCTGTGAACGAAGCGCGGCGCCTCGGGATACCAGTGGTCGCCATTGTGGACACTAACGCGGACCCGGACATCATCGATTATCCAATTGCCGGCAACGACGATGCCATTCGCGCTATCCGCGTGATTTTGCAAAAGCTTGTGGACGCGATTGTTTCGGCAAGTAACGAAGCGCGCATTCGCGAGCAGGTTGAAATGGCGGGCGTTTCCGCGTAGGCGGAAGAAAACGTCCTACGCCCAGCCCCGAACGCTCAACGTTCAATGAAAGCAACAACAGAAATCGATCCACAACTGGTGAAGCAACTCCGCGAAAAAACCAATGCCGGCTTCATGGATTGCAAGCGCGCTCTTGTTGAGAGCGGCGGTGATCTGCCCAAGGCGGAAGCGATTTTGCGGACCAAGGGTATCGCGAGTGCCGGCAAAAAAGCCGCGCGCGTAACGAAGGAGGGAATCGTTGCTTCCTACATCCACCTGCAGGGTAAAGTCGGAGTGCTGGTTGAGGTCAATTGTGAAACGGATTTTGTGGCGCGGAACGAAAATTTCCGCGAGTTCGTCAAAGACATCACGCTGCATATTGCTGCAGCGCATCCACTTTATGTGAGCCGTGCGGACGTTCCAGGTAATCTTATCGAAGCCGAACGCGAGATTTATAAAGCGCAGGTAAAAGGCAAACCAGAAAACGTTGCGGAACGGATTGTCGAAGGGAAACTGGAAAAATTCTACAGCAGCGTTTGCTTGCTTGAACAAGCTTTCATCAAGAACCCTGACGTCACCATCAAAGATTTGGTCGGTGCAAAGATCGCAGAGCTCGGGGAAAACATCGTAATCCGCCGCTTCGTCCGCTACTTGGTCGGTGAGCCGCTGCCGAGCGAAAGCTAGGCATTGTAGCGTCCGCTGTCCTCAGCGGAAATTCACGGATCTCTTCCACGAATTCATGCACTGAGGACAGCGCACGTTATAGCCATTCCGGTCGTGGCGTGCCATTCGGCCGATCCGTGATTAAGTTATTGGAATGGGACTAGCTGAATACAAACGGAAACGCGACTTCAAGAAGACAGCTGAGCCGGCTGGCAAGCCGTTGCCAAAAAAAGTCAAAGGCGCGTCGCGTTTCGTCATTCAAAAGCACGCTGCGCGCCGTTTGCATTACGATTTCCGCCTGGAGATGGAGGGCGTGCTGAAATCATGGGCGCTACCGAAAGACCTGCCATGGAAACGAGGCGAAAAACATCTTGCCGTGGAAGTAGAAGATCACCCGATTGAATACGAAGACTTCGAAGGGGTCATTCCGGAAGGGCAATATGGAGGCGGCACTGTAATGGTTTGGGACCGCGGCACGTATTACGTTTTCGGTGAACAGCCGCTGAAATCGCTGCGCGAAGGCAAGCTTCACCTAGTTCTCGATGGCAAAAAAGCAAAAGGCGAATGGACACTTGTGCGGATTCGCGGCCGCGATGGTGAAAAAAATCAGTGGCTGATTCTGAAGACTGGCGACGACGCAAAGCCACCTTCGAAAAAACTCGAAGATCAATCGGTGAAGACCAGCCGCACGATGAAGCGAATCGCCGATGCGCGCGACGCGGAGTGGCAATCCAATCGGCTGGAAGACGAAAGCCCGACATCGCAATTCAAGGCGCGCATTCGTGACGCGATAAAAAAAAAGTAAAAAATGAAGCTGTAGGGCAGGCGCATCGCCGGCCGGCGGTACAGCTGGCCAGCCGAAGCGGTCGCCCTACAATCGCATCGTTGTCCAAATTGCCTTCCGCTAAGCCGCACTTCGTCGAGCCGATGAAAGCGAAACTGGTCGAGAAACCACCGGCAACGGGTGATTGGATTTATGAATTGAAGTTTGACGGAATCCGCCTGATCGCGATCAGGGCCGACAAAAAGGTGTCGTTGCTGTCGCGAAATCAAAACGATTTGAGCGCCCGTTTCCCGGAGATTGTGGAGGCGATAAAGAATTTGGCTGCGCGTGAGTGCGTGATCGATGGCGAAGTAGTTGCGCTCGACGACGAAGGCCGTTCGTCGTTTCAACTCCTGCAAGCGCTAGAAATGGAAGGGCGAAAAAGTCCGGTCTATTTCTACGCGTTCGACCTACTTCAGCTCGACGGTAAAGGCTTGGTTGGCCTGCCACTGGAAGCGCGAAAGAACGTGCTCGAAAAGCTCTCGGGCGATGCCGATGATCCGATCCGCTACTCCGGAGCAATTGGTAGTGACGCCGAACCGCTTCTCGATGAAGTGAAGCGTCGTGGTCTCGAAGGTCTCATTGGCAAACAGCGTAACTCAGTTTACGAGCCTGGTCGCCGAAGCGGCGTTTGGATCAAGCTCAAGTGCGTTCAGGAACAAGAATTCGTCATCGGCGGATACACGCCGCCGCAGGGAGCGCGCAAACATTTCGGCGCAATTCTTGTTGGTTATTACGATAAGAATAAGCTGATCTTTGCTGGAAAAGTCGGCACTGGATTCACGACGAAGTCATTATCGATGTTGTATAAGAAGCTCCAACAAGAAGCGCGGTATGATTGTCCATTTGTCGATCTGCCCTCGAAACAAAACGGGCAGTGGGTGCAAGGAATCACGCCTTCCATGATGAAAAAGATGGACTGGGTAAATCCAAAATTTGTCGCCCAAATCAAATTCGCCGAGTGGACTCGTGACGGAAAATTGCGTGCACCCGTTTTCCTCGCTCTACGCGAAGATAAGAAGCCTACCGACGTTGTTCGCGAGGGTTAGTGAAGCCGACAAGCGTGCCTTGATGTGCGCGCTTGTGACTCTATCCAATGGACTTAGTCAAAGAATTTCGGAGCTGAGCGCATAATGGCCAGAGAAGTCATCCGTGTCCGCAACGAATTCTATATTCGTTCGTCGTCGGCCCGCGTCGATGT
>WNFY01011195.1_pt1 | contig 14778 bp, 14 predicted proteins | sample 5400091 | NCBI WGS metagenome assembly WNFY01 (sample SAMN13153364, study PRJNA577476) | soil metagenome | isolation source: 60 cm soil or saprolite under grassland replicate 1 | place: USA:California | collected 2016-06-15 | reverse complement strand
TACATCGCCCAGGCTGGGAACGACGACTTCGTGCTGCGCGACCGGAAAACTGACGCGCCGACAACAATCCGCTACAACGACGTTGCGAAGGTTGAGAGCAACAGAGGCCACTCAACCGCGAGAAATATAGCCATCGGCGTCGGAATAGGAGTCGGGGCCTTTCTCGCGGTAATAGCGATTCTCCTCGCCCACCTGGACTAACTCAACGCCCCAGGCTATTTCCATGCAAATACTACTCTCTCCCACCGCGCTCCTCGATCAGCCGCATCGCCGGCTCACTCACGAAGACCTTGGCGTGAAACTGTTTGCCCCACGCGAGCGGCGTGATGTCGCGATACTCGTGCAGCGTGTCTACGTCATACTTGGGACCATATCCGGGGTGAAGTTTCTTGCGCAGTGAGGCACGCGCGTTCGGATCGGCGCCCCCGTTCCATCGATGGTCCAGCAACAACTTGGTAAGCGGCGCAACCTGCGGTCTCCCTTGGTAGTTCATCCAGAAATTCGGCTGCGACACCACAGTAGCGAAGAGCGCCGTATGTCCCCCGAACCCGTTGGCATCGACAGCGGCCTTCGCGTCTGGATCCATTCCGTGCTCGAGCAGCCAGCGCGCGATTTCCATCTCATCGTAGTCAACGCACATGTGAAGGAGCGTCGTCCCTGCCAGGGGCGTCCCCTGCGTCGCCTGCACTTCGTCATGACACCCCAGCTCGGGCGGATATATCTCCTGGTGCGTGAACGTTCGTTGTAAGAGTAGCGGGTCGCGACGCAAATGCTGTTCAAGCAGATCAATGCGGCCACGATGGAGCGCCATCGTCGGCGTGTCCGGCAGCTCGAGTCCGTGCTGGACGTACATCTCGAGGATCTGATGCTTTGCCGGTGGATTACGGCTATCAGTCTCGAGCACAACGTCCACCGGCGCGAGCCGTTTGCCGCTGGCGTCGCGGACCTGGGCGCCTAATTCGAGCATGAATGCCGTTCCTGAGACGCTCAGCGTGTAAGCTGGTCCACCCAACGCGCCATCCGGTGGATGCGGCGAACCCAGCCATTCGTGCAACATTCGCGCGGTGCCAATCTTGCTCTGAAGGACTGCGCGGTCGATGGCCTGTTCGAGGTCTCTCGCGCCGAGCTCATAGAGCGTCTTGATGATCTCGTCGCGGCCAAGATTTGCAGCATAACTCATCGGCGGGCCCCAATTGTTGTTGCGAATTCCCGCATTCTCATGCAGCAGGGTCGGGTGCTTCGCAACGAGCTCGCGGACTTCGTCGACATCATCGCGCCAGATCGCGTCGATGAGTTTGCAACACTGGACCAACCGCGGCCAGCTTGACGCCTCGTAACTGCGCGCAAGCGCAAGCTGTGCGTCGGCGAGTTTCACCTTCACTGGTAAAGCGGTCGTCATTACTGGGAACCCGGGCGTCTCGGCCGCATCGAGTGCAGGCAGAGGCCCCTCGGTCACTCGGGCGCTTGGTCTCCCGCCCGACTCAAACGGAAGCGGCTTAGGATGAAACGCATTGAACTCTTCTATCGCGGCCGGATCACCGCGCCGGATCTCGCGGAGGAAGTCTTTCGCCTGGTGCTTGAGTTGATCCAGGTCAGGACGAACAGGAAGACGGCGAGTGGGAACACTGGGACGATTTTGATGATAGTTCTGATCGGACATACGAGCCTCCTTCGGTCTGTGCCCGCTGTCCGCTGTTCGGGCGAAAGGAGGTTCGCATCGGAACCTGTAGTCACGCAAAATCGGTCAGATGGACTCAGTCCTGCCCACGGACGGGTGGCGGCCTGCACGCCGCGAAGAGGATAGTCTCGTTGGCTAAATGAATCAAGATCGAGTTCTGCAGCTCTGGAAACGCTGAGGCCAAACCGAAGAATGGCTTGTCGAAGCCTATCAACCAGCGTCAGCCAAATTTCCGGGGGCAAAGCCATCCATTCTTATGGCTGTGGCACAGCTCATGCCATGCTGCCCTGCTACGCACATCGTGTGTAGCAAAAGAATTCAGGGCAGAATGTAGATAGAGGGCCCTCAAGGCCTTCCCGTTCGCAAGCCATACGCGGAAGGAGACCGAGACATGCTAACCCGCACTAGTTGTCTTCTGCAGTTCATTGGCTTTTGCGCGATAATTTGGCTTGCTACAAACACTGTCGTGGCCCAAAACTCTGTGGGCGAGTTTCACAAGATCCTTCGTGAAAAGGCAGCCTTCGATGAGACCGATTTCGCTGCACTCGAGCGGGGCCAGACGGTTGTAAAACTCTTACCCCAGCAGAATAAGAGAGAAGTAGCGGTATGCGGAGTGGTGGGCCTGCAAGTCCCTGCTGAACTGTTTCTCCAGTCCTTCCGGGAAAGCCTGACGCAAAAAAAGAATCCCGCTATTCTTGAGATCGGCAGTTTCAGTAGTACGCCAACCCTTGACGACCTGCAAAACCTTACCATCGAAAATCGTGATCTTGACGATCTGAGGGCGTGCGTCGTCGGAGATTGCCCGCTGAAGCTGTCGGCCACGATGATCGAGCGTTTTCGCAAAGAGGTAAATTGGGAAGCACCGGACTATCGGAACCAGGCAACTCAACTTCTCAAGCGAATGCTTCTGGATTATGTACGTGATTATCGAGCCCGAGGAGACGTGGCACTCATTGAATACAATGATAAACCGCAAGAAGTTCAGCTTGCCGAGGAACAACGCGCGCTGATGGCTGCGCCGAGTTACATTAACGATGTTCTTACTGAACTTCCGCCATACCTGAAGGCCTTTCCCCTGCCGGAGCGACCCCCGGTGGAGAATGCGATTGTGTGGTCGAAGATCAAATTTGGCCTAAAACCCGTCATTGCGATCAACCACATCATGATCTACAAGCGTGTCCACGAAGCCGGCACGCAAATTCTGGTTGCGTCGAAGCAGATTTACGCTAACCACTACTTCGACTCTTCACTCGCGCTGACGGCATTCGTAACCATCCCGGGTTCCAATGGCGGATCTTATTTGTTCTACGAGAATCGCTCGCGTGCTGATGGACTTGAAGGCGCCTTCAGCAAGGTGAAACGTGGCATTGTCGAGAACAAGTCCGTAGCGGCTCTAAAGGCTATTCTTGAACAATCAAGAATGAACCTCCACGCCGGCGTGTTGAACAACACCGAGCCTGCGGCGTCTCTCGATCGAGAAAGGAGTTGGAGGCGGTGGACGGTCGGTGGTGTTCACTTATTCTTGTGGCTGTTGTTAATCACAGCGTTTGTTGCTTTATTCACCCTGGGTAACTACGACTGGAGGGCTGGCATCAGCGGAGGGATGCACGACTGAGAAAGGCTTTAGTTGACTCAGCTTGACCGGTTTTTTGTTCTATTTTTCGCAGTGCGAATCGGGATCATGATCTGCTCTGTGAAGCAAGTTCTGAAGTTCTTGTTTTCTGGACAACTTCTTATTAACGGCTTCGCCGCCTGTGTTGGCTTCGCGGATGCGGCTCCGCCCTTCCGCACCACTCTTGCTCATGATCGTCACCGCTGTGCCGCCTGTTGTGAGGATGGGCTTCGCCCTTCCGTAACTGGTCCTCTAAGAATCATGGCGCTGCGCCCTGATAGCTCTTTACTGAAATCTAAATTAGCTTCGGTCTTATCACAAGTTTTTTCACCTCACTAACAAAGGAAGTACTCCAATGCCTCACCCTTTTCAGATCTCGCGTGACTCACAAGCCCTGTTCATTACACTCAATACTAGGAACCGTCTTCCCGTGTTCAGGAAGGACGAAATCAAGAAGGTCCTTTGTGATGCGATTGATGAAGCTCACAACTCTGCAGGGTTTCTGTTGTTTGCCTACGTGATCATGATTGACCATCTACACGTAATAACCGATCAGCCAAAACCAATTTCAGAAGTCCTTCGTGTTTTTGAAAGGGATTACCGCTTGGCGCGTGATTGATTATCTAAAAGAACGAAACTACAGCGCTTCCCTGGCAAAACTTCAACACGAAGTGCGCGATCGAAACTACCCACACTCGCTTTGGCAGACTGAGAAGAATGTTTATCCAATCTTCAGTGAAGGACTCTTCATGCAAAAGGTGAATTACATTCACAATAATCCCGTTCGAGCCGGGATGGTGGAGCGGGCCATTGATTATAGGTGGTCCAGCGCGCGTATTTGGCAACGATGTCCGCTTGATGATGAACCCTTGCTTATGGATATCGATCGAATAATTTGGCGAAGGGCCAGGTTTGGGGCGTAGCCCAAGATTAGTAGGAGCAGCATGCGGAAGGGCGGAGCCACATCCGCGAATCCAACACAGGCGGCGAAGCCGATGCGATCATCTTTTGGTTGCGGCTCTGCGGCGCTGTGAAAACTCGAATAGCGTCCCCTGAAAAATTCTTCATAACATGAATTGACGCTTCCTAACCCTCCAAACCTATTCGGTTTTCGCACAGTAGCGGAAGCGGGTGCTGTCCTCGCGCGCGCAGCTCAAGATCAATACTCTAGTATCCTTGTCTTTGATGGCCGACCGGTTCACAATCCCGGCATTTCAACCGCAGGTTGGACTGCAGTACCGATGAAAACCGTTCTCATACTTGCGCTTATCTGTACCGGGCTCGTGCCCCAAACGCAACTTACGCCGGCGCTAGAAAAACAGACCCAGATACTCTTCGATTTTAGAGTCGAGCGGAGGAGTGCTCCTCCCAGGATTCCGCTAGAAACTCAGAGGACCGTGCTGTCGAAGGTCTTTCGGAAATATCTAACTGAGGAAAGTAGGTGCAGTCCTCAGTTCGACGCGCGCAGCAGTACCAATCCGTTGAAGGCAGCTCGCAACGCCGGCCAGATAGTTCCGGCGATCGTCGATGTGGCATCAGGGAGTTTTACGGCACCAGGACAGATACAGACCGCCTACGTTATTTCCGTTAGCGAATGTAACGCTTCTCACGCCGACAACTTCGGAACCAAGCGAGTCGCCATCTTCTCGGGCCAACAACTTATTGCCGACTTGGATGTGGATTTCAAGAGCAGTATCGTGCGCAAGACGGATCTCAATAGCGATGGTGTTGATGAATTGTTAATGACGAGCGGCGATATGAACCAGGGCATACTCATCGAGATGGCCGCCCTGCTTAGTTTTCAAAACGGACGTGTCCGGGTGATTGAGGACTTTGGGATAGTCACGGAGGACTCTTGTGCTTCAGGAATGTCGGGTAGCTCCTCAAAAGCATCAGTTGTCTCCATTTCCGACGTTGTGCCCGGGTTGATGCCCAGGCTGAAGATGGACAACTACGTTGCGGGTTGCCGTAAACCTAAGCGCTGGCGATTCCTCTCAACCGGGAAAATGCCGGACTAAAAAAACTGGCCACAGATTAACGGGGATGACACAGATCAAAACCAGAATAGTAAAGGCGTATTATTCGCAGGCTTTTCCATTTATCTATTTTGATCCGTGTTATCCGAGCATATCCGTGGCTAAATTGGCTGCTTGAAGTGTTCTCTCATCTAACTACCGTCCCTCAGCCGCCCGTTTCAATCCTGCAATATCAAGCTTCTTCATTTGCATCATGGCCTTCATGACTCTTTGGGATTTCTGACTGTCGCTGTCTTGAAGCAGTTCTATCAACACATCGGGCACGATCTGCCACGACAATCCAAACTTGTCTTTGAGCCATCCGCATTGAACTTTCTCGCCACCTTCCGATAGTTTCTCCCAGAAGTGGTCTACTTCCTCCTGTGTTTGACAGTGAACGACGAGGGATATCGCTTCGGTGAATTTGAATTGTGACCCACCGTTCAGCGCTGTGAACTCCTGTCCGTCGAGCTGAAACGCCATGGTCATGACCGTTCCCTTGGGCCCGGGTCCAGTGTCGCCATAACGCACAGTGTTCAAGACTTTTGAGTTTTTGAAAACAGAGACATAGAGATTCACTGCCTCCTCAGCGTTGTTGTCGAACCACAGAAATGTAGTGATTTTTTGCGTGCGTGGCTGGGTGCGTTCGTTTCTTGATGTCGCTACCGACCTTCTCTGAGTTGCATTCGTTGCTGCCATGGTAGTCTCTCCTTATATTGTTGCAGTCTCGTCATTTGAGTATTGTCGAGCTTTATCCAGCGAGTTTTCGCGGCGGTTATCCGGGCTCTTCATCGATTAGTCGAACAGGGGGGCAGAAGATCGACATCCTGGGGGATCTTTTTGCGGAAAGTTTGTCGCAAATCCAGAGATTGCGCGTTAGGGTGCAACCCTTTCAGGCTCGAACACTCTTCCCTGGGAGCGCGGGGGCTCGCCCGCACTGAGCGCCGTCAGGCGCTACTGATCTCACTACACATTTAACCCCTGACGCACTGCTCGCGCTTCATGCTCATGCGGGCGAGTCGCTTCCGCACTCTCAGTAAAAACGGTGCGCGTTACCTCGCAATTAGCAGCGCCCTTCCGCGGTCGTCTGCCATAATGCTATGTAGTCAAAATTGGACCAGGAGAACTCTTCATGTCTCATAAGCCGCACGAGCAGATTTACTCTCAACTCCGTACGAAGGTTCTGGCCCGGCATTTCGCGCTGGGAAAATTCTGGCGCGCAAACCACTTCACCAATATCAATCTACTCGGCGAAATCGGGGATTGCTTCATGCCGGACCATGGCAAGAAGACTATTCGTCATTGCTTTACGGCCGCTTGCCTTCCGCGCCGCTCCGGTCATCCGATATACGAAACACCGGATACGAAGAACGAGGTGATAAACATACCGGAGTTGGAACGTTGGCGAGTGTGGAACCACGACCGCACCAATGCACTGCTGATGACCGGGCTAAGGTTGATCCATCTCAGTGTCGAACACCGCCTTGGTCATGCGCTCGCGCGTAAAGTAATCGAGCTAATTCTCAACACGACTGGTGCCCTCTTCAAGTATCCGGAAGATTCTGACTTCGGCGGATATATCTTGCGTTGGGATCCGGTGGCTGACGACGATTGGGAATTGGAGATCGACGACAAGGGAATAGTGACTCCGACGGTACCTTGCCGGTTTCTTCTCAATTCAGATTTGAAGAACTTCTCACAGCAACGTTACCTCTGGTAAACAGCCTTCCGCGCTCACGCCGCCGAAAACTGTTTGAAAGCTGGCTTGCAACGAAGGGTACCGGAATATCAGACTCGTTCAAGCCCTACACCGCCCTGATGGTCCTGGACGACGATGATGATTTTGTGCGGACAAATTGCATCAAGTCGAAAGTGAGTTGACCGAGATGGCTGACTAGATCTTGCATCTGGATCCGGTCGCGACCAGCACTGGAGAATTCACTCTAATTGCGATTTCCGGCGCAGGCGCGGCGCCGAGTGATGATCACGAGATGAGCGATGACCACGACCTGTCGTGTGGTGATGGAACACCGCGCTTGCTGGCTTCGGAATACCACGACAAGTTTGGTGATTGGTACGGCTACATGCCTGTGCTGGCGCTGGCGTGGCGGCACCTACTCGACGGCGTCCCAAACCCATTTTCGTCAGACTCCGGCTCGGCCCTACCCACCGGCGACAGCCTGACTCACTGGCCGGCGCCCGCTGTACCCAAGGCAGTGATTGCCGAGGCTCGTTCCGTTCCTCAGCGCATGCTGGTCCCCACGTCTGCAATCTCTCGTTCTGTGCCATACCCAACTGGGACTCAGGACGTTCTGCTCTTTGTCGATCCGCCGCCGCGTCCGGCGGGTAATGATATTGGCCGGAGGCCGAACCCGAAAGGAGAAACGAGGAGCTTTGAGTTTAGCGGTGGTCTGACGCGCCACACTCGGAGTCAGGATTTTCCTTACCCGCCACTAGGTGAGGCTGCCCCCGAATCTGATTCGTGGTCGCAGGCTCCGAGTTTCAATTTTGAACAGAACACGCTAGTCGAGCGCTGGGAGTACCGAATCGTCGATGGAAATCTCCACCTTGATGTCACGCTCCGCGCGGCCGAAGTGCAGTGGTTCACCGGTCGCCTTGGAATACGCTATCCCAGGTTGGTCTACGCGCGAGTCGCGGGTATCACTCGCGTGGGTGCGGCAAACCTGAGGGGTTGGACAAAGCGCAAATGACTAACGGCTCTGTCGCCCCTCTGTGGGCTCGATGATTTTGTTACTTCTGATCCAGGGGTTGCGCGCTCCGCTGCGCTGCGTGCTCCACCCCTGGCTACCTTCTACCGCGCCTATCGGCGCTAGGTGAGCGGTCAAATCTGAGCCGAACTCGTTTCGTCTAACGGCGATCCCAACTAAAACGGCGATTACTATCGTAGACTGTTATATGATCGGGTTATGGAGCTTCCTTTGAACCCACCGATTTTGCCGATGCTCGCAAAACGGGTTAGCGAGTTACCGATAACCGGAGCATGGATCTTTGAACCGAAGTGGGATGGATTTCGTGCGCTGGTCTTTCGCGACAAAGATGAGATCTTCATCCAGAGCCGTGATGAGAAACCACTGAACCGTTATTTCCCCGAACTGATCGAGCCGCTCAGATCACAATTGCCTGAACGTTGCGTGCTCGATGGCGAGATTGTCCTCGCAAAGGATGGCGCCCTCGACTTTGAAGCTCTCCAGCTCCGCATTCATCCCGCCGCATCGCGCGTGAAACTTCTTTCTGAGGAGCTTCCGGCAGCGATAGTATTCTTCGACCTCCTCTCCGAAGGCGACCGAGATCTGCGAAGCACTCCTTTTCAAGAGCGACGTCAAGAAATGGAATCACTGCTTGCATCTTCAAATTCCCCGATCCACTTAACGCCTGCTACCAGCGATCTCAACATAGCGGCCGACTGGTTTCGTCGTTTCGAGGGCGCTGGTCTCGACGGTGTCGTCGCTAAGCCGACTTCGGGAACGTACGAATCCAATAAGCGGGTAATGCTCAAGGTCAAACATGAACGCGATTGCGATTGTGTTGTCGCTGGTTTCCGTTGGCACAAGAGAGGTGAGCGGACGGCTGTCGGCTCACTCCTGCTGGGTCTTTTCGACGAAGCAGGTGAACTCCAGCATGTCGGCGTCTGTGCGAGCTTCACCGACAAGAAGCGCCATGAGCTTGTGGATTGCCTTGCGCCATACCGCGAGAATGCGTTCGAGAAACACCCCTGGAAAAGATGGGCAGCGCAGGAACTTGAAAGCGATCGACGCATTCCTGGTGCACAGAGTCGGTGGAGCCACGGTAAAGATTTGTCATGGGAACCACTGCGACCGGATCTGGTTGTTGAAGTCGCTTATGATCACATGCAGGGCAGCCGCTTCCGGCACACGGCGCAGTTTCGAAGATGGCGCACGGACAAGAAGCCGTCTGACTGCACGTTTGCACAACTCGAAGTCGTTCCGCCGCAGGAGCTATCAGAGATTTTCGGGTAGAGATGAGGTCAGTACCGTCACGCGGTACTGACCTCATCCCGCGTCGAGTGCGTGAGTGCGTAGCGTCGGATCAACGCTACATCCCTATTTCCGAGCTCGCTTCGAAGCCCGCCACTCCTTCCACTCGCGCGTTGGATCATCATCAGGGTCAGGCGTTTCTTGCTTCGGCCGCAACTCTACCGGCACTTTGCGAAGATTCACTCTGATCCGAGTCCAGGTGGATGATCTGCCTCGCATGGTGTCGACCAACACGTCATCGACGGCGAGAAGTCTGGCTACTTCGGGATGTTTGACTCTCCATCGATCCAGACCTGCGAGCGCTGCGTTTTTGTCAAGCGAATTCGCGATTGTGACAAGCGGCATCTTTGTGCGCGTTTTCTTCGTGGCCGATTTTGCGCGCGAGGGGGCCACGCGCGAAGGTTCACCTTCCAACTTGCGAAAGTGCGGCGGCCATGGCGCGTCGCCGAGGCCTGCAACCTCGTCTCTCTCTGCTAACTCGAGCAGTTTTTCGATCGAACCTGCGTCAGCGTCCATGTCTTCATGTGGATCGCCCAGCTCAGCGAAGCGCTGCGGAACCGTGAGTACAGTGAAGTCGGCGGGATTGCAATCGGCGACTTCGGGCCATTGCAAAGGCGTGGATACACGAGCATCAGGCAGCGGGCGGACGGAATATGCCGAGCACGTCGTGCGGTCCTTCGCGTTCTGGTTGTAGTCGAGAAACACACCATGACGCTCCTCCTTCCACCACTTCGAAGTCGCAAGCGCAGGCACGCGCCGCTCAACGGCGCGAGATAACGCGAGTGCGGCGCGCCGCACTTCAACGAATGTCCAGCGTTGTTGAATCCGGACGTTCACATGCATTCCGCGTGAACCGCTCGTTTTGGGCCAGCCACGAAGTCCCAGTTCCTCGAGAAGCGACTTCACTTCAAGAGCAACAAGTCGCACGTCGTCCCAGCTGACGCCGGGACCTGGATCGAGATCGACGCGCAACTCGTCCGGGTGTTCGAGATCACAGGAGCGCACTGGATGCGGGTGCAACTCAATGCAGCCGAGGTTCACGATCCACGCGAGACCTGCAGCGTCATCGACGACGACCTCCTCCGCTTTGCGTCCCGAAGGGAATGATAGTGTGACGGTTCGCAACCACTCGGGCCGGTTGGCAGGTGCGCGTTTCTGATAGAACGCCTGGCCCTCGGCGCCATCGACGAATCGTTTGAGGACTATCGGACGATCACGTATGCCATTGAGCGCGCCGGGCGCTACCGAAAGGTAGTAACGCACGAGATCAAGTTTTGTTAGCTTCGTGTCAGCGGAGAAGTACGGCTTGTCTGGGTGAGTCACACGTACTTCGTGTCCCTCGATCGATAACAACTCGGCTGTATCCTCGTTCTTCACCGGCACAGGCTAGCATGCTTCATCATAGGGCGTGTACCCGACGCTGCTGCGTGACGGTATTGACCTAAACACCGACGAGATTGTTGAGTCACCGCGCCATGCTGTTGCCGTCCTGGGAGTTGTCCGCACCGCAAGTTCTCGGAGTAGGGCCGAACGTTGTAACCGGGACTCAACACCGAAGTTGTCGCTCAAGCCCAGGACATTTGCAGGTTGGGAAGGGGGCAGAGCGAAGCGGCGCCCCGCTATTTCCAAAGCCACTCAACATCCAATTGAGAATTCAACCTTCGCAAATTTGCGCAAGTTGAATAGTTGATTCGCTGTCGAGTGGCGGTGAATCCTGTGCGGGGGCGACGCTTCGCTGTGCCCCCTTCCCAACCTGCAAATTGGCTCGATTTTTCACTAGAGTCTCTACTGCGCGATGGGACTGACCTCATGAGACCGCAGCATTGTGTGTGGGTCAGAAACCAGATCAATGATTGAGAACTCTGTCGCCCTTAGGAGGGCTCCGGAGATTTATCTTGCTGGATCCAGGGGCGGCGCGCACCGCGCCCGCCCCTGGCTACCTTCTTTCGCGCCTCCGGCGCACGCTTCTTTCGCGCCTTCGGCGGCTGTTGATAGGACGTTGGTTGCGGCTGAAAGCCGCGCTATGTAATCTGCATAATCTGCGGATTTCAATCTTTTAGCGAAACTGATTGTCGTCGGCGGATGGTCCATAAATGGCCGGGACCCGGGCGCCCATCAGACGTAGATAGACCGTCATCTGCCCGCGGTGATGTGCCCAGTGGTTAATCGTGTCCTGCATCATCACGTAGCGTGGAGTCTCCATTACAACCTGCCCCCGAGCCAGTAAGCGCCAGGGAGTCATCAGATGCTCTTCGGTGGCCTTCTCGAGGGCCGAACGTGCGTCAGCTGCGGACTTGTCCAGTGCCTTCACCAACTCATCGCTCGTGTCCATCCTTTTCTGTTCCATCTTCGACCCGTCGGTCGGGGCCACGTCGAGTTCGTCTCGCGTAATCCCCATGGCGATCCACGACGGCATGGTCGCCACCATATTCGCCAGATATCCAAATATCATAGATTTCTCGTGCGGCTTCCAATCGTACTTGCCTTCCGGGACTTGCTCTAAAGCGCGGCGGGAACGCTCCACTTCGCGGTCCACTTCCGCTTGTAAGAACTCTGTCAGTTTCATACACCCCTCCCATCTGTATGGATTCTTCAAGCATGATACCGTCTCTCCTTCGCTCGATGCCACCGCAGTCCAAAGTGATAAAGCTATCTGTAGGTCTCTTCAACTTATTCAGCGGTCTTCTACTTTGTGAGTCGACTCTGCAGCTCAAGCACGCGCTTCGCCAGGCGGGCGTCACCCATCTGCACAGCCACCGACTGGAAAGAAGCCGTTGGTCCGGCCCAGCGCAACTCGTCCACATTGCCAAAGAGCGGTGCGTCGATTCGCAACGTCGCGAGATTCTTAAAGAGCAGTGCGGACTCTCGGTTGTCCTCCGTGAGAATCTCGAGAGGAAACTCTTCGAGCCGGCCGTAACGGTTTATGAGGCGGGCAGCAGTCTTGGCTCCGTAGCCGGCGATTCCCGGATAGCCATCCGCGGCGTCACCGCCGAGGGCGAGATAGGCTGGGACCAGCGTAGGAATAACACCAAACTTAGCGCAAACACCTTCCCAATCGCGTATCTGGTTCTTTCTCCGATCTACCTGGACCACGCGGTCCCCGACGACGCATTGCGAGAGATCTTTGTCCGGTGTCCAGATGCAGATCTTCTGCACTCGCTCATCCTGGGCCGCAAGGTGGGCGGCGGAAGCGAGCGCGTCGTCGGCCTCTAGCTCGACCATCGGCCACACAGCCACGCCCATCGCAAAAAGTGCCTCCTCGAGCGGCTGAAACTGCGCGCGAAGGACTGGCTCGATGCCGGCGCCAGTCTTGTAATGTGGCCACAGGCCGTTGCGGAACGACTCGATGACATGATCAGTCGCGACTCCGACATGTGTCGCCCCATCATCGAGCATTTGCGCAACAGTCCGAAGCACGCCTACTACCGCGCCGTACGGAGGATCGGTTTTCTTAAACCGCCGGATCCCGTAGAAGTGACGAAAGAGTTCGTATGTGCCGTCGATCAGGTGAACGATCATGAAAGTCTTTATCCGTGTAGTCTGCGCAGTCTGCGGATAATACTTCCGAAAAAAAAGATGTCTTACTGTCGATCTCGTTCCTGGCCGTTCGACTTGTAAGCAGAAGGGGTAGACTCAGCCGGTCGAGATTGTCCGGACGTCAGCTCCGAATATAAAAACTAAGGAGATTAGAGTATGCGAGTAATGGTGATTGTCAAAGCCAATGAGGAGTCGGAGGCGGGCGTAATGCCGAGTGAGGAACTCCTTACCGAGATGGGGAAGTTCAACGAAGAGTTGGTGAAGGCCGGCGTGATGCGCGCTGCAGAGGGACTGCATCCGACTTCGAAGGGCAAGCGCGTCAGGTTCTCAGGTGACAAGCGAACGGTGATTGATGGACCATTTGCCGAGACGAAGGAGTTGATCGCTGGTTTCTGGCTGTGGCAGGTAAACTCGATGGAAGAAGCGATCAACTGGCTGAAGCGCGCGCCCTTTGAGGAAACCGAGGTCGAAATTCGCCAGATTTTTGAGGCGGAAGACTTCGGCGCCGAGTTGACTCCCGAACTCAGGGAGCAGGAGCAACGACTGCGAGCGGAGGTCGAGAAGCAGACGAAGGCGTAGCCTCTGAATAGTTGCGCAATACCCCCGGCAGATTTGCAGATTGGGAAGGGGACAAGCGCAGCGCATCCCCCGCTCAAGCGTAGCGTCTTGTCGCTCGCTACAAGAACCGCTCAAGTCGTATTACTCTATCAGAAGTCCTGGAGGGCGCTAAACTTGATGACGCTACGCTTGAGCGGGGGCGCGCTGCGCTTGCCCACCTTCCCGACCTTCAAATTCGCTCAGCTTGAGCAATTAGTTCGATCAGGAGTGGCCTTTGGTCCACTTATTGGAGCACCGAGGCTCTCGTCGGCAACTACTTCTTGTGGAATCTAAGCATGATGACTAGCGATGGATCGAAATCGCCGGAAGAAACTCTTGCACTTCCGGGCCAAACGCAAGCCGCACTTCCCGACGATCGTGTGGCCGACGCTCTGCGGGGATTCGGCCCGCTCGGCATCTTTGCAATTCTCGTCATTCTCCTGGGCAATGGTCTCTTCGCACCTCTCAGCGCCATTCTGGTACTCCTGTGGGTCTGGCGGTCGCATACGCCATGGCGCGAAATCGGTTACGTGCGACCCATGAATTGGATAGTCACGCTGGTTGTCGGCATCGTTTTTGGCACCGCGTTCAAATTCTTGATGAAGATGGTTGTGATGCCGCTTATCGGCGCCGATCCGATTAATCACGCGTACCATTATCTGGCAGGAAACCGGGCCGCGCTGCCCGGAGCCATCTACGCGATGATTGTCGTCGCGGGCTTCGGCGAAGAGACTGTCTTCCGGGGATTCATGTTCGAACGACTCGGCAAGCTTCTAGGCTCCAGCCTATGGGCCAAGACACTGATCGTGTTGCTCACCTCCACATTGTTTGGACTTGCGCACTACTCTGTTCAAGGGCTCGCCGGCACCGAACAAGCCATGATCACGGGGCTCGTGTGGGGTACGATCATGGCTATCACAGGACGGATCTTTTTGCTCATGGTTGCGCATGCCGCGTTCGATCTGACCGCACTCGCGATAATCTATTGGAACCTCGAGACCAAGGTAGCCCATCTCGTATTCAGGTAGGCGGGATACAGCAAGGCTTGCAAAGCGGACGAATGCCGAGCTCTTCGAACTTAGTCAGACTATCCTGAATACTCCGCAACTCGGAGTTGCATGGCTGAGGGTAGTGAGAATTGACGCAGCTATCTTTGATCGCGTTGGGCGTGGCCGATCCGGCGCCAATGCACGCCGAATTCCAACCAGCAAGAGCGCTGCTGCCAATCCGAATACCAGAAAGTTGGCCCAGGGGAAATCGCGCGTGACCGGCAACCAGACAAAGACAAGGAAGTAGCTGAGGAACGCAATCAAGCTGAGCAGA
>WNFY01004273.1_pt1 | contig 14779 bp, 12 predicted proteins | sample 5400091 | NCBI WGS metagenome assembly WNFY01 (sample SAMN13153364, study PRJNA577476) | soil metagenome | isolation source: 60 cm soil or saprolite under grassland replicate 1 | place: USA:California | collected 2016-06-15 | reverse complement strand
GTCGAACAATGCTCGCAAATAGCTATTAAGAAACATACCTTGTGGATCGAGCATGGACCGGATATGCTGGAAGTCTTGCCAGCGTGGGTAGAGTGCGGCCAGTTCTTCAGCGCTTCGTGTGTGCATCTTGCCCCAGTGTGGTCGTCCCTCATAACGCTTGAAGATCTCTTCGATGGAGCGGAAATACGTGCGATATGGCATTCCCCGGTACATGTGGACGGCAACGTAAGCCGACTCGCGCTGGTATGATGGACTGAGCCAGATATCATCCGAGTGCACAAAACGACACTCTATCGGAAAATGAACATTGAATTGATGCTGCTCGATGCATTGCCTGACCTCGTTGAGCACGCTCTTTATGTGCTGTGCGGGAATATTGTATTCCATCTCCTGGAAACGTACCAGGCGTGGCGTAGTAAACAGGCGGTGGCTGTAGTTAGTTACATCGATATTGGCAATTGATTGCGCCGAAATGTGACAGGTTGTCTTGCTGAATCCGGGGAACAGGCGGCATGCCTCAGAGAGCAGCCAGTAGACGCCATTCTCTAGTACTATATTGTTGACGTGGCCCCAGAAGCTACTTTTGCTGACCGGTGAGCCGGTTTCGTTGAGGAATTTTGCCTGTACGCCATCCGTATAAGGGAACCAGAAGAACTCGAAGTGACTGTTCTCTTGCTTATACTGTTCCAGGTTGGTCAGGCAATCGCTCAACTTCTTGCGCATGCCCTGGTAATGCATACGTTTAGCCGGAACTACGCGCAACTTCACTTTTGCGATAATGCCTGGCGTCCCGAGCGACACCTGCGCTGCTTTGAAGATGTCAGGATTATGCTCAGGAGAACATTCTAAAATCTCTCCTGCAGCCGTGACCAGTGTCAGTCCTTCGACCTGGGTAGATAGGGTTCCGAAGCGTGCACCTGTGCCATGTGTGCCTGTACTGATCGCGCCGGAGATGCTCTGACTGTCGATGTCTCCAAGATTTTCCTGTGCCAACCCATGCTCGAACAGTGCATTCCCCAATGTCTTGAGCCTGATTCCTCCCCACACTGTTGCTGTTCCTGCTTCGGTATCAATGGTTTCAATACCTTGCATATTGTCCAGAGAGATCAGCGCATCGTCGGTCTCTACCAGAGGCACAAAAGAGTGACCCGCGCCGACAACACGTATATGCCGACCTGTGTGGCCATAGTTCCTGACGACCTGGAGCAGGTCGTCAAGATTCTGTGGCTTGATTACCTCTGCTGGTCTGCTCTTTACTGAGCCTGACCAGTTACTCCAATGTTCTATCTGTACCATCGGTCTCCTTCTTTTTCTCTGGCTAAATAAAGCGCTGTCCATCGCCACAGTACGTTGTCACCTCGTTCTGGATAGTACCATGGGCAACCAGCAGCAGATGTGTGAAGTGTTCACATAATTCACCGGCCTTGCTATGGCGCATGAACACGGGATCGCCCAGGTGCAAAGGGATTGGCCCTCTGTACTTGATGGGAGTCTGTACCTCGCCAGCGCCTTCCAGTGAGTCGAGCCGAGCACCCTGAGGCAGGTACGGTTGTGGTCCTGCGGCAGGTTGATAACGAAAATTCTGATAGTTGTCGAACAGGGCCGGAGCGTAAAAACCCGATCCCACCGTTATTTCCGTCACTCCTGCCTCCGCATTTGTACTGTCGAGGCTGCCTGTTCCGCCTCCATTTACGAAGCGCAATTTGATCCCGTAGCTCTTGACGAGTTCGATCAGCGTAGCACGGCGTTGTGCAATCTCGCGTATTGAGCGCCGCTTTAAACTCCGTATCAAAGCGTTCTTAGCTCTATGCCCTGGCATATTATCGCCTACCCCGGCGATCTGCGCCTCGTAGCCCATCAACCCAGTTAAACGGACGTGCGGTGATGCTATGATCTTTTCGATGATGGGACGAGCCTGCTCAATCGTTCGGATGGGGGAACGCCACACACCAAAATGCAGGCCGGGCAGATTCATCGACATATCGATTTCAAGACATAATGAGAGACGTGTTCCCTGCCGTTGTGCGATACTTTTAATCCGTTCCACATGCTCTATGCTATCAACCATCAGTGTTAGCGTTGTACCTGCTGTTGTAGCCTGGGCAACTGCAATAAGATCCTGCTCGTTCCAGGTAGGATAGCCGATCAGTAGATCATCAAGTCCCTGTGAGGCAAGATAGATTGCTTCCTGTGCGGTGTAGCACATAATACCCTGGAAGCCTGGGTCCGAGGCCAGGATGCGCTGGATGACGGCAACGCTGCGCAGCGATTTAGATGCCAGGCGAACACGCTTTCCACCCGCACGGGCCACCACCTGTCGGATATTCTGTGCGAGCAGATCAAGATCCAGATACGCAAAGGGCATAGGCCGCCCGGCGAAGATCTCCTTGTAATATGCATAGTGAGGATGTGAGGTCATGCAGTATGTTCCTCCGCAAGTGCGATTACTGCACGTATGAGATGATCCAGATCACGCCGCGCCCGGGCGATATCGCGATCACTGATAAATTGCAAGATGAGACCATCCAACCCTCCAATCACGAAACGTGCCAGTTCCGCAAAAGGAATGGCGCAGATCTTGCCCGCGAGCGCAAAATGCTGCTGTAATAAGGTCTCAACGAGCGCGCTATAGCCATCGTACTGCTTTTTGGCCAGCCATGCCGACTCTGGATTGCGCAGTGCGTAGAGAGTAAGTTCATACTGCATCACCTGTAACTCTGGAGCCTCTTCAACATGCGCCCAGAACGCCTTTATGCTCTCCGCAATAACCTCGCGCAACTCGCCGCCAGTCGCAATACCGGTCTGTACAATCTCCCTGGTCATATTCATCATTTCTTGCAGCACAGCAAACAGCAGATCATCCTTGCTCCCAAAATAATAGCGCAGCGTGGCCTGATTCACCTCGGCCTCCGCCGCGATTTTCCGCGTCGTTGTGCCTGCTATCCCATCGCGTGCCAGCACCCGGATCGTTGCCGCAATGATCTGTGTGCGTCGTTCATCCACGCCGGTTGTTCTCGTCACAAGCTCTCTCCAAAGAAATTTATTCAAGCGATTGAATGGAGTATAGTTGTTGGATGGAAGGCTGTCAAGAGAGGAAAAGATCGCACGCATGATAGCGACATTTGTCACATCATATCGCCCTGTTTTAGGGCATACTGGGGATATGTTAAACGAAATGGCCGTTGCATCGCTGAGCGAGCGGGACTATCAGGACCTGGAGCTACATGCAATGGTGTTTGTTGCGAAAGAGATAGAACAGAAGCGCATGCTCCTATCCAAAGAAAGAAGAGGACCTGTTCATGAGTACCCAGCTACATCCTCCACGGGACGAGGAAAAGATCCCGCTCAAGAATTCATCTAATAATGTGAATGCCCCAATTGTTACAAGCAAACAGCGCCGCGCCCCAAGATCAAGGATGGACCTGGTTGTGCTCTGGCTCGCCGTTTTTCTGCTTGCAGTACTTGTTGTGATAGGTGCCATTGACTCGGCCCCGCTCAGGTCGTTGCAAGGGAGTGCAGCCACGAACAGCAATCAGACTGCGAGCACAGGCCAGACGATGAATATGGGTTCGGACCAGGCGAAGACGGGCCCGGCAAGTACGGCTGCGGTGCCTGCTCACCAGACGTACAATCCACAGATACCGCCAGTACTCCAGGGCAGCACGGTTGATGTCAAGCTTACAATCAAGGAGCAGCTTGTCACAATTGCTCAGGGTGTTGCCTATCATGCGTGGACGTTCAATGGAACCGTGCCAGGGCCAATCATCCATGTGCGCCAGGGACAACTGATTCATACGACAATTACGAATGATGGTAGCATGGGCCACTCGATTGATTTCCATGCCGCACAGACGCCCTGGAATGTGAACTATCAAGAGATTCCCGCTGGCACGAGCTTTACTTTCACCTGGCGTGCGGACTATCCCGGCGTCTTCATGTATCACTGTGGAACCCCGACCGTTATTGATCACATGGCCAATGGCATGTATGGAACCATCATCGTAGATCCCGCAACTTCGTGGACTCCGGCCAGGGAGTATGTCTTAGTGCAAAGCGAGTTCTATACGGCACAGAATACCGATGGGACGTATTCACTGGACTCCACCAAAGTGATGAATGACCAGCCGGACTACGTAGTATTCAATGGCTACGCTAACCAGTACAAGGATGCCCCACTTACAGCAAAGGCAGGTGAACGCATACGCCTATATATTCTCAATGCCGGGCCCTCTCAGTTCTCCGCCTTCCACGTCATCGGCGCTATCTTAAGCAACGCGTATATGGACGGTAATCCTGCCAATAAGACCCAGGGAAACCAGACGGTCATCGTAGCGCCTGGAGGCGGCATGGTAGTCGATCTGACTATTCCAGCGGCAGGCCTCTATCCATTCGTGACCCACTCGTTTGCCGATGCAAGTAAGGGAGCCATGGGAGTCATCAAGGTAACCCCCTGATTCCTCAAACTCAATCCCTCCCCTCTTGACAAGTGAGTGCTCACTCATTATACTGAGGATGTGAGCACTCACTCACCCGATAAAGCCGTGAAAAGGATCAAAGGAGACTACACCATCATGAGTCTGGATAGTAAGCAGACAAAATTAACGAGAGGGAAGGTACAGGTAGGCGATCGTGCCCCGGATTTTACCCTTCCTGATCAAGCAGGAAAAGATGTGCGTTTAGGTGATCTACTTGGAAATAAGAATATTGTGCTCTACTTCTACCCGAAGGGTGACTCGGCTGGTTGCACTGCCGAAGCATGTTCCTTCCGCGATAGTTATGAAGTATTCAAAGAAGCGGGGGCGGAAGTGATCGGAGTCAGCTCTGACTCTGCCGAGTCTCACCAGCGCTTTGCGACAAAGCACAAATTGCCTTTCATTTTGCTAAGTGATGCTGATGGCTCACTGAGAAAGCGCTATGGTGTGCCCACAACGTTTGGCCTCTTGCCGGGCCGTGTAACATACATCATAGATAAGCAGGGAGTAGTGCGCCACATCTTCTCATCCCAATTTACGCCCGAGAAGCATATTACCGAAGCGCTCAAGACCCTTCAGGATATGAGCAAGGCACAAACATAGCCAGGTTTTGAGAAAAAATGCTCTTCTATACGTAGGAAGGGATATGAGGTACATCCTCAAAAAGAAGGAGGGGGATTGTGAATACGCGTCAACAAATTCTGAAAGCAACTGAGCGTGTTATTCTGTCAAAAGGACTGGCACGCGTGACGACAAAGGAGATTGCGCGCGCAGCGGGTTACGCTGAAGGTACTCTATATAAGCACTTTGAGACCAAGGAGGATCTGTTCCTCGCCGTTATTCAGGAGGACCTGCCTGATTTTGTAGAAACGGTGCGCCAGGATCGTGCCGGTAAAGATACCATACGGACCAATCTGGAAGAGATCGCACATGCGACTATCAACTACTATGGTAAGCTTATGCCGCTGGTAGTCTCTCTCTTCGCTGATGCCGATCTTCTCACACGTCATCGCGAGTGGATGCAGATCCAGAATACGGGACCGATGCGAATTTACGAGCGCGTGGCTGAATACATAACGGCAGAGCAGAACCTTGGTCGCATTGATAAACAACGTGATCCCCTCTTCATCGCAGCCTTCTTACTCGGTCCCTGTTTTCAATATGTGTTCATGCGCAGTTTCACAGGAGCAGATCCCTCTCCGATGACTCAACAGAAGCTTGTGACTGAACTGGTACAAACGCTTATCTCAGGCGTTTTGCCAGCCGGTCAATAAAAAGGGCTCTCCTCCATATTAAGTGTGTCTGCTTGCTTTCTCAACTCCATCTCAGCTTTTCCACAGGTTCAACTCAGAAAGCCAGGGTATACTTTTGTTTAATGAGTCAAAACAGAAGCTTCGGCAAACCCCCCCCTAATGCAGGCACACAACGTGCTCGAGTTGGCCTACCTGTCCTCATGTACGAACGTCCTGATCTAGTCATCGTGGCTGTACAATAAGTCGTTCAAGTCGCACACACGGGGCAGCCAATTGTGTCGAAATAATACCTTCTCTCAAAGGAGAACAACCATGAAAGAGAATCAAGTCATTCTCAAGCGTCAAAAGGACAGTATGTCGTTCAAACTGGATGAGGTGCGTCCACTGGTGTTCTTCGTCATCCTGGCGTGCCTTGTGGGGTGGATACCCTACATTTTCGCAGTAGTAGGAGCCCACGACATCGCCGCAGCATTAGGGGACAACGGTTCACCCACCAATTTGCCGTTCGGGCCGCTGGTCGCCGCAGTAATCGTAGTGGCATTCCTGGGCCGCGTGGGTCTCAAAACCTGGTGGCATCGGCTCACGACGTTGCGCGCGGCACCCGGCTGGTACATCCTGGCCTTCGTGGCCCCCGTGGTGATCGTGAGCGCCGCCGTGCTGACCAACTCCGCATTTGGCGCACCGCTGCCTACAGCGTCTCAACTCGCCAGATGGACCGACCTTCCTGGCGTATTCGTCCTCTACCTGCTCCTGGTCGGCATTGGCGAAGAGGTCGGCTGGATGGCTTTCGCCGCGTCACTACTGCTGCGTCGCCATACCTTCATCAACGCCTGGTTGATCCTGGCTGCCATCCGTGTCTTCTGGCATCTGCCGCTCATGATTAACGGCCAGCTGTCGTGGACCCTGGGCATCGGCGGGGACATCGCGTTTCAGTTCCTCATGCTCTGGCTCTTCCGGCGCAGCGGCCGGGTGTGGCTCCTCGCGGCGATCTGGCACGCGGTGCTCAATACGACCGCCGGCGGGTTCTTCTTCCACATGGTGCAGGGTCAGGACCAGACGCGCCTCGGCCTGCTCTTTACCATAGCGTATGTGCTGATGGCGGCGACTGTGTATCTCTTCGACCACAGTCATCTCGACAGTGCAGATGAATCCATTCGGGCCGGTGCTGCTGGCGGCACTGTAGTGGGTTAAAAGCAGTGTGTAGCGGCCCTTGCCAGGCCGCTACTTTGATACCGCGTTATTCTTCTGACTATTACTTTTACCCGCATTTGTGCCAGAGTCTATGCTCTTGATGATCTTACTGCTATAATGGAGTACGAAATCGAAATATCCTACCCGATTAAAAAAGAGGTACAGAGGGAGGAGAAACTTTGTTTTTATGGATGTTCTAAATGAATCACTATTTATAGCGCATACACCAGTAGAGATCGGTGCTGGCTTTCATAATATCGGGAGCGGAGTCCTGCGTGCTTCTCATAAGGAAATGATTGATAAGATAGAAGCTCATTACGGAGAACGGTGCGGTCATATTCCGTTTGATGCCCGGCGTATTCGCGTGTTAGTCGATAATCCTACACCAGATATTGATGCGCAGGTAGCCTATCTCAGTCAACTTTTTGGCAAAGAGATAAAAGCAGTTACATTTGAAGATTTGAAGGCAGAGAAAGAAGCGTTCTCCGTAGAGAGTCCATTAATAGTCCCTTACGTAAATGTCCCCGAGACCGAGCAACGTATAAAAGGAGCTGTGGGTGGGACTGCGTGGGGAATGCCCAGTAATATGGTCCATTTGCTGAAAAATAAGGCTGATTTCTATCGCTTTGCCGATGAAATAGATCTTGCTGGTTTTCGGACTCCAGACTACAAAATTTCAGATATCTACGATATAAGCACAGATGCAATGGAATTTCTTTCTGAAGTAGAGGATATCTATAGAAAAGCGGGTCTTGCACAAAAATATCCACTGGGTATTGTCCTGAGAGCATCTGAGTCGGATGGAAATTATGGGAGCTGCCTGGTATATGAGAGAGATGGTTCTATCATTGTATTACCGGATGGAGATGCCAATTATACACAATCCTATACAAATTGGAATGATGCCATTGTTGCCTCACAGAAATGTCTGTTTGCGGCCATGAATGTACAGAAGGAGCAACGGGTTGTTATCAGTCGTTTTGTTGACATCGCTGATTCTCCCGGTATGTCAGTTGTTATTCTGGAGGGGCAGGTAGAATCTCTGCGCTGGAACGGTCAGCTCCAGGGGCAGGATAGCAAAGCCTGTGTTGGCACAAGTTCATATATCCCCAAAGATTCATATTTGCGTCATGTCCAGCAGCGCGATGAGGATCAAACGACGGTCATCTTTGAAAAGCTTTTGAAGCAGGCGGCAATGAAGTGCGACATTGATTTTGCATCGATACGGGGTATTGCCAATATAGATATCATCGTTCCCGGCACATTAGAGAGAGAGTTACAGAAAAGGAGAAAGCAGGAACCTGGACACTATCTGGCCGAGTGCAATCCGCGCTGGACCAATTATACCGATGCGATTATGACCGTCATGGGTGCCAATAGAAAAACACCGACCGTCAACAATATGCGCACCGTGATCCAGGAAGGGATCTTTACCATCGATAAATCCATTTTACCTGCAAATGTTGATCCGCGCGTAGTGAGGGAATACATCTGGAAGATAGACGATATTCTCAAACAGGATGGTACGAGAATCATTTGCCGCATGACAAAAAATCCTTTCGGGCTGATCTTTGCTGGTGATATACGAAAAGCCCAGGAGGAGTTTGCCAGTGTGGTGACTATGCTGGCATAGGTTGTTTCATGTGATCTTTTTTGACATTGTCCTCGGCCACTTTGTGGTGTGGCATACGAAAAGCTCAAAAAGTTTTGTGATGTACTCAGGCGGCAATGGCAAGTCACAATGGAAACTTTGTTGCAAATGAAACGTAGACCATTCTAGAGACTACACTTATTGAACAATGTACGTAGAAGGGCGATAGATCAGCAATTATGGATGCAAAACGACGAATGTTTCTCAAATATGCGGGACTAACCAGTCTTGGCAGTGTCGTGATGAGTGGCAGTTCTGTGTTGTATGCGACAACAATCGAACCGGACTGGCTCGATGTGGTAACGGTACCCATTCATCTAGCACGCTTAGATCCTGCATTTCACGGCTACCGTATTGTACAACTAAGTGATATACATGCAGATAATACATGGATGGATGCTCAACGTCTCTCTCATATTGTACAAGTAGCAAATGCGCAAAATCCCGATCTGGTAGTTATTACCGGTGACTTTGTCACCTATATTCACGACAGAATGAAAGATACTCTCTCGACATTGAAAGCATTACGAGCGCGAGATGGTATTTTTGCAGTGCTGGGTAACCATGATTACTGGAGTGATGCTACGATTGTCCGTACACTCATCCATTCTTACGGTATCCAGGAACTCAAAGATCGTGTCCATACGCTCTATCGTGGCAAGGCTATGTTGCATCTCGTCGGTATGGATGATTTATGGGAACAAACCGATCACTATCATGTTTCTATCCATGCACAAAAAGACGTAGTTACCTCTTTACTAAATCCGCTACCAGAGCAGGGAGCAGCTATTTTGCTTGTACATGAACCTGATTTTGCTGATATCGCTGCAACGACTGGTCGTATTGATCTCCAACTCTCCGGTCATTCTCACGGAGGACAGATCCGCTTACCAGGCTACGGAGCCTTACGTCTTCCTCGCCTGGGCAAAAAGTACCAGGCCGGACTTTATCATGTCAACACAATGCTCCATTATACCAATCGAGGACTGGGGATGATGGACATCCAGGTTCGTTTTAATTGCCGGCCAGAAATTACGACATTTGTCTTATAACTAGTACTCGTATGGTCCGATATCAAATCCTTTTCCTTGCGGACGGGCTCTGCCATCAAAATCGGTTGATGGTGCGCCAACACTTGTGCCTGCATCAATGGCGGGGCTGTCGGCTCGTAGATGATAATCACCACTACCGTCGATCTGGTAATTCACAAATTGAACATTCTCAGTGATGGTATTGATATCTTTGTTGTCAGCGGATGATGGCCAGTTATAATGCTCATCACCAAACGGTGCATCTCCATTGCCATATACAATGTTATTCAGATACTGATCATGCGATCCGACGCCTATTCGTTCTCGTATTCCTAAAAGCGCATTGTCAATACTAATATTATTGGCGACAATAAAATTATTTCCAATATCTCCTCCCGTATCATCGGTATTGGTACCGATACTAATTCCATGCTCTTTATTGCCAAAAGTGAGATTGTTATCAACAACGGTTGCATCAGCTGCATGCCACAGATTGATGCCACAGCCCGCATTGTCGTAGCTGATGTTGTTTATAATATGTCCTCTGGCAGTTGAATGATAAATGCCATGAACATACTCGCATAGCTTCGGGTACGTGTCTCCAATATTATTGACCACATTCCCAATAATATCGTCGTCATGGGCGGTGTAATCTCCATCATCGATTCCTGCACCACCGATAGAATCGCAGCCACCGGGAATATCATGAACATGATTGCCAATAGTACGAATAAACGAGCCGAGGTTAGTGATACCATCTCTACTTCCCGTACTGGTAATATCGAAGCCGATGATATCAATATAATCAGCACGAGTGGTCCACGGATCTTTCGTGCCCGTCGTTTTTATTTTCGCGCCCCATTTTATATCAGACATAAACGTAATCGGCGCTTTAGAGGTGCCATCTATCTTGAGCACAACGGGTTGTGTGTATGTTCCTGGCAATACATGTACGGTTGTTCCTGGCGTAACAACCGTAGCAGCTTTTTGGATAGTTGCAAATGGATGGGCCTGTGAACCATCATTAGTATCATCTCCATTTGGAGATACATAATAAGCCTTCTCTCCTGTGCGCTGTGGCTCTTGTGTGATCACTGTTGTTGGCGATATAAAATGGGCCTGGCCTCCTGGAGCTGGTTGTCCTCCCCCTTGTTGTATGCGCGTGAATAGTATGACTAGAGAAGCCGTAATGAGAACAACGATCAATAACAGACAACCAAAAGACTTCTGACGAATACGCATATATCTTCTCTGAGCTTTCTTCTCATTTTTTTTGGTAAAACTAGCAAAGAATGTATATCTCCGCTTTATAGGAAGTATACCTTCATACTATCAAGATTTGATCAAGAAACTGTACTGTTTGTGTCGTCCTGCCATTGCTTTCCTCCCTAATTATGCTCCTCTCCCTCCTGTATTTTAGCATATGGATCTGTCCAGTTTTCTGCCCCCATTATACTTATCTCTCCAACCATATTCCTATATTGAGTTCCAGCGATTTCTGGTAGACATGATGTGCCAGAGCTACATCTTCTATTGCCAGCCCAAAGGGATTCACCAGCACAATCTCGTCGAGATGGCTTCGTCCTCTTTTACTACCCAGGATAACCTCTCCGAGTTGCCCATCGATATGCCGCTTTTGCTCTCCATCCTTGATGCTACTAACCACCTCGTCTGGTCCGATAATCTGTCCTGCTCTATACATTCGCCCGATCAAACGTCTGGGATCGTTTTTGACGAGACCCCAATCATCCACGACAACCTTATTCGCCCGAAAAACCACCTCTGGTAAAGGATCGTCAAGTGAGATATTGACCAGAATAGTGCCTGGTTGTAACCAGTCGAACTGAATATAACCCGTTGTTGTGGTTGTTACGGGTACAACCAATTGTGCTGCTTTAATCGCCTCTTCAGCGCTTGAAGTTTCTTGAAGTTCTACTTCGTGTCTGTGAAGTAGTGCCTCGACTTCAACTTTGAGGGCTGCTATTCTTGCGCTATTTATATCGAATATGCATATAACACGTAAATGAGGAAGCCGTTTTACCAGCAGTTCGATATGGGCCTGAGCTAGTATCCCCGCACCAATGATGGCTATACACTCAATTTCTCTTCCTTTGAATGTGTCTGCGGAGAGTGCGGTCACGCAAGCTGTACGCAAGCTTGAGAGATAAGCACCCTCCATAATGCAGTTGATCCGTACCGATGTCCTGTCGTAAATCATTGTAAGGCCACTTGCGCGTGGTAAGCCACGCGATGGGTTAGCAATATTTCCGTTAATGATCTTCGTTCCTGCACTGTTCAGATCTCCTCCAATATACCCTGGCATATTCAAGCTTCTTACCTGCTCATCCCGATCATTCACCCATCCCAGGTAGGCTTCATCCGGTAAAATCGTTTGACCCGACCCATGTAGCTTGAAAAGATCACGAATCACCGCTACGACATCGATGCTGGCGCATGCTAACTCTACATCTTTCCTGCTGAGATAAAGGATTTTATCTTCTCTGGGATTCATCACTGTTTTCTCCATTCATGGCTATTTGTAAAATCTATTCATCGTATATAAGGCAGTTTATACGTGATGTCCTGGACTGGCTCTAGATGCTCTTTTGACACATGAAGCCCTTGTTTTTGTATCCAGTCGTCATTAAAGATAGAGTTTTCATAATTGTCGCCACTGTCAGCGCATACGCAAACAACATTTTTAACTTCAGGGTGAGCTTGCAAGTACCGAGCACAGGCGGTTAATACTGCACCACTTGATCCGCCAACTTTGATCGCCGTAGTTTCCCATAGAGCACGGCAAAATGCGAAGGCTTCTTCGTCTTTCGCAAGCATATACAAATCGTATAACTCGTTGCTGATAAAGCTAGATGGTCTGGATGAGCCAATACCCGTCAATTTACGTGGGGCCGGGGGAGTGCCGAAAACAACAGACCCATGAGCATCAACGCCAATAATAGATGTTGTTGGACTGACCTCCCGAAAGAATCGTCCCACGCCTGCCAGTGTCCCCCCTGTAGACACAGCCATAAAAAGAGCGTCCACCTCTCCATGCATTTGACGGTATATTTCAGGACCAGTGCTAAGGTAGTGAATGTGCGGATTGGCGGGGTTCGCGTATTGATTGGTCCAGACATATGTGTCAGAACTCCTGCATAACGCCTGCACACGTTCCAGCCGTGAGAGCAGATACCCACCATTTTCATCGGGGTGATTTACCATCTCAATCTGTGCACCGAGTGCTTGCATCTTTGCGAGATTTTCCTGTGTCGTTTTTGGGTCAACGACTGCAATGAACTGACAGCCTCTTAGCTTGCAGAAGAAGCTAAGCGCTACGCCCAGATTGCCAGATGTTGATTCTATTACGACCGATCTCTTATGCAAAAGATCTTGCTTCTCCAGTGCTTGTATCAAACCATAACCTGTTCGATCTTTCACCGAGCCAGTCGGGTTTGCGCTCTCTAGTTTAAGGTGGATTTTACGAGCAATACCATCTATCACAAGGTAAACCGACACCATTGGCGTGTCACCCAATTGCTGAGCAAGTTTACGTAATTCAACTGGTGCGAGATCCGCAATTGCAGCGGTATTCATCGAGGCCTCCTCATTTTCTTGCGCTCTCTTAAAGAGCTTCAGGCGCTTATCCTTCATCTCCTCAATTCGTTTCGCTTGTTTGCGCCTTACGTATACATGCGCACACACGTTCGGTCAGAACGGGGAGATATTCGGTTCTACTGGTTATGTGGTTGCCGGGTAGCATATGGGTCTCCACATCTCCTGCTTTCGCTTTTACCACTTTCTGCCATCCTACGGGACGCCAGGGTTCTTCACTCGTCCAGAAGAAGATGATTTTACCCGAATAAAGATCAGGTGCGTAATCTGTCGCTGACCAGTCATACATATTGAGATAATCTTGACGCAGGCTCTCAACCTTTGGAACCAATGCCTCAAACTTGAGGCGCAGAGGCGTCGAGATTATCCTACCTGGCTCAATACTTCCTGAGAGTTCGGAAATTCTCAGTTGTCTATAATGCGAAAATCGCGTGAATCTGTATATATGTTGTAGGCAGAGAAACCATTCAAACTGCGTCTTCTGATTAATACCCACCAGGTTACAAAAGTGACTGATTGACCTGCGAACCCATCTATGACGTGCTGGAGCATCAGGATCTATCAAGAGTAGAAGATCAACGGCCTGACCTTGCGCATGTAATTGTCGGGCCATCTCATAGGCTATAAGAGCGCCATTACAATACCCTCCTAACAGCACTGGTCCTTCTGGCTGGATGGTGCGCAGCGTTTCAAGATGTGCGGCTGCCATCTCCTCAAGGGGTGGTGCAACCTTCAGGCCCTCAAACCGATATGGTTCAAGCAGGTAGAACGGTTGCTCCGGCCCTAGAGCGCGGGCCAGTTCCAGCGTATACAGAGCACCGCCTTTCCATTCTCCATGCAAAAAGAAGAAGGGTTGCCTGGACCCACCCGCCTGCACCACAACATAGGGTGCCCGGTTCTCTGCCTGCTTCCTAGGTACTTCCTGCACCGCCGTGGCTACTTGTTCTATCGTCGCCCCAGCAAACAAGGTCGAGAGTGCCAGTCTTTTGCCGTAGCGCTGCTCTATGCGATCAAAGAGTCGTACGGCTTGCAACGAGTCGCCTCCCAGTTCGAAAAAGTCATCTTTGATCCCGATCGGATGCACTCCTAATAACTCCTCCCACATCTCCACCAGTTGCTGCTGTACAGGCACCACTGCCGCCATATATCCCTCTTCCTTCTCTCGTCTGCCCATCTCCACCACCGGGAGCGCTTTCCGGTCCAGTTTGCCGTTGCTCGTTAGCGGCAGATGATCCAATACCACAAAGGCCGATGGCACCATGTAGGCTGGTAGTTGTTGCTTCACCTGCCCTTTCAATGCTTCAATGTTCACTGTCTGTCCATGCTGTGGTACCATATAGGCAACCAGGCGTGGCTCTCCCACTTGTTCTTCTCGCACTATCACTACTACCTCCCGCACTCCCTCGTGCTGGCTGAGCACCGCTTCAATCTCTCCTAATTCGATCCGATATCCTCGCACCTTCACCTGGAAGTCTCCCCGTCCGAGAAACTCCAGGTTCCCATCTGGCCGATAGCGTCCCAGATCTCCTGTCTTGTAGAGCCGCGCCCCTTCCTCCTTGCTGAAAGGAT
>WNFY01003468.1_pt1 | contig 14781 bp, 10 predicted proteins | sample 5400091 | NCBI WGS metagenome assembly WNFY01 (sample SAMN13153364, study PRJNA577476) | soil metagenome | isolation source: 60 cm soil or saprolite under grassland replicate 1 | place: USA:California | collected 2016-06-15 | reverse complement strand
AAAGTCGTTGCAGTGTTGAAGGGCGCCGGAGCGGTGATGTGAGCGGTTGAGACGCGCGAAACAAACATTTCCATTTCGCATTTCGCATTTTCCATTTCTCATTGTTCATTTGCATTAGGACACAACGACGGAACTCATGCCCACGGTGTTCTGAGGTCATCAGTACCACCACGCGGTAGAGGCCTGGAAAACTCAGAAATCCCACCAACGGAGTTGGTGGATGGTTCAGGTCCCGCCTACATAGATGGGCTTCTGAAGTTACGAATCCCACCAACGGAAGTTGGTGGATGGTTCAGATCCAACCTGTTCGTCCCATAGAAGGGCCGATGAAACTGAACTCGCTTTTGAATGCGCTCGGTCGCTGTGTTTCGGAGGCCGGATCTGAACCATCCACCAACTTCCGTTGGTGGGATTCAAGAACTCCGCGTGATCGCAAGTAGGTTGGATCTGAACCATCCACCCACTGCCGTCACTGCCGTGGGTGGGATTTCAGATTTTTCAGGTACTTGGGCAGAAAGAATCCTGGACCAGAGATAGGGCCACGACTGAACACAGATTGTACGCGAATCAAAAAATCGATGATGAATTTATTGACGGTTCCTTCCTGCGGGAATCGGCGTGTGATATCGATGTTTTTCTTGCTCTGGACGAGAGTTTTGCAGACAATGGCCGGAGGTAATGAAACCATTCTCGATCGTATAGCGCGGTGTTGATAATGTCCGTACAGCCACGAGGTTTCTTTGACTGACGAAAAACGAAAAGACAGACGTGTTCCCGTCATCATCAATCTTCTCTGGGAGGGCCAAGCCGGCCGGTACGAGGCGCGGACCAGCGACCTTAGTGCTGGCGGGTGCTTTGTCGACACCATGGGACAAGCATCAGAAGGCGACATCGTAAGATTCAAGTTACAACTGCCGAGCGGACAATGGATGGAGGTCGAGGGCGAGGTAACCTTCTCGGATCCTCCAGTCGGCTTTGGAGTGCGATTCACGAATATGTCTGAACCTGACAGGAAAAAGCTTGATTGGCTGGTTAAGGCTGGCGAATATCGGGCAGATAAGAAAGGGTGAGAGTTTCTCTACGCTCAATGAGAACCCTTCTTACGCTGGTTTTTTTGTGCCTGGTTCCTTCGGTCCCAGCGGCGCCGCAAACAATGCGGCTTGATTACAATCATACCGGCAACGCAAAACAAGAACTCTTCAGTCTCGACAGGGTTATTATCGAACCACTGCCCTGGCCGGGAGATTTACACCAGACAATCGATACGACAAATCTCGGAAAATATTTCTTCGAAGTTCGGGATCAAAAAACCAACCGCGTTCTCTACTCACGCGGGTTTGCTTCTGTCTACGGCGAATGGGAGACGACAGACGAAGCCGAGAAGATGCTGCGCAGTTTTCACGAGTCGCTTCGCTTCCCTGCCCCCGAATCGCCGGTTGTGATCGTATTAAAGAAACGCGATGCGAAGAATGAATTTCGCGAAGTATGGACCAGCGTTGTCGATCCAAACGACATCTTCATCGACCGCTCTAAGCCACGCGCGCCCGCCCCTTTGATTAGTATTCAAAAAATGGGGGAACCGGCTGACAAGGTTGACTTTCTTATTCTAGGCGATGGGTATACACATGCTGAGTCGAAGAAATTCGAAAGCGACGCGCGCCGGTTGACCGAGGTTCTGTTTTCGACCACGCCTTTCAAGGAGCATCGCAAAGATTTCAATGTCTGGGCTCTTTGCCCACCTGCTGACGAATCAGGCATTTCGCGCCCGTCGACTGGTGTCTATCGCGATTCCCCCTTGGGAACTACTTACGATACGTTCGGCTCCGAAAGATACGTACTCACTTTCGACAATCGCGCGCTTCGCAAGACAGCCCAGTTCGGACCTTATGAGTTTGTAGAGATTCTCGCGAACAATCGCACCTACGGCGGTGGCGGAATTTTCAATCTTTACAGCACTGTGGCCGCTGATAACTCCTTTGCAGACTACGTATTCGTTCATGAGTTTGGGCATCACTTCGCCGGCCTCGCCGACGAGTACTACACTTCCTCAGTTGCTTATGCTCCTGTGACGCGACGCCTCGAACCGTGGGAACCAAATGCCACAGCTCTTCTGGATCCCACCAACCTGAAGTGGAAAGATCTCATCTCGCCAGGTACGCCAATTCCGACACCGTGGAACAAAGAGGCTTTTGAAAACTATTCGCGAGAGATTCAAAAGCGTCGAGCGGAGCTTCGCAAGGATAAACGCCCTGAGAGCGAGATGGAGGCACTGTTCCGCGAGGAGTTGAAACAGGAGCAGACCATGTTTGCAAAAGAGAACTATGCCGGGAAGGTCGGCGCTTTCGAGGGCGCAATGTACGAAACGCGAGGATACTATCGACCGGAAATCGACTGCATCATGTTTAGCCGGACAAATCACTTCTGCGCCGTTTGCCGTCGCGCCATCGAACGGATCATCGAGTTGTATTCCCGTCCCTGAAGCTAGTGGCACAGCCTTTAGTCTGGGATGGTCCGCTAACTACATCTTGAATGGTTGGGGGAAAGCAACTCAGCTACGTCTAAGCCACGCTGGCACGGACTTCAGGCTGTACTTCAACGGAATGGCTCTGGGTTGGTGAAGCTCTGGTTACCCTGATCATGCCGGGTTATCGTGGACCCGACGAACCTCAAGCGTCTCAGCGGCGGGCAGCAAAGCAACGCCATGTCGTCATCTTCCGCAAATGGTTACTGAGGACGGAAAACCAGTCAAGTGAAAAGATTTCACTCGACAAAACCGCGTACTCAGAGCGAAACTTGCTTCAATCCCAGCCCTCACTGAGCTAAGTCAAAGCGATGAAGATTCTTCTTTTCAGCCTCTTGCTGATCCCGTTCCTGTTCACCAGGACGCACCAGCTTTCCTCGCAGCCTCTGGTCATAACACACGTCACAGTTATCGACATTTCGGCGCCAGACTCGTTACGCGCCGTCAAGTTGGATCAAACTGTAGTCATTACTGGCAACCAGATCACTGCAGTGGGGAAAACCGGAAAAGTGAAGGTGCCGCCGGACTCTCGAGTAGTTGACGCCGAGGGCCGATACATGATTCCCGGTCTTTGGGATATGCACGTCCATTCGATGCTCGAAGGTAGACCGGAGTACTTTTTTCCTCTGTTCATAGCAAATGGGATCACCGGCGTAAGGGACATGGGCGGCGGTTTCTCTTTTGATCGCCTAAGTCAGATTCGCAAACAGTTGGCTTCCGGAAAAATTGTAGGGCCAAGATTAGGCGCCGTAGCCGGCCGGATTTTGGATGGGCCAGGAGCTCGAACGAACGTTGGCTTGGCTGTCGGCACCGCGGACGAGGCCAAACAGACGGTTAAGGCTTTCAAACAAGGAGGCGCGGATTTCATCAAAGTTTACGACCGGCTTTCGCGCGAGGTCTACCTGGCGATTGTTGATGAAGCGAAGCAACAAGGACTGCCGGTGGCGGGCCATGTCCCGTTCTCGATGAGCGCTGAGGAAGTCTCTGATTTGGGTCAACAGAGCATCGAGCACACAACGGACGTTTTCATTTCCTCCTCGCGTGACGAAGACGAATTGAGGAAGGAACTCCGAAGGCAAACAGAATCGGCAAACGGTTCGCAATCCTCACGCGTTCAGGCGGAACTTAAGGCTGTTGGGTCATACGACGAAGGAAAAGCCAGGTCGCTGTATGCGCGATTCGCGCATAATGGTACATGGCAATGCCCGACCCTGGTTGTCAGGCGCGCCGCGGCCTTAGCCGACAATAATCAACTCGCCAATGATAATCGCATGAAATATATCCCCTCCGCCGTGCGAAACAACTGGAACGAGACGTTCAAGCTGATCGCTTCTACGAGTGATGTCGAAGCACGGAAACGGCGTTTTCAAAAGACACTGGAAATCGTCGGGGCGATGCAGCGAGCAGGAGTCGGAATTCTCGCAGGCACTGACACACTCAATCCGTACGTTTACCCGGGCTTTAGCTTGCACGATGAGTTGGGGCTGCTTGTGCAGGCCGGCCTCACTCCAATGCAAGCGTTGCGCACCGCTACCTTGAACCCGGCGAAGTTTCTCGGGTTATTTGAAACACTTGGCACAATCGACAAAGGAAGGCTCGCTGACCTCGTGTTGTTGGACGCCAATCCACTGGACGACATTCGCAACACACAACGCATCCACGCCGTGGTCGCAAACGGACGTTACTTCCCGCGCGAAGCGCTACAGAGACTGTTTGCCGAGGCCGAAGCCGCCGCCGGGAAGTAGTTTCCGAATTGCGGAACGGAACGCCGTCTCTGCCGGACGCCTCGTGTTATGTCTCCCTCCCCTGCCGATCAGCCTTCGTATTCTCTTCTGATCCGCGTTCATCTGCGTTAATCTGTGGCGGCTTTTTTCTCAGTCCCTAATTTCCTCGCTGGAAAGGAATTTCTCATGCAATCGTTACTCTCATTGCTCCTACTGGTCCTGGTGTTCAGTGCCACTCCCGCGCTGGGTCAAAAGAGAAGCATCACTGAAAAGGACTTGTTCAATTTTGTCTGGATCGGGGACCCGCAAATCGCTCCGGATGGTTCGCTCGTTGCATTTGTAAAGGTAACAGTGAACGAAAAGAAGGACGGTTACAACACTTCCATCTGGACTGTCTCGCCGGCAACCGGAGAAACACATCAGTTAACTAGTGGCACGCGAGACTCGTCGCCGCGGTGGTCACCTGATGGAAAGCACCTGGTCTTTGTGCGAGTCACAGAGAAGGATGGCAAACCTGATCAGCCGCAATTATTCATGTTGGCAATGGCCGGTGGAGACTCGTTTCAGATCACAAGCCTGCCGCGTGGCGCCGGACAGCCGCAGTGGTCTCCCGATGGGAAGATGATTGCTTTTGTGAATGCTGCGAACCCTGAGGACATTGCCAAGGCGGCGCCTCGGCCTTCACCGTCAGCGAGTCCCAGCGCTTCTCCTTCCCCTAAGCCGGAAGAGCATGAGAGTGACGTACGCGTGATTACTCGCGCTGTCTATCGCTCGAATGGAGCCGGTTATCTCGATGCGAAACATCCACAACACATTTGGATCGTCTCGGCCCCGCGCAACGGGAACGATAGAGTCACTCCACGGCAACTCACCAACGGTCGGTTTGATGAAGGGAATGTCACCTGGTCCAAAGACAATTTGCAGATTTATTTCACATCAGACCAAATTGATGAGCCCTACTACGAACTACCAAAGACAGACATCTACTCAGTAGCTGTAGGTGGCGGCCAACCGGTAAAACTCACTTCATTCGACATGGATGCAGGAGCGCTGTCACTCAGCCCGGACGGCAAAAAGCTGGCGTTCGTCGCCTCGATAGCAAAGCCCGTCCAGTCTTATACTCAGCCGGATCTTTGGGTAATGGATCTCGCCCCTAATTCGCAGCCTCGCAATCTCACAAAAGATTTTGACTTCGATGTCGGCTCTGGGGTCGGTGGCGACAACACCGCCCCACGAGGAGGTGGCGGTAATCCACCTGTGTGGGCGGCCGACGGTGGCAGCATCATTTTGGTCTATGCGAAAGAGGGCAGGGCCAACATTGGCGCGTTTGACGTTTCCAATGGTCGCCTGTCCGACGTGACCACAGGCAATCAGGCTGTCGTAAGTTTTCGCGCATTGCCTGATGCATCGAAACTCTCCTACATAGTCTCGACTCCCACGAGGGTTGGCGATCTCTACTGGCTTGAACAACGTGGAGGCAAACCGAAACAGCTGACACATCTTAACGACGAGTTATTCTCGAGACTGAACCTCACTGAGCCGGAGGAGATTTGGTACAAGAGCTTTGACGGCAAGCGGGTGCAAACCTGGGTGCAAAAGCCACCTGATTTTGATCCGAGCAAGAAGTATCCGCTGATCTTGAATATCCACGGCGGACCACACGCGGCCTACGGCTTTGTTTTCGATCATGAGTTTCAATGGATGGCCGCCAAGGGTTATGTGGTGGTCTATCCCAATCCGCGCGGGAGCACGACTTATGGCCAGGAGTTTGGCAACATCATTCAGTACAACTATCCCGGCGACGACTATAAAGACCTCATGGCTGGTGTGGACGAAATCGTAGGCCGCGGATACATCGATGCCAACAGGCTTGGAGTGACCGGCGGCAGCGGCGGCGGACTGCTTACCAACTGGACCATCGGGCATACGACTCGCTTCGCGGCCGCAGTTTCGCAGCGGGATATTGCCAGCTGGTCTGATTGGTGGTATTCGGCCGACTTCACCCTCTTTCAACCCGCATGGTTTAAGAAAGCGCCATTTGAGGATCCCGATGACTACAAAGCGCGCTCACCCATAACCTATGTAAACAACATACAGACGCCGCTGATGTTGATCCTGGGTGAGACTGATTACCGCACTCCTACAGGTGCCGGTGGTGAACAGATGTTTCGCGCGCTCAAGTATCGAAAGATTCCGACGGTGATGGTGCGCTTTCCGAACGAGACGCACGAGTTGTCACGTTCGGGTCAGCCGTGGCATCGGATCGAGCGACTGCAACACATCGTCGGCTGGTTTGATCGATGGTTGATGGGGGTTCGAAAGCCCGAGTACGAGGTGGCGGGGCAATAATGCGATGAGACACTACTCTAGCGTTCTCGCAATCTTACTCTTCCTGGTTTTCAATAATATCTTCGCCGCGGTTAACGCTCGGCTGAGAATCTCTGATAATCACCGTTACCTTCAATTTGAGAACGGTAAACCATTCTTCTATCTCGGCGATACGGCCTGGGAATTATTTCACCGTTTAGGCCGTGAAGAGGCGGAGCGGTATCTGACCAATCGCTCGCAAAAAGGCTTTACCGTAGTTCAAGCCGTGGCTTTGGCGCCGGCCGACGGACTTACCGTTCCAAACGCTTATGGAGATTTACCTCTTATCGGTGGCGACCCGACCAAACCTAATGAGGCTTACTTCAAACACGTGGACTTTATTGTTAATAAGGCGGAAGAACTAGGGATGTTTATCGGTTTCCTTCCGACCTGGGGCAGCTATTGGGCCACGGGCAAATCGATCTTCAATACGACTACAGCCCGCCAGTACGGCCGCTTTCTGGGAAACCGATACAAGGACAAATCGATTATCTGGATACTCGGCGGCGATCGATCAATCACTAACGATGAAGAGCGCACAATCATCGATGCACTGGCCGCGGGGTTAAATGAGGGCGATGGCGGCGCCCACCTGAAAACATTCCATCCAACCGGACCAGGACTGTCGTCAATCCAACTGCATGACGCTCGCTGGCTCGACTTCAACATGTTTCAGTCGTCTCATGCAGCCCGGGACCATGACAACGGAATCTACGTCGAACACGATTACTCGCTGGCTCCTCAAAAACCTACGCTAGATGGTGAGCCTCGCTACGAAGGCATACCGATCGGATTTTATCTAAGGAATAGCAGCGGGCTTGATCGGTTTGACGACTATGACGTACGTCAGGCCGCATACTGGTCGCTATTGGCTGGCGCTTGCGGTCATACTTACGGAAATAATAACGTCTGGCAAATGTACAAACCGGGGCCGGCGACGCCGACGCATTCCGGAGATGGAGTCGTGCGACCGGATGGTGCACTGTTTGGCGCGCCGGGCGGCTTGATCGGCGCAAACATTCCCTGGTACGAGGCTCTTGATCACCCAGGAGCATTTCAGATGGGTTATGTGCGAAGGCTGTTCGAGTCATTATCCTTCACAAAGCTGGTGCCGGATGCGCGCATCGTGCTGAATGGCCCGACGACCGGGGGAGCGAGGATTCGCGCCGCGCGGTCAAGTGATAAATCGTTTGCGATAATCTACACCCCGCGAGGAGAAGCCTTCACTATTGATAAGAGCATTATTACAGGTGTGCGACAGAGAGAATTCTGGTACGACCCCCGTTACGGGACCTCTTATGTAATCAAAGAACAGGACAGTTTTGGCTTCCAAACCTTTACTCCGCCGACCAGTGGCCGCGGCAGCGACTGGGTATTGGTCTTAGAGGATCTGGCAGCCGGATATCCGCTGCCTGGGCCCGTTGTAACCAGTACCTCGGTCGGAAAATAAATCGCCACTGAAATCCGAGGACTTAGCTTCAGCCTTCGTGTAAACTACTGGAGCGCTGAAGTTCCAACCGATAGAGAGAGGTAATTATGATTGCGAGACCCGCCCCCCAGATTGTGACTTTCTTGTTCCTGATTCTCATCTCGTGGACTCCAACCTTCATTGACGCTCAACCAGTTGATCGTGGACTGAGAGTTCAAACTGCGGATTCGGTCAAGGCTTTACCAGTCGCCTCTAAACGCTACGCCCTGGTCGTCGGAGTGGACCAATATGCAGACACGCAAATTACAACGCTCGGCGGCGCGAGTAATGATGCGAAGACGCTCGCCAATGCGCTGATTCAGTATGCAGGGTTTCCCGGTGAGCAAGTTACGTTGCTCGCCTCCGATCAGCCGGCTGAACGCCAACCGACGCGCGGGAATATTCTGCGCCGACTGTCGAACATGGCGGCTGTGGTGCCCGCCGACGGTCTCTTGCTTATCTCTTTTGCCGGTCACGGCATCGAACGGGGCGGACAGGCGTTTCTGCTTCCTTCCGATTCACAAGTCAGTAACGACGTTGATTTGCTCGAACAGACGGCGATCAACGTTTCGCAAATCAAAGATCGAATCAGAAAGATCGGCGTCCACCAGGTACTAATAATTCTTGATGCTTGCCGCAACGATCCTGTGGGCAGGGCTAATGCCGATAACCCGCTGACGCCTGCTTACACACGCGGTTTCAGTTTCGATTTGCGCAACCGCGAGGTCCAGGCTTTCGTCACGCTCTATGCGACCGAGGTGGGTCACCGAGCTTACGAATACAAAGAGAAAAAGCAAGGTTATTTTACCTGGATACTCGTCGAAGCCCTGCGAGGTGGGGCCGCAAATGCCAAGGGAGAGGTAACACTGGCAGGTTTGGTGAAGTACTTGCAGGAACGCGTGCCGAAACGAGTGCTGCAGGACCTTGGACCAGGCAAGGATCAAAAGCCCTTTGCGATTGTTGAAGGTTACCGCGCCGATGAACTTGTACTCGCAGTCCGCGATCCAAAAGGAATGGCCCAGCAACAACCATACACGCCCGACATGAGCACTCAAACCAGCGGCGCCAACCGCGATACGTCGATAGAAGTGAAGGCAAAGGAAGCGGGCACGTCGCTCGTGGACACCACCTGGACCGGTTCGAGTCCAGAGTCTGGTGAGTACACAATGAAGTTTTTGAAAGACGGCCAACTCCAGTACATCATCGACGTGCTTCAGAATGGCGTGACTTCGCCGCGCACAGTTAAAGGGACCTGGAAGCAGTCCGGCGCCAACATCCAGATAGTAATTGGCAACTCCTATTCTGTCCTACAGGGCATAGTTGAGGGCTCTATCATGAAAGGTGAAGGCACTAATCAGGAAGGCACTTCCTGGAAGTGGACTCTTTTCAAGAAAGAGTAAAGAGCGCACTTCTTTGCCCGCATGTCCGCCATCCGAATCAGCGATCTCGCGCGACCACAATTCAAAGCCAACCCCTACCCTTTATACGCGCGCATGCGAGGGGAGGCTGCCGTTTGGAGTACTACTTTCCTCGGTGCGCCTACGTGGCTCGTCACCCGCTACGAAGATGTCGTGAACGTCCTCAAAGACGAGCGGTTTTTGAAGGACTGGACCCCGAGAACAAAGTGGATTCACAGACTTTCCGGCGCCGTCACACGCCACATGCTGAACAAGGACGCTCCGGATCACACGCGCCTGCGCACATTGGTCCACAAGGCTTTCACTCCCAGTCTGGTTGAGCGCTTGCGCAATCGGATTCAATCTGTTTGTGATGAACTCCTGGAAGAACTGCAAACCAACGGCCGCATGGATTTGATGAAAGGATATGCGCTGCCGCTACCGCTCACCATAATCGCCGAGTTACTCGGCATTCCTCCGGAAGAGCGTGGGCGTCTCCATGCGTTGACGCGAAGCAGTCTCTCAGCCTCAAGCATCATCGGGGTTCTGCGGTCAGTTCCCGATCAAAGATTTCTTATTCGGCGCCTACGAAAAATCGCAGCCGAGCGCCGTCGTGTGCCGCGCGACGATTTGATCACAGCGCTGGTTCAGGCAGAGGAAGCGGGCGACAAACTGAGTGAAGAAGAGCTGGTCGCTACGATCGTGTTACTGCTGATTGCCGGCTATGAGACAACGGTGAATCTCCTTGGCAGCGGCGCCCTTGCATTGATTGAGGATCGCGAAAGCCGAGAGCAGCTTTTGACAACCCCGGAAATTACCGATTCAGCGATTGAAGAACTTCTGCGCTACACGAGTCCCCTTGATCTGGCGTCCCAGCGCTTCGCCTGCGAGGATTTACAGATCGACTCTGAAACCATTAGACAGGGTGACCTGGTCGTCGCTTTACTTGGATCTGCGAACCATGATGAGACGCAGTTTGTGAATCCGGATACTCTCGACCTCACGCGCGATCCAAATCGGCATGTCTCTTTTGGCCAGGGCGTTCATTTTTGCGTCGGCGCTCCACTCGCGCGTTTGGAAGGACGGATTGCATTGCTGACATTATTTCGGCGCTTCCCTACGCTGAAGCTTGCACAGCCTGCTTCAACCTTACGCTGGCGCAAGAGCTTGATCGTACGCGGGCTTGAAGCGCTTCCCGTGGAAACTTGAAAAGCATTACAGCGACAGGGGCGCCACCAAGGTGGCCCAACCCCTCCTAAAAAAAACCAACACGGAATAAAAATCAAACCACCGTCCGGCAGGAATCTGACGGACGGTGGTTTCAATCTAAAGCATGTCTGGGGAGCTCTATGCTGCTTCGTTCCTGTTGGACTTACGTTTCCGACGGATCTTTAACGCAATTCCTGTTAAGCCCGTGCCAAGCAATAGCATGGTTGCAGGCTCAGGCGCCGCGACCAGGAAGCCGCGGATTTCGCCGCCACCGAATGTCGTCGAATGAATATTCAAATACGCCCTTCCCTGCATGATACCTGAGAAAAGGGCCGCTTGGGCACTCGCAGCGGTCCCGCCATTCGCGGTGACGAAGGCCGGGTTGTAACTCGACAGCATAGTCATGTCGAGAATGTTATCGTAAGTTCCGCTCGTTACGCCGAGAGGAAAGCCTGCGAATGTCGGCGTCGTGGTAGCGACTCCGGCGGTCCCCGTGAAGGGTACAGTCGTAGCGCTGTGAATGTGCGATGCAGCGGTGCCCGCTACCAGACCACTGAAACTCACCTGCACGCGCATCGTGTTGGCAATGGTATCCAGGGTCACCGTCGTAAATCCGGTACCTGGTGAAGCATTCGGCGGACTCTCGGCGGGTCCACTGAGGCTTGCAACAAACGTGAGTACGTCCGCTCGAGAATTTTGGGTGGCGCCCACCATCACAATAGCGAGCACCACTGCGATGAATACACTTTTCACTGATGCGTCTCCTTCTGCTGAGATCTGCGTTAAAAGGGGAGTCTGGCTTGCTGATTGGAAAGTTAAAGCGCGGCAATATATATGCCACTTGAATGGTGATCCTGCTAAGTGAAAAAGTACTCAGATAACTAGCGACTTCAATATTGAGCGGTATCAAGGTTGTCTGGAACTGAGACAATCCTTCCAGACTATGGACGGTTTAGGATCAGTCGAATCGGTGCGCTATAAGTCGGAGCGGGACCCATGAAAGTTCAAATCTGAGCCAAACGCTAGATCGATTCTTTGTACTGTTCGAGATTTTCTTGGATCTTAATCAACAGACGAGATTTGGATGTGTTGAGTTTAAGCTCGTCAGGCTCGACAGGCTGCCATTTGCCGGGGATTAGGACCTGGGAATCAATGAAGGCTTCCAGCGACTCCTGCAGTCCGTTGATTCTAATCTTCCCTTTCATCGCAATTAACTCTTCAACGATGAGGACCAACGCGTCGCCGGTGATGCGATGCCGATGGTTGATAATCGCCGCTCTCTCCTGCACCGCCTTCAATAACTCGTACAACGGCTCACCCAGTGCGCCAATTAATCTGAGATAACACCGCTGGAAATTCTCTATATGGGAGCAGCGCGCAGGTGTCAGTTGAAGATCCCGTTTTTTCACGTAAGAAGCCGCCATGACGCTACAAAAAATGTCCGGCGGCAGGTAAGCGCTCTCGTCATCCAAACGGCTAATGGTTTGCGCCACGTAATAGGCAGGCAACACGCGCAACAGGTTGCGGATGAGAAACACTGGCTGGTGCGTAAAACCATCAGGAAGTTTTTCGATGCCTTTTGATACCTTCAGGTCTTCAAAGTAACTGAGAGATCTATGGAACTCGTCTATTTCTTCTGGCGCCTTCTGCATTAGACGCTCAATCTGTTCCTGGGTAAATCCGATCTTCCAGAGGGTGCGGTAATCGCTCTCACATTTGAAAGCCCGATCAAATTCTTGAAGGCACTCCGCATCCTTGAATGCACGAATGTTCTCTTTCTCACCCGAGCAAATGAAAGCCATGGCCTGAGCGAACGTCTGGACGATCAATCGGGCCCAGTAGCGTTGTTCAGCCAGTGAAGCCGAGTAACGATCTACATCTTTGAAGCGATATTTATCGTGCTTGGCGGCGAACTGTCGGATCGACCCGTAGTCTAGAATAGCTCCGCTTGCCAACATGTTATCGCCGTCCCAGGCTAACCAGTTGAATATGTATTCCTCCTCGAGCACCGCGGCCATCTTCCCATATGAACGTGCAAGGTAATCCAGAGCCTTGGCGTACCGTGCGTTTCCTTTTGCGGGAACTCGCCAGAACCCGTTCTCAACTTCCCGATCAATGAAATAATCGACGGATGCTTTCAACTCGGTATGCCGTCCTTGTTTGAGATAACGAAAGATGTGAGCGGGTCGAATCAAATTGGGAGCACTTCTCACGCCAATTGCCGTTCCGTCCGGAAATCCGATGACTGCCAGGCACCGTTCAGTGGGAATACCCTGACGATAAAAGATTTCTGACATAACAGCGCTACCCAGCATTTCGTCCAGCTCAGCCAATCCTGACGAATAGCCATAACTCTCGTCACCAGTTTTAACGGCTCCGTCTGATTTTTGCGCGCCGGGGCTGAGGATGGTGGCTCCAGTTCCCCTGCTGGAGATATCAAAGATTAGAGTTTTTGTTTTCAGGTAACCGTTCCAGATGCTTCTGCCATCCCCCGAAGTCTTGCCCTGTTTATTACTGTGTTGAGTTTGAAGATAACGGGTCGCCATGTAAGGCCGTGGTTTGACGGTCTCCTGGGGATACTTCTTCCCGCGCTTTAGATCGTATTCGTTTATGATCCGGAGTGAGAAAGTTTCAAGGACGACGCGTTCAAGATCCTTATCGATAACATGAGGATGTGCGGAAGGGATCAGTCCCATCTCCCTCGCCAGAGGAAAATTAAAATAGAGGACACGTCCGTTGGGGCGGTAGCGAGCTTGATAGTCGATGAAACCATCAGGACTAACTTCCCGCCAGGGGTGTATTCCGTCTAACTCTTTGAACCTCTCATACATACTGGATCAGTCTGATGAGAAGGGGCCAACCACGAAGAGTGTGGGACTGAATGGAAAGAGAGTCAACAGTTTTTTGCACTTTGGCGAGGATGCTGTGCTGGGGAACTGGGAAAGTTCTGTCCGAGCCGAGGTCGGATCCATTTTCCATTTGACATTTTTCATTTCTCAAAAATTTCTCAATTGTCATTATCGTCAACAGATGCCGTTTGATCCTCTACGCTCAGCGCTCTCACTGAGTGTATCGTTTCTGTCTTACCTCGTCAGACTTCTAATGTTTAAATCGTCAAGAAATCTCATCAATCCATAACCTCAAGACAATCACAGGGCGGTACAGTCGTTGCTATCATCTGCTATCCATACCCGATGAGTTCTCGAAAACATACAGTTCGACTAAAAGAGGGAGGAAAGCTAATGGGTTTGTTTGACAAGATGTTTGGACGCGGGGCTTCCGAAGCTGAACAGCAGCAAGGAGCACAACAACGCTTCAATGAACTCAAACAGAAGTACCAATCGGTGCTCAACATGGCTGATCAACAGCACATCCAGTTTCAGAACCTACACGTCCAGGACAACAAACTGTTTATCAGGGGCATCGCGCCCTCTGAGGATGCTAAGAACAAGTTCTGGGACCAGATCAAACTCCTCAGTCCGAACGCGGATGACATTACTGCCGACATTAGTGTCGATGAACGGCGCGCGATGGGCGCGGCCGCCGGTGGTGGTCAGGGACAAGGCGGCCAAAGCTATACAGTCAAACCCGGTGATAACCTGTCGAAGATCAGCAAAATGTTCTACGGAGATGCGAATGAATATATGCGGATCTTTTACGCAAACCGAGACAAGCTCCGCGATCCGGACCACATTCAAGTGGACCAACAACTGGTAATACCTCCAGGCGATAACGCCTAAACCTTAGAGGCCAACGCCCAACCGCTCTGGTTGGGCGTTTCTGTATTTTGGCAAAGCATTTACGAACCAGGAGCAGTACTGTCGCAACATTGATCGGCCATTGGGTTTATCTTATTGGGATTGATCGACTTAACTCCGCCGCAGGTGGGAATCGTTCTTAATTTATCGAGACGGAACCAGACATTTTTGTCGTCTCGCAGCTACGATGTGTGTGGCGGTTCATCTATTATCGTGCGCTGCAGGACTACTGCCCAGGATAGAAGGCAAAGAGCAGCGAGTGTGGACAGGGGCTGGTCTCATTCACACCGTGGCTTTAGCCCCGGTGATCATTGGCCCTTCGTCACCGTGAAACCGT
>WNFY01003465.1_pt1 | contig 14787 bp, 16 predicted proteins | sample 5400091 | NCBI WGS metagenome assembly WNFY01 (sample SAMN13153364, study PRJNA577476) | soil metagenome | isolation source: 60 cm soil or saprolite under grassland replicate 1 | place: USA:California | collected 2016-06-15 | reverse complement strand
TGTAACGAAGGAGGCTACGATGCCTGGGATCATCGCTTCACTGTTGCTCACTGCAATCGTCGCTTACTTGTGGGGCTCTATTCCCTCTGGTTACTGGATGGGGAAACTGCTGCGCGGTAGAGATTTCGATATCCGTAAATACGGGAGCCATAAAACTGGTGCTACGAACGTACGACGCACTCTCGGGAACGGTCCAGCACTGATCGTCTTTCTGGTCGATCTCTCAAAGGGTATAGGACCAGCTCTGATTGCCACTCTTGTTCCGTTTCTCTATGTTAACGGCTGGGGACCGAGCCTGGCAGGGCTGGCAGCTTTGCTTGGGCATTGTTTCCCGATCTTCATTGGCTTTAAAGGTGGACGTGGCGTCTCTACCGGAGCTGGAACGGTGCTCGTTCTTTCGCCGTTCACCGTTTTAATCGCTACCATTACGACTTTCAGCACCATGGCTATCTGGCGCTATGTCTCGCTTGGCTCTATTGTGGGCGCCCTGACTATTATGATTTGCAGCATTATCTTTTATTTTGTCGGACTGTCTGACCCAGGCTTCTTTGCTAAAGTCAGTCTTGCTCAGATGGCTTTTATGCTGATTGGACCAGGGCTCGTTATTCTGTTCCATAAAGACAATATTGGTCGCCTGTTAGCAGGCACAGAAAGCAAATTGGGACAGAAGGCAAGCACTCCGAGTACGGCTACACCCGCCAGCGCCGACAAATAAGGCAGTAGACCCGCAGGGCGACCGCCCTGCGAACAGTGTTTGGGTGATGTGCAAAAATGACGCACACGCCGTTATCTTAATCACTAGACGTTTGGTTGCTTTGCTGCCTGTCTATTTTGAAAGAGTGGCAGGGCGCCAACGGTGTACTCAATACCAGAAAAGACTGTCCAGATCGTTGCCAGGATAAGCAATACGTCGGCAAGCAACTGCATAAGTTCGGGAATGTTCAAAGTCTGACTGTTAAATTGCAGCATCGGTGGGAAGAGCGCGAGTTTATGTGCGCCCAGTCCCCTGGCCAGTAACAGACCACCCATTGCCACCAGCGTAATAAACGTTTTCTGCTTGCCCCACATGCCTGCCGGAATGACCTTGCCCATTGCCGCTGCCATCGAGCGCAAGCCAGTGACGAGGAACTCGCGTGAGATAATAATGACCACAATCCAGGCAGGCACAAGGTTGATCTGGACCAGGGCGACCAGAATAGCAGACACAAATACCTTATCAGCCGTCAGGTCCAGGAAGACACCAAACGAAGAAACAACCTTCATACGGCGTGCCAGGTAGCCATCCAGGAGATCGGTGATGGACGCCAGGAAAAATAACAGTGTTGCTACCAGGAAGGCCCAGGGCTGATTAACCAGGACTAATATAAATACCGCCGCTGTGGCGATGAGTCGACTGATGCTGAGCATATTTGGGAGATTACTCATAATCCACTCCTCAGAATTTGCACTACCAACCGGACATGAAGGACCCCTTTGCCCTGTGGTACCTGCAAGTTGGTATGGAGCCGTAGGATACACACCTCTACGACTCCTTGACAAACGAGCGCTATTACTACGTTTGACAAAAATATGCGAATCGGATTACTACCATTATATGCGAACACGACCATGTTGTATAGACAAAATCATCCTACCCTGCTCAAAATTCATTATATTCTAGACTGGTTCTTGATGGGATGGGAAGGCGCACCCGGCGCACGCAAGGCTGTGCCTCTACGGGTGATCGTGGACGCATACAATGATGTCGCGTTTCTTGATTACGCGATCTACAGCATGCGCAAACTGTGTAAACGGTGGCTCATCGCGTACGCGCAGGTCTGTGCAACGTTCTATCAGTTCTACCATTTCAGTGCGTTCAATGCGCGTTGCATTCCAGGCCAGGGCCAGCGTACCTCCGGGTAACAGCATGCTTTCCCAGATAGTGAGGGCTGCACTGAGCCAGGGTGCGATCTCGCTGAAGTGCTGGATGCCGTAGGGGAGGTCGCCGACAATAGCGTGCACGCGGGGGCCACCTATGACTTCGCGCATATGCAAATTGGCTTCACGCGTATCGCCATGAGCCAGGACGAGCAAATGTCTATCGCTTTTGGGACCAATCTCAAACTGATAGCGACGTCCAGCTTTACGTCCACGCTCATCCAGTTCTTTATAAGAAATACGTTCGCTTTCCAGGTATTGCCTGACAAATACAACGGTCGTTTCGATATCCTGCCGCTCAAGCTCAATCCCGAAGGCATCGTAACCAGATGCCAGGGCAAGAAAGAGTGTTGTACCACCACCAGCCAGTGGATCAAGTATCCTCAGTCGCCCGGTAAATTGTCCGGCGTAGTTGCCAGCGAAGAGCGCGACATTGAGTAGAACGCGTGTAAAGATTTCGTTGGTCTTGCCCTTGTAGCGACGTGCCTCGGCCATCTCCAGTGGCACAAATGGCGTGAACTGCGGTTCCACCGGGTGCAGCAACGGTCCCTGCACTGTCCCGATTCGCTCAAAGTATTCATAGACCTCACTGATCGCTCCCAACCGGGAAAGCACCTGCAACGTGTTAAGGGATGAAAGGAGTTCATCGTCAGCGGTTACTAACAGATAACTCTGCCCCGCCAGCTTCGTAGGAATTATCTCATGAATGGAGGCGGCAAAGGGACAGGCCATCAACTCAGGTATGGCCAGCGCTGCAGTCATATTCGCATATTGCGTGCTGCGTTGTGGCGTAATTTTAAGCGCAAGTTTCATGGAAAAGAGTATATCATATGTCTATGCACCGCGATAGAGAACGTTTCTTAAACGTGCAACATTGACCCTTTCCTATTCCCTTTCGCAGCATGTAAAATACATAGTGTACTTCTCTCTTAAATCATACTTACCAATAAGCCTGGAGGGCTCCATGTATATCGTCACGGTCAACGAAATGAGAGAACTGGAGGCGCAAGCCGATCGCCAGTATGGTCTCACCTCTCAAATATTAATGAAGAACGCAGGAAAAAGCGCTGCCGACATCTTTGAAGCTCATCTTTTACCACACCACTCAATGAACGGACTTGAAGTGCTGTTCTTGATTGGTCCTGGCAATAATGGCGGCGATGGACTGGTCATGGCTCAGCACCTGGAGCAGGCAGGAGCATTTGTCAGCCTTTATCACTGGAAAGAGCGACGACTCACCTTGCGCAGTGAAGATGTGAGCGAGAGCCAGACAGATACAGAACTGGAAGCGCTCATACAAAGCGCTGATTACATCGTCGATGCACTGCTTGGTACCGGACATTCGCGTCCTCTGCCTGATGACATGCGTTCTCTGCTGGCGCGTGTACAACAGGAACGCACCAGACGCAATGATCTGCGCATCGCTTCAATCGATCTGCCAACCGGACTCAATCCTGATACTGGCGATGTTGACCCGGGCACTATCCGCGCGGATATCACCATTACGCTTGCCGCTCCCAAACAAGGCTTTTTCTTCTTCCCTGGACGCGACTACATCGGAGAATTGTATATCGGCGACATCGGCCTGCCTCCCGAGATGGGCAGTAATATACGCACAGAGATGCCGACAGGCCCATCTGTCCGTAGTCTGCTGCCAGCGCGTTCACTCAATAGTAACAAAGGAACGTTCGGTAAAGTGATGCTGCTCTGCGGTTCGCCTCCGTATCCTGGCTCGGCCTATCTCGCGGGTACAGCCTCGATGCGTGTTGGTGCGGGTCTGATTACACTGGCGGTGACAGAAAAGATGTTACCCATCTACGCCAGTTCATTTCACGAATCGACATTCGTACTACTCCCAGATGAAGATATAGAGAGCTTTGAGCGATCAAAAGCGTTCATCAAGCACCTCTCGGGCTATCGCTCGTTATTGATAGGACCAGGGTTGGGACAATCGGCCAATACCCGCGAGGTCCTGCTGCAGATCCTGGAATACCTGCGCAACCATCCTGATGAGGAACGCCCAAAGCTGGTAATTGACGCCGACGGATTGAATAATCTTTCCGCGCTGGAACACTGGTGGACGCTATTACCCAAAGATAGCGTGATTACTCCACATCCTGGCGAGATGGCGCGTCTCTGTGGCGGCCAGAAGGTCTCAGGAGGAAACATCGATCGCCTGGAGTTGGCACGCAACAAAGCGAAAGACTGGCAGGTTACGCTTGTGCTCAAGGGCGCATGCACAATCGTCGCACACCCGGATGGTCGCACGCGTATCAACTGGGAAGCCAATCCAGCCCTGGCTACTGCTGGCACAGGCGATGTCCTGGCTGGTATGGTTGCAGGTCTTATGGCACAGGGCCTACAAACCTTTGAAGCCGCCAGCGCCAGCGTCTACTTGCATACCGCAGCCGCCAACAATGTCAGCGTAGAGATAGGACACGCGGGTCTGCTGGCCTCTGACCTGTTACCACAGATTCCGCGTGTTATGGCAAAGTTATTATGAATGCTTTTCCTGAGATTAAGCAGGGACATCCGCTTTCTCGTCAACAACATTGACAGTGAGCTTTGGCTCCAGCCCGGTCGCCACCCGGACAGGAACAGTGAACGAGCCTGTGCTACGGATAGGCTCGGGCAGTTCAATCGAGCGGCGATCGATAGTAATATTTTCAACCTCACGCAATGCAGCCGCAATATCCTGGCTCGTGATCGAACCATAGAGGCGGCCCTGACTGCCAACACGTGCCTTAAAGGTAAGTGTTACCTGGCCCAGGCGCTCCGCCTGCTGCCTATTCTGCTCAGCCAGTTTCTCCAGCCTGCGCTGCTCGGCGGCGATACGCTGTGTGCGATTCGCAATCAGGCCGGGGGTCGCCCCAGCCGCCAGGTGACGCGGCAAGAGGTAGTTACGGGCATAACCATTCGCGACCTCTTTCAGATCGCCAGCTTTTCCCAGACCTTCAACATCTTGTAATAAAATGATTTTCATTGAAAAAGAACTCCTCATAGAGGTGGGGCGAAGACCCGTCCTCCTCCTCACGCTTATAGTACGGCTATGACACTCCGCAGCCGCTCAAAGCGGCGCGGCTTCTTCTGGCACTCCTGAGTACGCGACGGTTCGAGTGTGTGTAGCGTGGCTACGACTCATTGAACCTTCGTAATTGACGAGAAACACCCGATGTATCGTCTCCCATCCGAGACGATACATCCTGCGCGGTGCCCTGCGCGTTCGCTGTTGCATGCCCGACACGGTTGGTAGATGGCCGACCAAAGCCTTTGGCATCCTGGCAACGGCGAGCACCTCCCGTTTTCACGGACCTTTCTGTACACGACAGAGGAGCGTGAGGCTTTTCCTGAGATGATTCTTTTCTCGCAGAGACAATTACTTCCTAAGACCGTGTTGTGTGACCGTGCCTTCAATTGCCTCACATGTATTCCCTATTCTACCAGCGATGTCAACAGGCAAGGGCTCACAGGCGCTCTTGCACCCGGTCTCTGCCTCAAGCCAACGCAAACCCGCCTCACGCGGCCATTGGACATGGCGCGGCTTGCGGCGGGTTGTTTTGTGGTCAGTATACACCGTGTGACCATTGAACGCAACCCCTTCGCAAATTCGACTACCAGAACCCGTAGAGGCATGCCTTGTGTGTGCCGAGTGTCGCCGTATAGGGCATAGATAATAACAGGTTCGCACTCGGCACACGCAAGGCATGCCTCTACGGGTTGCAGCCACGACATATCTCCCCTATAATGGCAACAATTCTTCTTCCACCGAACTTATTTTTGTATGTAAAGGACAGACGCATGAATATTGAGGGCACGTACACCCTTCAGGCTTTGCCTGAAGAGATACAGCATAGCTTGATGGACCAGGAGGTGTTGCGGCGCACCATTCCTGGTCTGGAACGGCTAGAGCAGATTAGCGAGAACCGCCACATAGTAGCTATAAATATCAAATACGCTCCACTATCGGGTATCTATCGTGGGCAAGTCTCCATCCAGAAAGAACAGCAGCCGCACTCCTATCGCTTCGTTATTGAAAGCGATGATGGGCCGAATACGATTAGCGGCATTGGCAGCGTCCAGCTCCATGGATCAGGTGCTAATACCATGATTACTTACAAAGGAACATTGACCATTAGCAAACGCGGTACACGCTTGAGTCCCACAGTCACTAAAGGAGCTGCCAAACTGCTCCTTCAACAGTTCTTCACGGCTCTGTCCGATCAGTTGCGCGCAGACAATACAACATCCACAGAAGAAGTGGTGGCAGCGGAAGTTATCAAACAACCGGGTGGGGATATCGTTATCTTGCCTCCAGCAGCGACAGCAGAAGATACCAGGAGTGCACCCATCGCGCAGAAAATCGTACACTTACTCGGACTGGGTGCAGATGATCCTGTGCAGGAAGAGATCTGGACGAACCGCATACGGCGCATCGGCTTTGTTTCTGGCTTCTTACTACTCGTATGGATCGGGACACGTTTGCCGCGTAAAAGATTGTAGTCTGCTACGGATCGATAAACGAACGCAGGCGAGCTTTCCAATCGCTTTCATTATCAGCCTTATCAGAGGTTCCCACAGTCCAGCTTCGTGTACCATCCGCGGATTTTGAGGTGGGCGCACGGTGCTGGCGTGGTTCCCTATCACTCAGGTTACGTAAAGCGGTCCATGCCGCCTTGCGGACATCCTGCACAGGATCCTGGAAGAGCTGACTAATAGCATCGCGTGCAGATTTTATACCCAGGCGACCAAGCGTACGCGCACTTCCAGCACGTTCATCCGAAGTAGATGCCTGCAACAGGGGTATAATATCGGGTGCCATTTGATCGAGGGACAGATCGGCAATCAGACGCAGCAGGCGGCTACGGCGCATAGGATGCGTCAGAGTAGCCAGGGCAGCGCGACAATCGGCATAGATCTGCGCTTTGTTCTTAATGATACCCTGCGCCTTCGCCTCAGCAACAGCCATCTCGGGCGATAGGGGAGCGGTCCCACGCAGGAATGGCTCGATCCAGGGTGCCACGTGGTCCGGCTGATTCGTATTTTCGTGCAACTGCAAAATGTTGTGATAATGTTCATCGAGCCAATGATATAGAGCCAGCGTTACCTCAGCATCGCGTGCGGCATAAGCAACCATTGCCGGAGGCAGCGGACGCCGCGTCCAATCTGTACGCTGCAAACTCTTATCCAGGCGCATATGAAAAGCTCGCTGCAGCATAGCGGCCAGTGACGATTCGTGCTGTCCAAAAATCGAACGACACGTCGCCTCTAAATCATAATAATGCACCACATTCAGACCGCGCTCAGCCATCACCCGCATATCCGCGCCAGCCCCATGCAGCAGAACTACAATAGCAGGATTGCTTACTACAGACACCAGAGGAGAGAGATTATGCAGGCGCAACGTGTCCACAACAAAACAATGCTGATCAACGGCAAGTTGCAACAACGCCAGGCGTGGAACTGTCGTCACAACATCGTTTTGCGCACGTGAACGCACCTGGGTAAATTCTGCATCGATCGCCACCACATTTGCCTTTGTGAGTATGCCGACAGCACGTAACAACAGTTCCATGCGATCAACCCATAAACGCTTGCCTCTCGGTGGAAGCTGACCGACAGGAGGAGTCGGACCAAGATAGCCAGGCTGTACCGGGTCCTGGTCTTCTGGTTCTGCCAGTGGCACATTTTCGCTCAATGAACTACCATTCCGCCTTCTAAAAACGGGTTTTTTGCTGTGTATACACTATAGCAGATTTACCAGGAAACGTATAGACCACGCAAAAAAAGACTTCCACCCTGGTTCGCAGGGCGACTCAAAAGTCCCGTAGAGGCATGCCTTGCGTGTGCCTTGTGGCTCGGGAGGACTTCCCTGACGCACAATCCTGTTGCTCCCCACCCACGAGGCACACGCAAGGCATGCCTCTACGGATCCACGCAGGCAACTTTTCAATCGCCCATATGCGCTTGTACCTGCGACACAGCTATGCTAAACTGATGAAGCTACTTATATAAAGAAAGAAGGATGCTCTTCAATGCCTGACGAGATTTTAGCAAACAACGAGCGTTTCCTCCGTGAGCATAGATTGTCACCGATTGGTCATGCTCCTCGTAAACACACGGCAGTAGTGACCTGCATGGATTGCCGCCTGGTAAATATGTTTGAAGAGGCCCTGGGCTTACAGCGCGGCGATTTGCTGGAACTCAGAACAGCAGGAGCGACGATCCCTGAACCTGATCGACCGCACGCGGCTAACGATCTTATCCGTTCGCTGGCGGTGTCTATTTATTAGGTGTGCGCAAGATTATGGTCATCGGGCATACCGATTGTGGGCTGGCTCACGCGAATCCTACTGCGCTAACGGCGTCAATGCAGGCTCTCGGCGTAGATCCGCAGAAACTGATCCAGGAAGAAGGATTGGGTGATATCAATGGCTTGATGCGCTGGCTTGGCGCCTTCCACGATGTACATATCAATGTCAAAGAAGTCGTCAACGCCATTCGCAATAGCCCATATTTACCGCAGCTTCCTGTGCACGGGTTCGTTATAGATATTGAAACAGGCAAACTCACCCTTGTTGAGCGAGATCCCAGAAGAGCAACTTGAGTTCTAATATCAGAAAGAACTCTAACTCTCAACTCTCCTCGCCGCCTGCGGCGGCTCGCTCCGTTTTGTGGGTGTGTGCTGGGTTGGCGGCCTGAGCCGCCAACCCAGCACACACCCACAAAACCCCTTGCGAAGCGCCGCAGGCGCTGAGGAGTCAGAAAGAGAGCTGCTGAAGGGGGGGGGTAGAAGGGAACAATTCCAGGGCCTCAACTGCCTGATGCCAGGCAGTTGAGGCATGGCATGATTTAATCCTGTACGCCTACGGGCGATTCTATATTTGCTTGTAGTTTTGGCTGCTGTTGTCGCAGCGTACGTGCTGCTTCGACATACTGCGCCAGGCTGAGTGTTTCTGTCTCCTGATTAGTGATTGAGGCCAGGTGCAGTGTCACCTTATCTAATCTCAGATCTGGATTGTTCACGGTCACCAATGCGATACCAGCATTTTTCAGGTTAGCAAGCATTCCTACTAATTGCGGAGGATCAGTACTTAACTGTGTCAGATCGGTAATTAACAAGGTATCAAATTTCTGTCGAGCGATCAGTAGCCAGAGCCTTTGCAATCCTACGCGGTTCAACTCTACTTTGTTGATGAAATCAAAACACAAACGATCACTGACTGCATAGCCATGTGCTGATGCGTAGGTAAGACAGAGCTGCTTTCTTTTTTCAAGCACCTGCTCTTCATTGTATGCCTCCTCTGGGTAGGCACGATAGTAAATTGCTGCGTTTTTCATAACGGGATAGTGGTACTCTCCTTTTGTCTATTGTTACCATACATCTGATAAAACGGTTACATCTGTATCACGTTGTACTCTATTTTTTCTTCTGTTGCAAGCATATTACCACCCGATAGTCCTTACTTCTGAGTTCAACTGCATAACTGAATAATCAAAACTACGGGAAAGTCCTACCTTATTCATACTCCTTTTGCTTCTCATATTGCTGCTCGGCTGCCTGAGCGCTGAGAGATGCCAGAAGGTTTCTATATTCAAAGAGCAGATCAAGCAAGTCAAAAGCCTCTTCCGGCTTCAGAACAGTAGCACCTTGACCAGCTACAAACAGTTTGACAACGCCTTTCTCATCAATGGAAACGGTAAAGGTTCCGTTGTGCCGCGTTTGCAGGACTCTTTCCACATGCCCGTTTCGTATATGTTGTGCGGGTATCCTTGTCTCTGTAGGTTCATCATCGTCACTCAGAGATGATGGTACTGGCTGGCCTGTTAGTTCCACCAATCGTGGTCTTTCTGTACCCAAAGTTTGCCTACTCTCTTTTTTACTTGCAACAACACTGTATTATATCGTATACAATGATGAGTGTGAACAGCTTTACGGTACATCTAGAAGTGATCTGTGATACAATAGCTAGCAACGACTATCATTTAGTTAGTAACGAAAAGAACTCCATGAAGATATATCCACAACGAAAACGCTGGCATTTGCCACTGCTGCTCCTACTCATCCTTACTCTTATAGGTACAGCCTGCACTTCCGCAGGTAACGCGACGAGTAGGACTCCGACAGTGAAAGCAACGCCCACACCGTCACAACCTGTCTCCGCACAGCAAGTACTCGCTGGTCCGGTGACCTATGTGGCATTGGGAGCTTCAGATGCGGTTGGAGTAGGTAGCAATCAACCAGGATCACAGGGCTACGTACCTCTATTAGCGCAAAGGCTACCACAGGGATCACATCTTATAAACCTCGGTGTAAGCGGTATTCACCTGCATGAGGCTCTGAACGAAGAGTTGCCAATCGCACTCTCCACATCGCCAAAGCTAGTTACAATCTGGCTAGTAGCAAACGACTTTATCGCGAATGTCCCTTATAATAACTATACGCAGGATCTGAATACATTACTCACACGCTTACGTGCGGGTACACAGGCCCGCATTATTATGGCAAATCTGCCCAACCTCACATTGTTACCCATCTTCGCCGGACTCAATGCGCAAAAAAAATCCTCCATGTTGACAGCTATCAAGCGTTGGAACTCGAGTATTGCAAACATAGCCGCACATTACAATGTGACCGTAGTCGATCTTTTGACCCAGGAGGCAAGCGCGCTCACATCTCAGCGCAAGTATATAAGCTCGGATGGTTTTCATCCAAGTCCAGCGGGGTACGTGCAGCTAGCAGATTTCTTCTGGCAAGCTATCAAATCATAGACACATCCCTTACTATCTTCGTCCCAGTTTCGCTAACACAGCACTCTTTAACAGGCCAATCTCCTCCACCTTCAACAACAGAACTACGCCGAAGTAGGCTGCCGCAGCCAGCCCTCCGGCCACAAGCACTGTTAGCAGGCGTCCTGAGAACTTCGCCAGTGTGAATAGTGCGACGTGCCCTAGAAGGAGTTGTAAACTCCAGGCTAGAACAACCATGACTGCTGTCGCCAGCAGGATCTTCAGCACAAAGGGAATCATCTTACGCAAATGGATAGAACCAATAGCCATCCTTAACAACACCAGCAGAATCAGCGCATGGGACGAGTTCTGTACAGTGTTGGCAAAAGCCAGCGCAGGCATGCCGATTGTCTGCCCGAATGGCAAAGCAACGGCCAGGTAACCCAGGATACTGACGAAGAAGACAATCACCGGGATAATAGTATTCTTACGCGCATAGAAGGCGAAGATTAAAAGCTGGTCCATTGCCACAAAAGGCAACTGGTAGGCATAGTTTTGCAGGGCAGTGGCGGCAAGTTGAGCATTGTCGGCATTATATTGGCCGTGCTCAAAGATGAGCGCGATAATGGGAGTCTGCAATACGATGAGACCAGCCGCTGCTGGAATCATCAAGAGTAACCCGAGACGGAAGCCAAGCAAGAGAGTATCCTTGAAGCGCTCCATGTACCCTTCACGGATATGCGTCGAGAGCGTGGGCAGAACAGCAAAGGAGAGCGCAGCCGCAACCAGTCCACCGGGGAACTGGATCAGCGTAGTCGCAAAATCCTTGGCTCCCGAGTTCTCTTTTCTACATGTCGTTAACAGAACATGTTGCATAAATGAAGCACACGGCGTGATAGAGGAGAGGTGCTGATCAAAGAAGACCAGCCCCATGCTACCCAGGAAACTGACGGCAACTGGCGCGTAAAGTTTGAGAATACGCCGCAGTGCCGGATGATGCCAATCGAGCACAAACATATACGTAAAGCGTTGCTTGCGTATACCGGGTAGCAGTAGAGCAATCTCACCCAGCGCACCAAGAAGCACACCGAATGCCATCGCCAGATAGCCAAAGCGCTCCATACCTATCCAACTCCCCACGATCACACCAATGATGATGCCAACATGGGAAGCAGCCGTGGCAAAAGCAGGCCAGCCAAATTCCTTGCGTGAATACAGTCCTGCCTGAAGCACTGCGAACGGCCCCAGGATAATCAGCGAGAAAAAGATGATACGCGCCAGTGCCAGCGTATGTTCCTTGTCCGCAGTAGAATAGCCTGACACCAGAAAAGTGCTGACAAACCAGGGAGAAATGAAGATAAAGAGGATCGAAGCAGTAATCCCGATCAGTAGGACAAGGTTGACAAGTGTAAAGACGAGGCGGCGCAATTCATCACGCTTCTCAGGTGCCGCATAATCATTGAAAGTGGGAATAAGGGCGCCTGGGACGGAGCCATTCACCAGCAGATCGTTGAACGTCTGAGCTGGTCGTAACGCGGCCAGGAAGGGACCAAAAATTGCCTGACCGGTAGAGGCCACCACGATCTGGCGCACCATACCCATAATACTGCTGCCCAGATTGCCAAGCATCACCAGCGACGCAGATCTTACGATCTCGCGTCGTTCGCTCGGCCTGGAATCATCGTTTACAACTCCCGCAATTGGCTCCACAACAGGCACCTGTTCCAGGAATGTAGTCGGTCCATTCGTTGCTATTGGCCCAGGGGTCGAGGCAAGCCCGGCCCCTACAACATCCTTATCTTCAGATTGTATACTTTCGTCTATATCTCCAGAAGATTGCTTTTTTTTGATAGAATCTTTCGCCATCAATATTTCTCCAGATCGGTGCCCATAACAGAGATGCTCGTACCCAATGGTCCCGTAGGGAGTTGTTTGATCTTTGTGATTAGCTCAGTTGTCGAGTGGTACGGAAGGTACGAGATGAGACGCACAATACCGCCATACGCCTGCACCACTTTCGCTTCCGGCAAACGACTGGTATCAGGCGCATCACCCTGAGCGCCTGCATAATCAGCACCCTTTACGTAGATCGCGGGCTGCAATGTCTCTACTAACGAGTTTGCCGTCGCTTCAGCAAAGATGGTTACATAATCAATACACGTGAGCGCAGCCAGAATTTCGGCACGTTCCTTCTCTGGTACCAGAGGGCGTCCTGGTCCCTTGAGCATGCGCGTGCTCTCGTCGCTGTTCAGACCCAGGATCAGAAAATCGCCCAGATTGCGCGCTTCTTGTAAGTAGCGCACATGACCCAGGTGTAATAGATCAAAGCAACCGTTCGTAAAGACACCACGCTCGCCCACTCGCTGCCTGGAATGCACTATGCTGGCAAGCCTATCGCGCTGCATTATTTTCTGGTTGTACAATAGTTCACTCATGCCAGCACTCTCATCAATTCTTCAGGTGTGTTACTGGCGCAACCCAGTCGCCTGACAACGAGGGACGCTGCAGCGTTCGCCAGGTATGCTGCCTCTGCCATATCGGCCCCAGCCGTGAGGGCAAGCGTGAAGGTTGCAGCGACCGTATCACCAGCCCCATTAGTATCAACGATCTCGCTGGCATGTGGGAGGTGATGAATAGGAAGATGGAGCGATGTTTTCCCCACTTCAAACAAACTCATGCCCTCACTACCACGCGTAATGAGCACGCCTCTGGCATTGCTGCCATCGAGCAGGCGCTGGCCCGCTTCATCCAGTTCAGCCTTATTGGTAATCGTCATACCCAGCGTAAGTTCAGCTTCCGGCTGATTCGGAGTAAGTGCGGTGACACCCTGGAAACGGAAAAGTGAGCCGTGCGAGTCGACAACAATCACTTTGTTCAAGGCACGTGCAGCAGGAATACAGGCCTGGATGATATCAGGGCTGATGACACCATTTTCGTAGTCAGAAAGGACCAGAGCATCGATAGAAGGGAGAATGCGTTTGATATAATCGAGAATCTGGCTCTTACAGGGATCTGCCAGTTCGGAGGTATCTACACGGTCGATACGTACCACATGCTGCTGCACAATCTGCGGACTCCCTGCCATGATGCGCGTCTTAGTAGAGGTAGGACGAGTATGATCAGTGAACAGGCCCTCCTGGTGCATACGAAGATCGCTGATAGCCTGGCGCAAGCTCTGTCCGGGCAGATCATCGCCGACAACACCTGTCAGGAATACTTCCGCGCCTAACGAGTTGGCATTGACACCAACGTTACTTGCACCACCGGGAATGGTGCGTTCTTCGTCCAATTCAAGGATCAAGACAGGTGCTTCACGAGAGATACGCGTGGGCCGTCCAATCAGATACTGATCGGCTACCATATCGCCGATGACCAGCATACGCTTTCCGCGAAAAGAATCGATGATTGAACGTAAACGCGCAGGAGTAGTTTCAGTGGTATGAGTATCAAGTATCATTTTTTGCCGCGGCCTTTCAATAAAACCAGGATGGCACTTTGTGGCAGAGCAAGCATGCGCCGCCAGCGACTTGGCTCGTGGTAGAGTCGGTAGAGCCATTCCAGTCCCAGGCGCTGCATAGTCTCTGGCGCACGCTTGCGATGACCGGAAAGAAAATCATATGCTCCCCCTACACCTATGGCGACCGCGACAGGTAATCTGAAGAGATTGCGATAGATCCATAGCTCTTGTGCAGGAGCGCCAAAAGCCACACAGAGCACATCGGCCTCTGCAAGGCGAATACGCTCAACAATCCCGTCTTCCTCCGCAGACGCAGGCGAACCGGCATAGGTACCGGCAATCTGCAAGCCTGGTGCCAGCATCCGCAAACGCTCCGCCGCCAGTTCAGCGACGCCAGGAGCAGCACCGAGCAAGTACAGACGATAACCCTTCGCCGCACAACGTTTTGCCAACAAAGGCAGTGTATCAGTCCCGGTGATGCGTTCAGGAACAGGTTCGCGTAGATAGCGTGTGGCCCATACGATGCCCATGCCATCAGCGACAACCAGCGCCGCTTCATTAATAGCACGACGGAATGCACTATTTCGTTGCGCTTCCATCAAAAACTCGGGATTAACCGTAACGACTTGCTGGCACGGTGCCTGGTTCTCGATCGTGCGGCGTCGTGCAATAATCTGCTCAATTGT
>WNFY01003463.1_pt1 | contig 14788 bp, 8 predicted proteins | sample 5400091 | NCBI WGS metagenome assembly WNFY01 (sample SAMN13153364, study PRJNA577476) | soil metagenome | isolation source: 60 cm soil or saprolite under grassland replicate 1 | place: USA:California | collected 2016-06-15 | reverse complement strand
GCGCCGGGCGGGGTTCACGAACGAGGCCGGGCTCGACGGGACGATCCGCTTCTTGAAGAACCGCACCGGCATGTGGGTGCTCGAGGAGTGCCTGCGCGAGTGGGCGGCTGAAAACTCCGGGCTCGCGTGGGAAACACTGTTCGCCGAAGCTGCGGTCTCTTCTTCGGGCCAGGTGATCGATCTCGATGCGCCTCAGTTCGGTGAGCGCGGTGGCATGGTCGCGAAGGTGACCGCCGCCTGCCGCGACAGCGGGGCCCCGGCGCCGGCCACCCGCGGCGAGATCTCTCGCCTCGTGCTCGAGAGCCTGGCCGACGGGTATCGACGCACCTTGGACGAGCTCGAGGCGCTCATCGGCGCTCGCGCCCGGGTCGTGCACATCGTGGGCGGCGGCGCCCGGAACCGGCTCTTGAACCAGCTCGCGGCTGACGCGTGCGGACGGCGGGTGGTGGCCGGTCCCGAAGAAGCCACCGCCCTGGGGAATCTCCTTGTGCAGGCGCGCGCACTCGGCGACCTGCCGCGCGGCGTGGCGATCCGCGACGTGGCTCGCGCCAGCGTCACGCTGAGCGAGTTTCTCCCCGTCCCGGTTCCGACGCAATGACGACGACTCCGCCCCGCACCGTCGCCCGCAGCGCGCCTGCCGACTACCTGCGCAGCCGTTGGGACGACGCCGTCGCCGCTGGGCTCGACCCGGTCGCGCGGCTGGTCTACCGATCGAACCTGCTCGGCGCCGACGCGCGGATCACCAATACCGGCGGCGGCAACACGTCGTCGAAGATCGCGGCGACCGACCCGCTCACCGGCAAGCCGGTGCCGGTGCTCTGGGTGAAGGGGTCGGGCGGCGACCTGCGCACGGCCACGCGTGCGAACTTCGCGTCGCTCTACTTGGACCAGGTAATGAGTCTCCGCGATATGTACGCGGGCTTCCCCGAGCGGGGGCCCAAGACTCCGGCGGAGGACGCGATGGTGGGGATGTACCCGCACACCACGTTCGACCGGAACCCGACCCCCGCGAGCATCGACACCCCGCTGCATGGCTTCATCCCGCACGCGCACGTCGACCACCTGCACCCCGTCGCGGTGATGGCGATCGCGGCCGCCGACGACGGGCCGGCGCTCACTCGCGAAGTGTATGGGGACGACGTGCTCTGGACCGACTGGCAGCGCCCCGGCTTCGACCTCGGCTTGAAGCTCGAGCGGATCTGTCGCGAGCATCCGAACGCGCAGGGCGTGATCCTGGGCGGCCACGGCCTGATCTGCTGGGCCGACGATGACCGGGAGTGTTACGAGCGGACGCTCGCATTGATCCGTCGCGCGGAGGACTTCCTGAACGCGCGTGATGACGGTGCGCCGGCGTTCGGCGGTCCGCGCGTGCAGCCACTTCCCGAGGCCGACCGCCGGCGGGTCCTCGTGGACGTTCTGCCGTGGCTGCGCGGGCGCGTGAGTCGCGACGCCAGCACCGCCGCGCCGGGCGGCGCCCTGCGGCAGATCGCGACGGTCGAGATGCGCGACGCGGTACTCGAGTTCGTGAACTCGCGCGACGCTCAGCGACTCGCGGAGCTCGGGACGAGCTGCCCCGACCATTTTCTCCGTACCAAGATCAAGCCGCTCTACGTCGACTGGGATCCGCAGGCGGACGACGCGGGCGCTCTCAAGACGAAGCTCGAGGCCGGTCTCGCGCAGTACCGGAGGGACTACGCCGAGTACTACATGAGGCACAAGCGGGAGAACTCGCCGGCGATGCGCCGGTCGTCCCCGAGCGTCATCCTGATTCCCGGCATCGGACTCGTCGCGTGGGGCAAGTCCAAGTCCGAAGCCCGAGTGACGGCCGAGTTCTACAGCGCCGCGATCGGCGTCATGCGCGGCGCGGAGCGCGTGAGCCGCTACACGGCGCTCGACCCCCAGGAGGCGTTCGACATCGAGTACTGGCTGCTCGAGGACGCGAAGCTCAAGCGGCTGCCTCCGGAGCGGCCCCTCGACCGTACCGTCGCGGTGGTCGTCGGCGCGGGCAGCGGGATCGGGCGGGCGCTCGTGAGCGAGCTCATCGGCCAGGGCGCCGCCGTGGCCGCGGTCGATCTGCGCGCCGACCAGGCACAGGCGGTCGCGGAGGAGGCACAGCAGAAGGTGGGGATGGGCATCGGTGTGGCCGGAACAGGTATCTCCGGCGCGGGGCAGGTCGTCGGGCTGGGCGCCGACGTCACCGATCGAGCGGCGATGCGGCGCGCGCTCGAAGACGTCGTCCTCGCCTACGGCGGTCTGGATCACGTCGTCATCACCGCCGGCTACTACCCGAGCCCCGACGAGCACGGCAACGTCGCCGATGAGGAATGGGAGAAGACATTCGCGATCAACGTCACGGGCCCGTTCCTCGTCGCGGACGAAGCCTGGCGGGTGTGGCAGGCACAGGGGGAACTCGACGGCAGCCTGGTGATCACGACGAGCGTCAACGCGGTGGTGCCGAAAGCGGGGTCATTCGCGTACGACACGAGCAAGGCGGCGACGAACCACCTCGTGCGAGAGCTCGCGGTGGCGTTCGCGCCGCTCGTGCGGGTCAACGGCGTTGCCCCCGCGACGGTGCTCGAGGGGTCGTCGATGTTCCCGCGTGAGCGCGTCATCGCTTCGCTCGCCAAGTACGGGTTGGCGTACGACGCCGCGGAGAGCACGGAGGTGCTGCGCGACCGGCTCGCGGAATTCTACGCCAAGCGCACCCTCACCGGCCGACCGATCACGCTCGCCGACCAGGTCAAGGCGATCGCCGCGCTCCTCGGCGGCGGCTTCAGCAAGACGACGGGCCAGATCGTCAACATCGACGGAGGCCTCACGGCCGCCTTTCTCAGATGAGCACGGTCTCCCAGCAGTCGCTGGCGGATCGACTCGACGCCATCAACGAGTTCGACCGCGAACCCGTGCCGCCGGACCGGCTGCAGGGGCCCGGCAGTTTCATGGGGCTGTACGCCGGCGAGCACCTCGCCGGGACGGAGTTCGTGATCGGGCCACTGTTCGTGGCGCACGGTGTGTCTGCTCTCGACCTGGTGCTGGGACTGCTCGTCGGCAACCTGCTCGCCGTCCTCAGTTGGGCCTTCATCACGGCGCCGATCGCCACGCGCACCCGGCTCAACCTGTACTGGCACCTGCGGAAGATCACCGGGCCGAACCTGTTGTTCGTCTACAACATCGTCAACGCGCTGATGTTCTGTTTTCTGGCGGGAAGCATGATCTCGGTGGCCGCTACGGCGGTGGGTCTCCCGTTCGGGATGGCGATGCCGAAGCTGAACGATGTGTATCCCAACTCGGTGGGCTGGGTGCTGGTGGTGTTTCTCGTCGGGATCGCGGTCACCGCGCTGGCGATTCTCGGGTTCCAGAAGATCGCTGCCGCCGGCCAGGTCGCGTCCCCGTGGATGTTCATGGTATTCGTGGCGGCGGCCGTGGCCGTGCTGCCCAAGCTCGGCGTCACGTCCGTGGGGGACTTCTGGCGCGTTGCCAGCGAGCGCATCTGGACCGGCGTGCCGGCGCACGGCGTCGCCAAGTTCAGCTTCTGGCACATCATGTTTTTCGCGTGGTTTTGCAACATGGCCATGCACATCGGGATGGCGGACATGACCGTGCTCCGCTACGCCAAGCGGTGGCAATACGGCTTCTTGAGTGCGTGCGGCATGTATCTCGGGCATTTCGTGGCCTGGATCGCGTCCGGCATCCTGTGCGCTGCCGCGCTGGGTGACGTCGCGCCGGGGCCCATCGCCTACCTGGGAGCCGGAGTGACCGGGATCGTCACCGTGGTGATCGCGTCGTGGACCACGGCGAACCCAACCTTGTACCGCGCGGGCATGGCGCTGCAGACGATCTCGCCCAACTGGAAGCGCTGGAAGGTTACGCTCGCCGCCGGCGCGGTGACCACGGCCGCGGCGATCTTCCCCGCCTTGATGATGCGGCTGCTCGACTTCGTGGCGCTGTACGGGCTGATCCTGATGCCGATGGGTGCGGTGATCTTCGCGGATTTCTGGCTGCTGCCGAAGCTCGGTTTGCGGCAGCGCTATGCCGAATGGAAGAGTCTGTTGTTCAGTTGGCCGGCCGCATTGACCTGGGTCGTCACTCTCGTCGCCTGCTGGGCGATCAACGCCATATGGGGCCTCGAGATCTTCTTCCTGGGGCTGCCCGGCTGGTTCATCGCGACCGTTCTCTACCTCGGCCTGAGCGCCTTGCAACAGCCAGCCCGGGTCCGAGCGGCGCAGGAGGCGTAGCCGACCATGCGGACCCTGCTCAAACTGATCTCCTTCGCCGGCCTCGGGCTCACGGTGGTTCCGTCCTTCCTGGTGTTCGCCGGAAGGATCGCCTGGACGACCCACGCGGCGCTGATGCTCGTGGGTACGGTGCTGTGGTTCGCGAGCGCGCCGTTTTGGATGCTAGAGCCTCACCCCCTGGCCCCCTCTCCCTCCGGGAGAGGGGGAACGCACGATGTCCCCCCTCTCCTGAAAGGAGAGGGGGACAGGGGGTGAGGACGCGGGCGATTCTTCCGCTGTTTCTGCTGGCCCACGTCGCCGTGGGACAGTCCGCGAACTTGGCGTGGCCCGCGACGACCTCCGAAGCCAAGCCGTGGACCCGCTGGTGGTGGATGGGCAGCTCGGTCGATAGCGCGAATCTTACTGCCGAGCTCGAGACCCTGGCCGCTGCCGGCATCGGCGGAGTGGAAGTAACGAGCATCTACGGTGTGCACGGATACGAACACGCATCCGTTCCTTACCTGTCCGACCACTGGATCAAACTGTTGCTCCATGCCGCCACCGAGGCGCGGCGCCTTGGTGTGGGCCTCGACATGCCGCCCGGCTCGGGGTGGCGCCTTGGTGGACCCGGTGTGCACCTGGAAGACGCCGTCGCGTCGTTACGCATCGAGGTCGATACCGCGCGCGGCACATACGTAGCGACAGTGCGTCCCGCCGGCGAGAAAGTGAAGCGGGCGGCGCCGGGTGGCGAGGGGAGCGCCATCGATCCATTCTCGCGCGTCGCGGTGCAGCGCTATCTGGATGCCTATGGCGAGCGCATCAAGACCCTGCCCCGCGGCACGGTGCGCGCGTTCTTCCACGACTCGTTCGAGTACACCGGGACCGGCTCGGCCGAATTGTTCGAGGAATTCCTGCGGCGGCGCGGTTACGACTTGAGGGGCTACCTCCCTGCCCTGCGCGGCGAGGGCGATCCGGACGTCGTGGCGCGCGTGAAGTCAGACTACCGGGAGACGCTCGACGCGATGCTGCTCGAACATCTGCTCCGCCCATTGACCGCCTGGGCGCACGAGCGCGGCAGTCTCAGCCGCAACCAGGCGCACGGCTCGCCCGGCAACCTGCTCGACCTCTACGCCGCCAGCGACATTCCGGAGACGGAAATCTTCGGACCGCTGGGTGACTCCGGCAGCGATCCCCTCATCAGTAAATTCGCGTCCTCGGCCGCGCATGTCGCCGGGAGACGACTCACGTCCGCCGAGACCGGCACGTGGCTCGGCGAGCACTTCACGGTCACGCTGGACCAGCTCAAGCAGGAGGTCGACCAGCTGTTCGTGGGCGGCGTGAATCACGTGATTTATCACGGCACGGCGTATTCGCCGCAGGATGCCGCCTGGCCGGGCTGGCAGTTCTACGCCTCGACCGAGCTGAATCCGCGCAACGCCATCTGGCGCGATCTGCCGGCATTGAACCGATACGTCGCACGCGTCCAATCCATCCTGCAGTCCGGCCGGCCCGACAATGACGTGCTCCTCTACTGGCCGCTGTACGACAATTGGCACGACACGACCGGTCTGCGGTCGGACTTCGAGGTGCAGCAACCGGGTTGGTTGCACAAGAAACCCGTCGGTGCGGTCGCCCGGTTGCTGTGGCAGCGGGGCTATGGCTTCGACTATGTATCGGACCGATTGCTCCAGACGAGCGTCGCGACGCCTGACTACCGCGCCATCGTGGTACCGCCCACCGACCACATGCCGGACGAAACCTTCGGGCGGCTGCTCGCTCTCGCGCGCGCCGGCGCCACCGTCATCTTCGTCGACCGGCTCCCTCCGGATGTGCCGGGTTTGGGCCGGCTGGCTGAGCGACGGCGCCGGCTCGAGGACGCGAAGCGGCGACTCGCGCTGGGCGTGGCGGACGGGAACGGAGTGCGCCGGAGCGTGGTCGGAAAGGGACGCGTGCTGGTGGGACATGACGTGGAGCGACTGCTCGACGCCGCAGGCGTCCATCGGGAGAGTATGGTGGATCACGCGGGAATGCGGTTCGTTCGCCAGAGACAAGCGGGTGGCCGCCACTATTTCATCAGCTACAGCGGGGCGGCTCCGCTGGACGGCTGGATACCGTTGGCCGTGCCCACCGCCGCAGTAGCGATCATGGACCCCATGAGCGAGCGAACCGGCCTCGCGCAGCTGCGCACCGGGACGGACGGCCAGGCGGAGGTGTACCTCAAGCTCGAGCCGGGCGCGTCCCTCATCCTGCGCGCGTTCGACCGCGCGGTGACCGGTGCGCCCTGGCCTTACGTGCAGCCAGTCGGAGTGCCGGTGGAGTTGCGGGGGAACTGGTCGGTGACCTTTCTGGCCGGTGGACCGGTGCTGCCAGCCCCGTTCCGCACAGATACCCTCGTCTCCTGGACGGAGCGCGGCGATGAGGAGGCCAAGCGGTTCGCCGGCACCGCACGCTACTCGATTCGTTTCGACGCGCCTGGGGAAGGGAGCGCGTACCTCCTCGACCTGGGTCGCGTCGCCGAGAGCGCGCGCGTGCGGCTCAACGGAAAGGAGTTGGGTGTGCTCTTCGCCAGCCCGTTCCGGGTGGAGACTGGACCGCTGCGGCGGACCGGCAACGAGCTGGAGATCGAGGTGACGAACCTCTCGGCGAACCGCATCCGCGATTTGGATGTGCGGCGCGTGCCGTGGAAGGTGTTCGAGGATATCAACTTCGTGGGCATCGACTACAAGCCGTTCGACGCGTCAGGCTGGCCCCTCAAACCGTCCGGCCTGTTGGGTCCCGTGCGCTTCGAGCCACTCGCGTCCCCAGACCGATGACGATCCTCAGCGGTATCGCTTCGTCGTAATGATGACGACGCCATTGGCGCCGCGTGAGCCGTAAACGGCCGTGGCGCCCGCGTCCTTCAGGACGTCGATCCGGGCCACGTCGTATGGCGCCATGCCGGCGAGCGCGGTGGCGAAGGACCCTGCTGGAACTATGATGTCGTCGATCACGAGGAGCGGCGCGTCGTCCCCACCGCCCTCGCGCACGGTCTTGAAGCCGCGAATCCGCAGCGTGAAGTCGCCCCCCTGCGGGATGACCTCCAGTCCGGGGATGTGGCCCTGGAGCATGGTCTCGACGCGCGCGATGTGCGCGTCGGCCTCGGTTGGGATGTAGGACGACACCGCGCCCGTGATATTGCGCCGTGACTGGGTACCGTAGCCCACCGAGACGACGTCGTCTTCAGGCGTGGGTCTCCGCCCCGTTCCGGCGCACGCCACGGCTGCGACCGCCAGGCCGCAAAGCATTGCTCGCCACATGTCTTCCTCCTACGGGCGCAGCTAGGGCGTGAGTCAGGTGTTGCACGGAGGCACCAAGATACTAGATAATGAAAGAATAAGCCCCGCAACGGCTTAGGCCGCTGCGGGGCTCTTGACTGCAGCACCTACGGGAGCGGATCGAACGTCCGAAGCCTCATGAGAACCGCCCGACGAATCCGCCGCCTGGCCGGAGATCGATCGGGAGCGAGTCGGACGCCCGCACGGTAGCCCGCTCGACGCGCGCGGCCGCGGGCTCGTCCATTTGATCTCGTACCAGCAGCGCGTCGTGCGATCCGCCGTCGAGAAACGCTAGCGGCACGTCGAGGGAGCGCGCGGCCGGCCCGTTGGCGATCGCAAGGAACCACGTCCGGCCCTCGCGCCGCGCAAACGCCGCGACCTCGCCGATCTCGCTGAACGGCAGGACCAGCGTCTCGTCCCATACGCTGGGGATGCTCTTGATCAGGTCCACCGCGGGATTGTCCAGGATGCTCTGGGGGTGGGCGCCGTAGACGAGCAGCGGCGCCGTGAAGATGGCCGCGGTGGCGATCTGGTGGGGCCACGACGTCTCGCGCCGGCGCTCGCCGAACAGCATCGGCGTGAAGTCGAGATGCCCAGCCAGCATGCGCGTGAACGGGATCGTCGTGTCGTGCTGTGCCCACGTTGGCATACTGCGCCGCTCCATCCCCGACACCGCCTCCCGGTTCAGCTCGTTCGGCCAGGTGCGCGATTCGCCGGTCGGCTTGTTCGCGCCGTGGAAGTCCACCAGCAGCCGGTGGTCGGCGGCGGCGTGCAGGCACGCGCGGTAGAGGTCCATGACCTCCTTGGCCTCGTGATCGAAGAAGTCGAGCTTCACCCCCACGGCGCCGACGTCCTGCACATGCGCGAAGAACGCCGCCCGGGCCGCCGGATCGTGCACCTCCTTGCTGTGCTGCCACAGCCAGATCCCGACGCCCTGCTGCCGAGAATACTGGACGAGATCGCGCAGGTCGCTCTCGGGCCACTGCCGCCAGAAGCCTTCGACCAGGTTGTACTCGAACCCCAGTTGGCCCGCGAGGCGCGAGAACTCCTTCATCGTGGCGAGGGAGTTTTCGCCGCCGCCGTCCAGGTACTTCCAGACCGCCCGGCCCGGCTTGATCCAGTCGGTGTGCAGGCCGTGTGGGAAGAAGCGCCGGTCCGGGGGCGGCGAGAGATCCGCCACGATGTCGCAATTGACGAGCGTGTTGAGATCAGCGCCGATCATCACGAGGCGCCACGGGCTCGTGATACGACCCTCGATCGCCGCCGGCTGGGCGAGCCGCACGGCTTCGGTGTCACCGTAGCGCAGCGTGAAGGGATGGCTCGGCGGCTGCGCGTGGCCGAGGCGCGCCCGAAAGCCACGCTGGCCGTCGGCTTGGAGGGCCATACCGGCGTAGTCGATCACCGCGGCCTCGGTGATCGAGGCGTACACGCCGCCGTCCGGTAGTTTGAACGTCAGGGGCGGTGCGGCCCACTCGCCAGCCTGCACTTCCGCGATGTCCTTCCGGGTGTGCGTCCCCTCGTAATGCCCGTTCAGGTCGTGGTACCACACCGTGGATCCCGCCGGCAGGATGAAGGCGGTGGCCTCGTCGGGGACTCGGCTACCCGTTCCGGGCACGACCCAGCGGAACGCGATCCCATCATCGAAGGCCCGGACGTCGAGAATGCACTGCGGGAGAACGATTCTCGCGCCGCGGAACCGCGCCACAGCCTCGGCATGCACACCGCGTGACGGGAAGCGGTCGTTGCCATGGTAGGACTCAACTTTCCCCAGCGTGATCTCCTCGCCGAGGTTCGCGCCGTCGACGAGGATGCCGAGTGGTGACGACTCGATGACGGGTCGGCCCCGGAACGTGACGCTGTAGGTCAGGCGTGCGGAGTCCGCAGATAGTTGCAGATCGATGGCGCCGTTCGGGCTCGACACGCGAGCGCTGCCGGTGCGTGCCTGCCCCAACCGCGGGACCAGAGGAGCGACGAGCGCCGTGGCAATGAACTCTCGGCGCCGCATCACGGAACCCAGAGCAGCGGCTGGCGCACGGGGTAGTTGCGGATGACCTCGTCGACTGTGGGATCAGGATTCAGCGTCTGCCACAGCGCCAGGTACCGCGGCTCATGCAAGGCGCGCCCCCCGAAGAACAACGCGGGGTGTCGAATCGGCCAGGCGTCGTGGTACATCACGTCGGACGGCTTGGGCCACGTCGTCTTGTCTTTGATGAACGGGTACATGAACTCGAGGGCCCGGCGCATGCCGCGCCCATCGGACGTCATGAACGTCCAGAGATTGTCCTGCGGGGTCGACGACGCCTCGGCCACCATCGCCATCACATCGAGTTGGAACAGGGAGTAGCCGTACGGCTTCGTCCGCGCGAGCTCGCGCGGGAAGCTGCCATCGGCAGCCATCTGCTCGGGGACCAGCGTCTCCTTGAAGAATCGCCGCATCGACGCGAGCTGCGCCTCGTCGCCCACAAGCCGCGCGAAGGCAGCCACCTGCAGCGCCCACGCCGCCGCGTGGTTGTTGCCGCTCTTCCGCTCATCGAGTCCGTACTGATGGGTGGTGATCCACTCGAGGTAGCGTCGGAACCAGTCCTGAGTCCCCGCGAGCACATCCCCCTCCAGGTACCCGAGGCGTTCGAGCACCCAAGCGGCCTGCGCGACCTCGACGAGGTGAATCGTATCGATGATCCCGGTGCCTCGGCCGGTGGCCACGCCCTTGATCGCTTGACCGTACAGCAGGTTGGGATTCATACGCGTCCGCTCGTCCACGAACCACGCCCGCAAATGCGCCGCGGCCTGGCGAGCGTAGCGCTCGTCGCCCGTGATGCGGTACGCGGCGACGAGCGCGGGCACGATCACGCTGAGTCGCCGCATCGCATCGCGGTGGGCGACGAAGTTGTCCGGGTTCGTCTCGCCGTCGCGCCGCACGTACGGGCCGCCAGGGTTCGCAGAGTCGGGCCACCAGTAATCGCCCTCCGAGTAGAAGTCGTGCGGTCCTGCCTCAGGCGCGCCGCGTCCCGGCGGCACGGGGAACGCCGTGATCGTGACGGGCGACTCGCCCAGATACCGATCGGCGGCGGTGAGCACGCGGCGCCGCTCGACAGTGGCGAGATCGTCCTTGAGCGCGGGCCACGGCGGGCGGCGCAGCGGCGTGGGTGGGAGGCGGACCGGCGTCACGCCGGGCAGCGACGTTCCCACCTCGGGCGCGAGCGTCACCGCTGCGCCCTTTGACAGGTCGATCACGAACGCTCCCGCCGACGTGCGCGTGAGTCGCGGTGCTGGCCCCCCTCCGGTGCTGGCACGCACCACGGCCGCATCCCAATCGCTGACCACGAGACGGCAGGGTTGACCGGCGAGACTCTCGATTCGCACCCACGCGGTGCGCCCGTTGTGACGCACGGCGCTCACCAGGAACGCCCCATCGGCTCGCAGATGATCGAAGGCTGCCTCGGTCCACGCGCCGGGGACGGCGGGGAAAACGCGTAGCGCGCCACCCCAGTCCTGGAGCAAGAGCTCCTGGATGCTGGTGGCGGCGGAAAGCGGGGTCTCGATCACCGGCCCCGCCTCGGCATAGAACGTGTTCGGCTCCATGTAGCGCGGGGCGTCGAGATACTGGTTCAAGCGGGCGAGCGCCGTGTCCCCCTGGCCGAGCCAGGCGTGCATCGCGGCCCCGCCGGTGAACGAGTAACCGCGGAACAACGCGATATCCCGCTCCCAGGTGCTGAGCGACTTCTCGACGAGCGCCCGCTGCTGTGGCTGGTTGGGTGCGATCAGCCCGAGTGGATAGATCGCGAGCAAGTGCGAATAGTGGCGATGCGATTCCTTCCAAGGCCGATCGCGTCCGACCATTAGCCCCGCGGAATCGGTCGGGAACGGCGTGAGGTTCGCGAGCACGTCGCGCCAGCGCGCCAGCAGCGGGTCGTCGATGCGCAGGCGGTCGGTGCTCGCGATCAGCGTCTCGAGACCCCAGCGGAGCAGCGCCAGGTCGTAGTTCGCGTCGGGCATCGTCGCCAGCTCCGGCGAGTGCGTGGCCGGAAGATGAAAGCGCCCGTCCTCCCCGCGCTCGATGTACGCCAGGTAGTTCCCCATTGCGCGCCGCAGCAGCGGATAGACCCGCTCGCGCAGGATGCGGTCGTCCATCTGGTAGCGGTAGTGGAGCCAGTAGTAGTAGAGCGTCCATGGCAGGTCGCCCATCTCGTGCGCGGCGTCACTCTGCGCGGCCCGAAGGTCGACGGGCCGCACGAGGTCGGGGCCGGAGCTGCGCCCGATCGCCGCCGCGTCCGGGCGCAACCGCTCGGGGACGTTGTCGATCAGCGCCTGCCGGTTGCGGTCGAGATTCCTGAACAGCGATTCCGCCAAGTCGAGCCGATTCGACCGGAACAGCGGCGAGTAGGTGAGTTGGATGTTCAGGTTCCACCAGATCGCCGGCCAGGGCGTGGCGTTGAACCAGGGGCCGTTCAGATCCAGAATCGGCCCGTCGGCGCGCATCGCGGAACCGAGCTTGTAGATCTGGATCCAGTAGTACGCTTCGAGGCGCGCATCGGGGAAAGAGAGGAAGCTGGCGGGATAATAGGCGTGCCACCACGCCCGATGCGCCGTGACCAGTTTCGCCGGACCGAGCCGCACTGCCTCTGCCGTGGCACGCTGCGCGTCGCCCTTCGCTTCCTCGCCCGTGTTCCCGTACCCGATGCTGACGTAGAACACGTTCCCCTTCCCCCGCCGGATCGACTCCGCGTGCGCACCGCCACCGATGAACGGCTGCACGCTCGTCACCTCGGCACGCGAGCGTGTGACGGTCGGCGGCGGATGCAGATCCTCGGGCGCGAACGCTTCCTTGCGGGCGACTTTGCGGGGCGGCCGCGCCACGGCGGGTACCCAGTCGAGCGCCACAGCTCGCTCCCCTCCCCTTCCCTCGAGCACGATCACGATCGCTGAGGGAGCCGTTGCTGTGAAACTGCGCCAGCGGATATCGCCTCGATCGGTCGTTACTGTCCCGCTCGCCTCTGCGTCCCAGAGCGTCAGCCGCACCGTCCCCCCGGTCAGCGTCCCGGCGGTTTTTAGGACGACGCGCCCGATTGGGAAACGCGACTGGTCGTGCACGACGTCGGTGCGGTTGATCGTCCATCCGAGGGCGCTGTCTCGCGCATCGATCGTCGCGCCGAGCCGCCCGTTGCCGATGAACGCGCTCTCGCCCCACCCGGTCGGGAGGCGGTCCCACACTAAGTCTTGGCGCGCGAGGAACGCGGCCCAGTCGACGGGGCCCTGCAGGGCGAGGAGTGCTGTGAGCGAGAATTGGAGGATCATGGCAGGATGCTCGCGACGACCTTTGTCGTCCACTCGCCGTGGTTGTTCTTGTAGCTCCCCCGCATCCACACGAGCGCGGTCCGGCGATCCTTCCACCGGGGCACGAGTGGCCGCAGGTTGTCCATGGTCGAATTGGCGGTGATGGGTTCCCAGCTCCAGGTGGCGCCGAAGTCGCGCGTGGTGCCGCGGAACAGCTCGTGGTGGCGCTCGCCATCCGCCGTACTGACGAGCGGTGTGCCGGTGACGGGGTCGGCGTCGGTCGAGATGTACACCACGTCGGGGTTGTTGGGATCGAGCGCGGCGAGGCCCGTGTAATCATCCTCCCCGGCATAGAGCCGCGTGCCGGCGTAGGCGATCTCGTGCACCCGCCACGCCGACCCGTCCCAACGCGCGTATTCGAACCGGTGGTCGAAGCCTCCCTGGCCGCGCGGCAGGCCGCGTCCGTCTTTCTGCACGGTGAACACCACGTACGGCCGCTGAGCCGCATCCAGCTCGAGGTCGCACATCCATGCCACGTTGTCGGGACCGCCCTGAAAGACCTTGGTCAGGTCCCAGGCGTTCAAGTCCGTCTCCGTCGTCTCGCTGAGCGTGCCACGGCGGGTTCCGTCGGACAGGTAGATGGCACCGTCGCGGACGAACGCGTGATACAGGCTGTTGTCGTAATTGCGCGGGTGGTTTTCCGTCATCACAAAGTGAATCGTGGCTACCCCGTCGAAGGCGTACTTGAGATACGGGGTGTACCCGCCGCTCGTCCCGTGAGCCAGCCGGCCGCCGTAATGCCAGGCGCGGCCGGTGTCGTCAGAGTACATGTAGTTCGGCTCGAGGCCCACGCCGCGGAAGAAGTTCACGATGCGGCCCGAGGCCAGCCGGAACAGATTCGAGTACGTGACGTTGTCGCCGCGCGGCGGCTGCGCGCCTCCCGGCGTATCGAAGGTCATGACCGGTTCCCACCGCAGGGGATTGCGGGGCTCCGAGAGCCGGTAGTAGATGCGCCGCTCCACTCCGTGTTGCGTATACAGCGCGAGGTAGCGGCCGTCCGGGAGCGCCAGGAACGCGGGGCTCGCGTGGTCGTCCTGCTGCAAGTGGCGATGCAGCACCGTATGCCGCGCAATACCCGACGCGAGGTCGTAGACCGACACCTCCACGTTGCCCCAGGCGGGATCACGATCGTTGCGATAGTCCCCCACGGCGCGCACCGATCCGACGATGAGTTTGCCGTCGTCCACGATGGCCCGCTCGTCCATGAACCACGACCATGCGCCGTTGTCGTTCAACTCGATCAGCGGACCGGCGACGTAATTGACCGGGCGATCGCTCCCACCCGCCGCGCACACCACCAGCAGACACGAAATCGTCAGACGCATGCGAGATACCGCTCCTTGATCAAAGGGAGCAGCGTATCGAGCGGCGTATTCCAGACCGCCTCATTCATGATCTCGACCTCGATCGGCCCCGCCGCGTACCCCGCTTGCTCGACGGCTGCGCGGAGGGCGGGCAGCTCGATCACGCCGTCGCCCATCACGCCGCGATTCATCAGCACGTTGTGGACCGGCACCAGCCAGTCGGAGACGTGGAAACCCACGAGGCGGCCGGCGGCGCGCGCGATCTCGTCGAAAACTTCGGGATCCCACCAGATGTGATAGACGTCCGCCACGATGCCGACGGTGGTTGGGTCGAATCGCTCCGCGAGGCAGCGGGCCTCGCGCACGGTCGTAATGCAGGAGCGCTCGGCGGCAAACGCCGGGTGCAGAGGCTCGATCCCGAGGCGTACTCCGCGCTGTTGCGCGTACGGGACCAGCTCGGTGATGCCGTCCGCGACCATGCGGCGCGCCGCCGCGATGTCCTTATCGGGCGCGGCCCCGCATACCAGGATGAGGACATCGGCGCCGAGCGCCGCGGCGTCGTCCACGGCCCGCCGGTTGTCCTCGATCCGCGCGGCGCGCTCGGCGGCGGTGGCCGCCGGAA
>WNFY01003461.1_pt1 | contig 14790 bp, 19 predicted proteins | sample 5400091 | NCBI WGS metagenome assembly WNFY01 (sample SAMN13153364, study PRJNA577476) | soil metagenome | isolation source: 60 cm soil or saprolite under grassland replicate 1 | place: USA:California | collected 2016-06-15 | reverse complement strand
TCACCGTTTCTATGCGGACCGCCGATGACCGGTGGAAGGCGATGTGGTCCATCTTGAGCGGCCGTGGTCTGACACAGCCGATCCAGTACGGAGTTACGCCTCCTGGTTTTACCACGATGATTCAACCGCAGAAGCTCATTCCCGGTCGCGTTTACGCCGGGTTCGCTACTGATGGACACGGAGGCTCATCTGGCGTGACTTTCGGATTCGATAAAAACGGGAGGATGACCTTCCCGGATTCATTCGATCGATGAGTGGCGAATGAAAGCATCTAACCAATCGATGAAGCCAACGGCCCCACCTCGAAATGAGTCCAGTGTGTTTGCCACGACACCCTGGATTTCATCCAGGTGCCCGGCTACCCTAGTGCGATTTGCGTCTTCGCGCTCACACACTCCCGCCGTAATGTTGTTCAACGCTAGCCGTGGCTTATGATGTTTTCTTCCCGCGAAAACACCCTTCGGGCTTCCCGTCCATGTCGCACCGGTTCCCACGGGCTCCATTCTCTTTCTCGTAGGCAGCGGCAGGCCGGCTAGAACTACTCACGTCAATGCGCATCCGTGTCGGATCAGCAGCCCTCTTTTGCGTTATGGTTGCGATGTTTCTCGTCGAGCTCGCGACCGGGGCAATCAGAAACGACGCTCGTCTCCTTCGGCTCGGCGCTCTACCCGATAGTGGAGAGATTGGTCACGAGTACTGGCGCCTGATCACGGTCGGGTTTTTACACTGGGACCTCACGCATCTCCTGCTCAACAGTGTGCTCCTGCTCATATTGGGACCGATTGTGGAGCGCCGCGCCGGTACCGCGTGGCTCCTCCTTGTGTTCTTGACTGCATCGATAGTCAGCGGCGTCGGAATTCTCTTTAAACATCAGGTGTGGCCATCGCAAGGCGTCTCGCTTGGCGCGTCGGGCGGACTATTCGGCCTTCTCGGGGCCGCGTTCGTGCTCGCCTTCCGAGTCCCCGCACAAACTACATTCGCTCGGATGCGCCTGATTATCGTGCTGGCGGTGGGACTAACCTACTCACTCTTGCCAGGTGTCAGTATGATCGGACACATTATTGGCTTGGTTGTCGGCACCGCGATGGCATTCTTGATTCCTCAGGCGACAGCGAGGCCCGTGGTCGCCGACGCCTAACATGCCGTGGAGCATTCACCGCACCAGCCTAACCAACCGATGAAGCCAACGGCCCCACTACAAGAAAACTTCAGCGTGTTTGCCACGACACCCTGGATTCATCCAGGCGCCCGCCTACCCTAGTGCGATTTGAGTCTTCGCGCTCACGCACTCCCGCCGTAATGTTGTTCAACGCTACCCGCGGCTTCTGTTTTTTTCGTTAGGGCTAACGGTCACGTGCCATGGAGCCCAAGTCACTTCTTCAATTCTTGCGACAGCACCGCCTAGCGGTTCAGTCATCGGTTTCGGCAGTCAATCACGCCCAAGCCGCGGTCGTGGGATTCGCGGTTTCCGACGCGTTCGAGATCATCTTCGATACGCTTGATTCAACCCGGAAAGTAGCAAATCTGCGAGCCAATCCACGCATTGCACTCGTGATTGGCGGGCTGGATGCTGGCGACGAAAGGACCGTGCAATACGAAGGTATCGCTGATGAGCCCTCAGGTGCAGAGCTTGAACGTCTGACGGAGATTTACTATCAGATATATCCCGATGGTCGCAGCCGCCGTAAGTGGCCGGGTTTGACTTACATCCGCGTCCAGCCGACATGGATCCGCTATAGCGATTACAATCTAGATCCGCCTCAAATCACTGAATTCGATGCGCAAGCGTTGCTCCCGGCCTAACCAATCGCTGGAGCCGACCGCTGACCATTGCACTAAGAAAGTTGAGAGTTGATAGATGAGAGTTGAGAGGTTAAGAGAACTCGCAGCCGCCAGCGGTGGCTCAACTCCGTCTCGTTAGGCGTCTACATATGCAGCTCGTGCGTCCCGGTCCCGAACACCTTGTGAGCTACGTCGCCGCGCTCGAGCGTGGGTGGTCTGCCGACAACGAGCGCGGTGTCGACGCTACACGCGAAGAGCTCTCCCGCATTCACGCCGATGCAGCGGCGTTTCTCGCCAGCATGGAAGACCGCGAAGCTAAGGCGCCTCCCATCACTCTTCCAGACGGTTCGGCGGCCAAACGCCTCCCGGGCTTCAGGCGCTGGCTGTGGGACGGCGAATTCTGCGGCAGCATCGGGTTGCGGTGGCAGCCAGGTACTACGGCGCTTCCGCCCTATTGTCTGGGGCATATCGGCTACGCCGTCGTGCCGTGGAAGCAGCGCCTCGGGTATGCAAAGTCAGCGCTACGCCTCATTCTTCCGGAAGCCAAGGCAGTCGGCCTGCCGTACGTGGAGATCACCACTGATCCGGACAACATCGCGTCACAGCGCGTCATCGAAGCGAATGGAGGCATCTTTGTCGAGCACTTCATCAAACCGCAGCAGTTCGGCTGCAAGCCTGGCCTGCGCTTTCGCATCATGTTCGCATGACGGCACCTAACTCCTATATTCCACGCCTGCGAGCAGGATACGCCGGTTCGCCTAACCAAACTCTGGAGCGAACCGCTGGCCGTTGTACTGAGAAGTTGAGGGTTGAGAGATGATAGTTGAGAGTAAAGCTCATCACAGTTTACCCGCTGCGGCGGGCCAGCGGTGGCTCAGCTCTTTGACTCATGATCTTCCCAGCTCATTCGCCCTTTCGGGCTTGCCCGTCCATCTCGTGGCCGCCCGGCTCACTCGATTCTCGTTAGGCCGGTATGCAATTGGTCGTCATATTTATCGTCAGCGCCACTCTGGTAAACGGTCTTCTCGCTGGAGGAGATGTAGATCGCTGGCTCGTAGGCATGCCGGCATGGCGGTTAGTCGGAGTTCTCGGATGGGCGAATTACAGCCGATTGGCCGACTTGCGCAACGGCTTCGTGCTATATCCGGTACTCGCGATTGGCGGCACGCTGCTTTCACTTGCCGCAGCCGCGACCTTCATGCGCCAGGCGAAGCACGAGCGATTCGTGGCTATTCCGGTTTACGCGGCAGCGGCATTGGCTGTTGCGGGGCTTTTAATGACTGTTAAGGCTGCTCCTTTCATGTTGAGTCTGCGCCATATTGGAAACGAAGAGGTAGCTTTATTGGAGCATGCCTTCAATGGATTTAGGCTATGGGGCGGCGTGAGAACAGTGCTGCAAACTCTAGCGTTTGGGGCGAACCTGTGGTCGCTCGCCGCCATTGCAAAACACCAGTCAGCGGAATGATAAGAAAGTTGAGGGTTGAGAGATGATAGTTGAGAGTAAAGCAAAGCTCGCCACCACCAGCGGTGGCTCGTCTCGTTAGACCTTATGCCCCGATATCCCGATTGGCCGACCGTTATTTGCTCGCTCGGGTTCGTGGTCGGCAATATTTTCGCGTTGGTTCTTTGGTTATACGGGTTGATCCGCACCGGGCTTTGGTTTTTCTACATCTTAGTCTTTGTTGCTGCGCTGGGAACACTTTTAGCAGTCGTAAACACGATTATCTATTACAACCCACCTTTGGTTATCCATACATTGGGACAGGCGCTGTATAGTCTCTTGTTCTACGGGTATATTTATTCCCTCCTTGGTCAGTTCGTTTTGAGTTTGATTTGCCTGACAGCAATTGTCCGCTGGATTCATAGAGCCCATACGCGATTGGGTGGAGGTGAGGTCTAACCAAAACGATGAAGCCAATGGCCCTTAGCGATACAAGCCCAAAGTGTTTGCCATGACACCCTGGATTTCATCCAGGTGCCCGGCTACCCTAGTGCGATTTGCGTCTTCGCGCTCACGCACTCCCGCCGTAATGTTGTTCAACGCTAGCCGTGGCTTATGATGTTTTCTTCCCGCGAAAACACCCTTCGGGCTTCCCGTCCATGTCGCACCGCTTCCCGCGGACTCCATTCTCTGTCTCGTTAGGTGGTTAAAGCTTGCTTCCTCACCTTCGCAGGCAACAAACTCCAACCAGAAAAATGAAAATACCAACACCATTCGCCGCTTGGACTGCTTTTGTGATCATGGCCGTGTCTCTTGAATCCAAAGGCCAAGATCCTGACTTTAAGCCACCGGGAACAGAGGAAAACGCCGCAATGGACCAGGCCAATACACACCTCGACGCAGTCTATAAACGTCTGATGGGCAAACTGGATGCGGATGGGCAGAAGGCTTTGAAAGAAGCTGAACGCTCATGGATCAAGTGGCGTGACGATGAAGCCATGTTGATCGCGCGCGTCAGCGGCGCGGTTGGTGGCAGCGGTATGCGGGTCGATTTTGCGAACGCACAGCTCAAGTTAATCAACAAGCGAATCGAAATCCTGAGCGAATACTCAAAGCAGTCTGCTGGCAACTAGTCGTAAAACATGGATACGTCGAACGGGGCAATGAAGCTAACTCTGAAGTTTTCGCGAACAGGTTGGCCCCGAAAAATCAGCGTGTTTGCCCACGACCGCGTGCCATGGCTTATCTGTTTGACTCATGATCTTCTCAGCTCACTCGTCCGCCGGGCCTGCGTCCATGTCGCAGCTTCCCAGCTCGTTCCATTCTCGGTAGGTGCTGTTACGTACATATGAAAATCGTGACTCTTAATGTTTTGAGCTCGTTCGCACTGCTGTTCGTTGTGAATGCTGGACGGGAACCGCTCCCGATTGACCAAGCGAATCATAAGCGCACGGTCACGTTCGCTACCGAGGGCGAGGACGCGACCAGCGCTTTCTATTATTTCTTTTACAGTCTTCCTGATGCAGATGAAGTGTCGAAGGTTCGTATGCTTTGGAACGGCGGCGGTGCCAACAAACCTACGATTACAGATTACTATCTCGCTGGCACTTTCATTTGGATTGTCGAGCGGGCTGCCGAGCGTCGCGATCTTCCGTTATTGCTAAAAGGAAAGGATGCTCCCTTTCAGACTGTCAGAGAGCGCATTATCAAGACCGCGCCCATCGAGAATGAACGCTTATACACATTTCCGGATGTCCCAAAAGTCTTACGCTTATCCGAAGCTGAGCGTGAAGACTTAACCACGCTTCTTACTCTCCTTTCCAAATCCCGGAAACCAATGGCAGACAACTGATGAGGGATCCGCTTTCCAAAAACCCGCAACGCCTAACCGTGCCATGCAGCGAACCGCTGGCCGTTGTACAAAGAAAGTTGAGGGCTGATCTTCCCAGCTTATTTGCGCTCGCGGGTTGGCCCGTCCATCTCGCAGATTCCCAATCTGCTCGGTTCTCGTTAGGCGTGGACGACGGACGATCATGGAATAAGGGTGCGAGATGAGCAGCCTTCGCGAGAGGCTACGGCCTGCCAAGGGAGTATGATGTTCGCGATCAAAGCCGAGGTTGGCGATCCTTCAGCGAAGACGTTCGCGTTCAATGCTCAGAAGACGATGTATGGTGGCAAGCACATCGCTAAAGGCGATACGATCTTCGTTTTCGCGAGCGAGAACGAAGGCGGGCCAGGTCTCATCGCCAGCGGCGTAGTCACCTCCGCCAAAGCGGTTCCAAAGAAACGCGGAATCGCGCGGCAAACGCCCCGCGTGAGCATCAGCGTCAGACGCACCGCGCTCGCGAAGCGTCGCCTCGGGCGGAGCGACCTCAAACCTTTTTCCGATTGGAAGGACGGTCGCCCCGAGACCGAGCTCAATTTCAAATTCTATCGTCAGGCAACGAACAAGATCGTCGGCATCTCGGATGACGCGGCGGCGTTCCTCCGCAGATTCTTTTGACCTGACCGATTTCGACATGAACACGATATGGCCTAGCCAAGGCTCATCCTTGTCGTTAGGTCGACAGCTAGTGTTACGCGTGCGACAAATCAAACCATGACCGCATACTGTCTGATTCACGGTAGCGGGCAGGGACCCGATGGCTGGAGGCTGCTGGCCGATGAACTGAAGCGCCGTGGTCATGGCGTTCTCACACCCGTTTTTCAAGTGAGCAGAACTGACGAGGGCTTGGCCTGGCATGCCGAGACCATCGTGAACGCCCTCGACAATTCCGGTATGAACCCGGCTGATGTCGTCTGTGTTGCACACTCCGCCAGCGGTATGTACCTGCCACTGATTGCCGCACGCTGGTCGCCGCGTCGCATGGTGTTTCTGGCAGCTCTGGTTCCGCGCCCAGGCGTGAGCATCATCGAACAGTACCAGGCCGATCCATCGATGTTCAACACAGCTTGGGTTGGACAGAATCCCCTCCAAGACAAGGTCGCGTTGGACTTCGTGTACCACGACTGTCCTGCCGATCGTCTCGACTGGGCGCTATCGACACGGATAGTGTTCTACGCAAAGCGCGCGATGGAAGAACCGTGTCCACTGCGTGCCTGGCCTGCTATACCATCTACGTATGTCGTGTGTTCCGACGACCGGACGATCACGCCGGCGTGGCAGCGCAAGGCCGCTCGAGAGTTACTCGGAGTTGAACCGGTTGAGCTGCCCGGTGGACACTGCCCACATGTTAGCCGTCCTGACGCGCTGGCGGATGTCCTGCAGCGAGTGGAAAACAGAAGAGATCAATCGGGGAGTTTTCCGCGTAAGACAGTAAGCGAATAGGGCGGTAGATCGTAAAACGAAGATGCTCCTTGCGTGAAGCGTGCTGGTGGGAGGCTTCGAATGGGGTGACCGTTTGGTCCGTCCTCATGCCATTCATACTGATCGCGCGAGAACCGAATTACATCTACGCTGCCGACGAAAGTTGCCTGCGGTCGCGTGCCTGAGAAGCTGAACTGCAGGCTAAGTCGCGCGGTACGCATGGGATCTTTGTTAATCGCCAGCAGGCCCCATTGTTTGTCCGGCCGTCGTACTGCATAGACGCTGACAGCAGATGATGAACTTCCCTTGGCTTGCTTAACGCTTACAGGAAATATTTCGTGTGGGGCATCGATTGGTTGCATCCATTCCTTTGTGATGAGTTGGGCGCCGTAATAACCGGACAGACGATTCAGCTCATCACTGTTTGGATTTAGCTGCAGCATCATAAGGTTTCCCCAGGAACACTTCAGCTCGTCTTCGAGATAGTTTGGTTCGTACCCGTATAGGTACGGCTTGGAGCCGCCGAGTGTTAGAAATGTTCCTACAGTATCGGCATTGAAGAGCGCGCCTTGGATGTCCACTTCATGGCGTCCTGCAAAGACGGAATAACCGTATTCTGTCATCAACCATGGAATTGCTGTGGGAACGCCATCTGCTCGCAAGCTGATCATCATTTCACCCAGACGCTTTGGAGTTTGCAACAGCTGGGGTGCCGCATCGGCGCAGATGTTGTCGAAGGGATAGAACTCAAGTGAAAAAAAATCGAATGGTACTCCGGCACGTCGCACACAGTTGAGAAATCTATTCATCCATGAACGATTGCCCGATGCATCAGGCCATGTGAGAAGTTGGCCGTCGAAATTTTGCAGGCTTGGTCCTCCGAGTTTCAAATGCGGATTTAGCGCAGCGAGCCTACGAGCAACTCCACCGTAAAGCGCGGCATAATCCTCCGGCGACGACCATTGACCGTCGGGTTCTTCGCCTAGCTCAATTCCTTCTAAAGGATATTGCCTCAGATAGCTGATCTCAGCCGCTGCGTTTTCCGGCGTATCGTACAAAACGCCCACAGGCACAAGGACGGGCAAGCCGTTCGTCAGCGCGCTTCGCAAGATGAAATCGAGTCCTGGTTGCTCGATTTTGTAATCAATGTCCTCGGCCCGGTGCCACGGATCGGTTGATGATACATAAATCACTGTCTGTCGATATCGATCAGGCGCATGACGGATGTAATCGTGAAAACGATTGCGGCTACTTGCCGCGCCGGAGTGTGGCGCAGGCGGGTCGATACTTCCAAGTTCAATCTCGCGAATCGCAAATCCGAGTCGATCGCGAATGTCGTCCGATATTTGCGCACTTGCGTGCGAACTGCGGCTCATTACGACGCGGACGAAGCGAACCGCAAGTGGTTTTGCACACAGCCGAACAGATTCGTCGCAGCCCGATCCGCGGTTCAGCGCACCGTTTGGAAAAAGGTGCCAATCATCTTTCCGATCGGCGTGCAAATGCATCGGATCATCGCCGCTCCAGTACTCCACTCTGTGTTGCCGGGCGTATGGTGTTCCCCACTGTATCCGAATGGCGTTCACCGGTCTCGCGGCGCCTAGATCGATTACCACCCACTGCGGATGCGCATTATCGGCTTCGCCTGTGAAGTGGGAATCGAGATACGGATTGCTTTTCCAAAATGATTCTTCGTTGCCGTCCGTGATGCGTGAGTAACCATCATCGTTAGCCTGGTCGATCGTGTTTCCGCGTCGCGGCAAACGATAGCCGTAGGAGAGATTAATCGGCTCAGCGAGCGAATCGTCCGAGATCCAGTATCCGCACTGATGAGCGGGATTGCTCCACGTGCCTCGCGGATTCCAATGCCAGACTTCGCCCGCCAACTCGGTCCGCAGTCGATATGTCAGTGGCCCGAACCCGGCTGATCGCATCTCGGCGATGTTCTTGTCCGTAAACATCCGGGCACATTCGTCCCGCTCGTGACCATCAACGCCGGCGCCTAACGCCTTGGTTGGCACACACTGGTTTACCGGGTGATCGGCAACGACAATGGCAGAGACCGCAAAGGGCTTTTCGTCATCGCCCGCTTCCGCTTGTGATAACAGTTGGACGATGCCTATCCAAGAAAGCGATGCTAGGACGCATCGCACTCCCGCCTTCGCAAGGCTACGGCGTGGCAAGCCAAAAGCTTTCCCAAAACGAGGTCGATCGCTCGATGAATTTCGCACGGAGTGCTTTAGGAGTGCGATGCGTCCTCGCATCGCTTTTCACTGTTACCGCTGCGCTTTCTCCAAACGCTTCCTGACCTGGTCTTTCTCGTGGCGAACGTCTTTCAAGTGACTCTGGAGAAGCGGCAACTGCGATGCCTGCGGATTCGGAGAGTGGCGAAGAGTCTTGTTGTTCTTAGCTCCGTAATACGCTGGTCCCGGTTTCTTCGCCTCACCGATACGGAGAAGTAATTCGTCTTCCTGCCTCTGCAGTTCCTCGTAGCGGCTTTGGAGCGCGCGAAGCTCGTTCTGTCGAGTTTGTTGTTCTGCTCGATATTGATTTGCCTTTTGGGTCGCTTCCGCTTCCCGCCGCGAGGCTTCCCCTTGCTCCTTTCGGACTTGGTCGAGCCCGGCACTTTGCTGCGCTGAGTAATTGGCGGCTCTTTGAGGATCATAGCCGAAGCGCTGCTGAACGTCCTTAGGAAGTTCGGTGAAATAAATTTTGGAAATGCCCGCCTTATTGGTTAGCACGATGCCGTCCGGTTCGACCCGGGTTACAGTGGCGTCCTTATATTCCTTTCCAGTAATTGTTTTAAAATCGTCAGCCTGCGCGACTGAGATGAATGACAGGATCAGAAAGCTGAGAAATTTTATCTGCATCCGTTGCTTCGATCACCGGCATTCTGCTGTTAAATATAGTTTTCCAGCAAGGAAAATTGCCCAGATTCCCGCGCACACGCTGATCGAACAGCTGTAGTGGAGGCCGCCGCCCGCAAAACCGCGCCACGATTGCAGCCGGCACGGCTGCCTCTACAGTTATTGCCTTCGAAGCCGCTTCGACTCTGGACACACCTTTTTTTACGGACCGTGCGAAACCAAATGCGCAGCCATGCAGTTTTTGTCGTGATCGCTGCAGCGATTGCATCGAGCTTCGCGCTAATTGGCTGTCGCCGGGGAGTAGCCGTCGCGCAGGTCGATCCGAATGGCCCAGTCGAGGTAGCGATTCCTGAACATGGCGCATACACCGGCGCCTTCATGGATTTTGGCGACGCGGAGGACGACGTCACTTTAGAGACAATCGAGGAGTTCGAGCAGATGGTCGGCAAACATCAGGCCATCATTGCGTCGTCCAGTTACTGGGGAGAACAAAATTTTCCCGTGGACAATCTCAATGTCATCTGGCGGCACGGTTCGCTGCCGCTCGTGTTTTGGTCGCCGTGGGACAGGCCCTATGAGGAGGATCATGGGCCGGACAAGTTTAGTTTGACCGAGATTATTTCTGGCAGGTGGGACGCGTACATCGACAAGTGGGGCGACGCCGCACGGAATTTTGGTCATCCAATGATTGTCGTGTTCGGCGTGGAAATGAATGGCACCTGGTTCCCGTGGTCAGGAGCCTACTACGGCGGCGGCGAATGGGACAAAGACCAGAATAACTGGAAAGGTCCCGAAACATTTCGCAGAGCATTTCGCCATGTCGTGGATCGGGTCCGGGCGCGCGGCGCTTCAAATATCAAGTGGATGTTTCATACGAACAATTATCCCTATCCGTACGAAACCTGGAATTGTGCGGCTGCGTACTATCCGGGGTCGGATTACGTCGATTGGCTCGGCCTGAGCGTTTATGGACAGCAGTACAAGGACGAACCAAACCCGGATATTCCTTCATTGGTGAACTGGCCCTACGAGGAAATATCCAGGCTCGATCCGCATAAGCCAATCATGATTGCCGAATGGGCGACCGGCGAGTTCCCGCACTCGGCGGAAGGAGGCGGGGTTGGCAAAGCCAAGTGGATTGCGCAGGGACTTACGCTGTTTCGCACGCGTTATCCGCGCATTAAGGCGGCGGTTTACTGGCATGAGCGCTGGCAGAACGCCGATGGATCTTACAGCAACCTGCGTGTGAACTCTTCCGTGGAATCGTTACGGGCGTATCGCGAAGGCGTAGCGAATCCTGATTGGCTGGGGGATTTGATTTTGCGAGCGATTCCGAAAAGATGATGGAGACGGCCCGCCCTCGGGCCGCTACTACCTAACTCTTCGGCGCGAGGGCGCGCCGGCTCCATCGTTTCGTGTTAGTCGAGAGACAGTCTTGCCCTGAGCGAACTCGGAGAGAGACTGGTCGGATGGAGGGGCGAGCTTCGTGAGCCTTTTCTCACACCGACGATCGAAGATACTCGTTAGGCGTCGCAGAGCTTCGCCCTCCATCGTCGCCTTCCTTCATTCCGCATCAACACGTCGTTTCTCTGTCGGAGCGCTTTTCTGAAGGTCGAGCGCGATTTTCCAAGTGCCGTCCGATTCGAGGCGCCAGATGCAGAGATAGATTCCATGCTGCGTGGCATGGTTCCGCTCCCTTGAGAATTCACCATATTCATATGCGAGATCAAGCGGATCACTTGTGCCTGCGCCTCCTGGGGTGCGAATCGTTTTTGCATCCTTCTCTGCAAGCATTTTCTCGGCAGCTGCCTTGCCAACAGCAGGGAGTTGGCCGTTGCGATAAATGCGAATGTCGTCGCTGGCGTTGTCGCTGATCGCGTCGGCTTCACCGTCCTTGAGCGATTCTGCAAAGCTGCGTTGTGTTTTTTCCAGATTAGCGCTCCCAGACTCTGGACTGGGATTGGAAGAGTTCGGAACGTACGTTCTGATTTCGGTCTCGGGTGCCTCTGCGTGGGGCTGGCTTAGTCCAACATCCAGGGCGACCTTCCACATGTTGTCCTTGTTCTTTTGCCAGATTGTAACGAAATGTCCGGACTCCTCCGGTTTTTGTGCGTCACGCGCTTTGCTTGATTCCCATGATCCCGTCGTGTAACCGAGCTCGCCGCTCCGCGAGATTGAGGCGAAAGCAGGCCGCCAGGTTATGGCGGGATTCTCCTTTGCTTCCCGCCAAAACTTTTTCCCGTTGACTGCGCTGGGCGTGAAGATTACCGCATCGTCGGCGAACACCGAGATGGACGCTTCGCGAAATCCTTTTTCGGTGGCTAGTTTGGCGTAAGCCTTTTCTGCAGCGATGAGTGAACCGATGCCCTTTTCAAGATCGAGGTCTTCTGCGTGCGCTCCTGCGACAGCTAGCAATGCGATGAGCGAGAAAAATTTCGATCGCATAGACAAATTCATCAGCTGGCGGCGTCTTGGGAATAAAGACCGTGAAAAGGTCATGGACAACATCGCAAACCGTGAGAATTGGAAGAGTTGCTTTTCTGAAATCGGTCCGGGCCTGTTGCTTTTTGCCCGGCAATGGACACGATCGGCGGCTGACGCCGAAGACATTGTCCAGGAAGCTTTCGTCAAGTTTTGGCGGCGAAACCACAGGATCAATAACCGAGCGCTGCTTTACGCCACCGTGCGTTCGATCGCTCTCGACTTCATTCGTCGCGACAAACGCCGCGCCCGACGCGAGGCCACTGTTTTTGCCGAGGCCGATTCAACCGTCGAGCCGCAGTTTGAATGGGAAGATGAGGCGCAATCGGCACTCGCCGCGGCAGTCAACTGCTTGCCACACGACCAACGCGAGGTGCTCGTCTTGAAAATCTGGAACGAACTCACCTTTAGCGAGATCGCCGGTGCGCTCGGCATCTCTCAAAATACTGCGGCGTCGCGATATCGATACGCGCTGGCCAACCTCAAGAAAAGCTTACAACCCCAATGAACGATTTCCCGGAGCTTGAGAATGAGTTGAGAGCGTTACGGCCAGCGCGGCCTTCGCCTGTGCTTTTGGAGCGCATCGAGGAAGCGATGGTCGAGAATTGTAGCGCGTCCGCCGCGGCGGACGCCGGGTGGCTCGCCAAATGGCGTTGGCGTTTCACAGAATGGAGCCGCGGGGACGCGAGCGACATAGACGGACGGCTCGTTAGAGCGAGAGAGCGGGGGCGAGCGAGTCAAACGCCCTACAGGATTGGTATCGGCCTCGTAGCCGCGGCTGCGGCAGTGGTTCTGTTACTCGCGCGGATCAACACCGATCAAACGCGAAACAAAGACAAGGAAATCGCACAAGTAGCACCGGCGTCCGAAACAAGACCGGAGGTTCCTGCCTTATCGGGTGGACGCGGTGTCGATGGATCGATGTCCTCCAACAAATTCGTTCCCGCTGGCGCGACGCAGGTCGTCTATAACACTCGGGACGAGGGGTTGCACTTTTCTGACGGCTCGAGGGAACCGTTGAGACGTCTTCGTTATCAAACGCAACAGACGTGGCAATGGCGTAACCCCTCCACTGGCGCATCGCTTCGCGTCTCTTATCCCAGCGAGGAAGTTGTCCTCATTCCGGTTTCCGGCCAATGATTTAACCAAACAAAAACCATGAAAATAAAACTGAATGCTATCATCGCATGTCTCGCCTTCCTGCCGATCGCGGGATTTGCGCAGACACCGCCCGCGCCGCCACAACCACCAGCGCCGGGTCATCCCCCAGGGCCGCCAGGCGGCTATGAAAAAGCGCCCAAAGTTCCGGCGATATTTCTCGGCGTAGAAACATCACAAGTGCCAACTGTGGTAAGCGAACAGCTAGGCCTGTCCAAAGGGCTTGGGTTAGTCGTCGAGTACGTTGTGCCCGATAGCCCCGCCGCGGCGGCGGGCGTTCAACAGAACGATATTCTCAAAATGCTGAACGACCAGATTCTGATCGAACCGAGTCAATTGCGAAAGCTCCTGCAGACGTTTTCTGACGGCGCGGACGTGACGCTCACGATTTTGCGCAAGGGCCAGGAGCAGAAGGTCACCGTTAAGCTCACAAAAAAGGAAAGACCGCAGCGTCATTCCTGGACTCCCGGGGACAAACACGAAGGGCACTGGGATTTCGATGAAACAGGTGATTTCGGCGAGCAGATGCAAGGTTTGAAAGAACAGTTGCAGGAGCAACTCGGTGCACAACGCGGCATGATCCGTGGAGCGGTGATGAAAGCTCACGATGCGGCGAGACGCGCACGGGAAGACGCCCGCCGCGCCGCGCGAGAAATTCGCATTCTCAGTCAAGATCATGGCGCGCTCAAAGCTACCAGGATCGATCTCGGCAACGCGCAAATCGTTTTCTCCGATGATAAAGGCGAGATGAAGGTGGAAAACGTGGATGGCAAAAAACTGCTGACCGCGAAAGATCCGCAAGGAAAACTGCTCTTTAGCGGACCGGTCGAGACGAAAGAGGATCGGGATAAAATGCCCGCGGATGTTCGTGAGCGTTACGAAAAATTGCAGCAAAATGATTTACCCGAGGTCGCGCCTGGAGCAGATGCCGACGAAGAGAATGAGGACGATGTCGACGAGGATGAGGACGCAGCGCAATTGACTGACACGGTTTGCGCGCCGCTGTGCGTTCAATGGTGCGTGGTTGCAAGCGAAGTAAAGGACCGCAACAGGGCAAGGTTGAAGCAAGCAAGCTAAACGTTGACGATCTTGGGGCTGAGGAGAAACTCCGTCGAGCGCCTTAACCTGGCCTTGGCCGGCCGCTCGGCGGAGTTTTCCTTTACTCAAAGATATCCGCGCGCTGCGCATGGGCGCGTTTTCCGCCTCTCCTCCTTTTGTAAAGGGGAGAGGCGACCTGGGCGCACAGGCAAGAAGGTCAGTGAATGCCGCGCCATGGCATTTTTCTTGCCGCAGCAAATCAGCGCGCCTATAACGAGAGCGCGTAATGATGCGGCTCTTTTTGCTTACAGCGGTCATTGCGTTTTCTTCTCCGCTGCAGGCGCAAACCTCGTCGCCTTCTGCTTCGCCGTCTCTGGAGCAGCGCGTTGCCGACTTGGAAGCCTACGTGAATAATTCCGCGCGCGGCGCTGACGCTGCGAACGCGCCGGTAGCATCAAACATCTCGGGCCCTGGGCCTGCCAGCAATGCCTGGCTGATGACCTGTGCCGCGCTGGTGCTTTTCATGACGCTGCCAGGGCTGGCGCTCTTTTACGGAGGTCTCGTCCGCGCGAAGAACGTTCTTTCTGTCTTAGCGCAGTGTCTCGGCATTGCCGGCTTAGTGACAATCCTCTGGTGGCTGGTGGGTTATTCCCTCGTTTTTTCCCGTGGCTCGCCCTTCATCGGCGGATTGAAGTTTGCTTTTCTGAACGGTGTCG
>WNFY01003460.1_pt1 | contig 14792 bp, 12 predicted proteins | sample 5400091 | NCBI WGS metagenome assembly WNFY01 (sample SAMN13153364, study PRJNA577476) | soil metagenome | isolation source: 60 cm soil or saprolite under grassland replicate 1 | place: USA:California | collected 2016-06-15 | reverse complement strand
CTGGTCGCGGCCTGCAGCGCCTCCATGGGCGTCAATCCCGCTTCCACCAACCGGGCAAGCTCATCGTGGAGACTGAAGCCGGGAAAGCAATACGGGTTCAACACGTCGGTCCCGGCCAGAATCGGCACGCCGGCTCGATGGAGCAGTCCCACCAGCTCCACTTGCTTCGCATACACTCGCTTTGTCCGCGCGAAATCCGCCGCCGTCATGGTCTTGAACCGGAAGTCGTTCCGCGGATTCCAGCTATCGCGGGTCTCACGCGACATGTATTGGAGGCGGGGGTCGGATGTAAAGGCGGTGTCATCCAGGTACGCGATGGCGTGGAGGACGGTCAGCGTCGGCACCTGCCAGGTGCTGTCACGCCGCAACTGAGCGGCGAGAGCCTCGCATTTGTCCGGGCTGTAGGTGTCGAGCAGCTCCTGCTGCTGTCGCCGCCCCAGGGCCCTCAACGAGTCCCGGGGCTTCTCAAACGCCGAGACGAGCGCCGCTCGCAGGGCGGTCTCATGCGTCGAACAGCTGAGCAGGAGATCGGTCAGGTGCTCGATACTCCGCTGACCGGCCCTGGACGCAGCGAGCGCCCCGACAGCGACGGGCACGTGCCCGACGACGGGCATGTGGAGTTGCTTCGCTTCCTCCACGATCGCCGTGTACACCTCGCGGGGCAGCAGGTTGTACACCTTGATGAAGTCGGCGCCCACGGAGTGCAAGGAGTCGACGACACGCCGTGCTTGTTCCGCGTTGGTGAGCGCGATGGCGCCCTCCCAGACTGGCGGCGAACCGTCGAGGATTTGTCCGGACGCGACGAAGCGCGGCTCGGTCAGGCGGTGTTGGGCGAGGCGAATGCGGGTACCCGCCACGACGTCGAGGCTGCCCCACATCTCCCGCACGCCCGTCACGCCGTTGACGAGGAACAACGGTCCGAACGTCGGAATCGTACTCGACCACGCCGCATGGACGTGCATGTCCCACAGGCCGGGGATGAGAAACTTGCCGGTCGCGTCGAGGGTGATCCCGCCCTTTGGAATCCGCACGACTCGGCTCGGTCCGAGCGTCGCGATGCGATTCCCGGTCACCACCACCGTCATGTCTGACCGGGGAGGCGCACCGGTCATGTCGATGACCGTGACGTGGATGAAGGCGAAGGAAACCACCGGCGTGCCGGCCCGGTTTTGGGCTCGTCCGAGCAGAGGAACGGCAAGCAGAGTCAAAAGGGAGAGGGCAGGAATGCGCATGAGGGGATCCTGAGAGGGTGTGAGCATTACTGCCAGCGCGACTCGTTTGAGCCTACCATGGAGAGCGCCGCGGGTCCACTGCCATCGCCCCCCGGAGCCCGCTAAGTTCTTCTGCTGCGTAAATCGGCCAGGTAGCTCAGTTGGTAGAGCAGCGGACTGAAAATGCGCTCCGAGCTTGGCACCACTCGGTATCACTCGCGCCAACTCATTGATTCTCGCCGCTGATCCTGCACAAGCCGTCCTGAGTTGTTCAAGTTTGTACCAAGCAGTTTCGAGTGTGAGTCCCGCTGTTTGTCCCGCTGTCGTCCTAGGCAGGCTCCTCCTTCGGCCAGGGCGGAACTTTCGACCAGGCTGCAACGAGAGCAGCGCGAAATGCGGCGGCCAACTCCTTGCTCCAATCGACGACTTCCTTGCTCGCGGCCAGCGCGGCGGCTCCCGGCGCATCAAGCAGATCGACGTGAAAGACTGTGTGACGGTACTTTTTCAGCACCTTGAGGTGCGGACTTCTGAGCAGTTGGTCAACCGTCGGGTCCGAGAATCGCCATTCCGTCCACTTTTCTGCCACGGCGTAGATAGTTGCAAGATGCAGAGCGAGCATTCCGAACGCTGTAGAGGTGTCGTTATTGCGAACCACCCGAGCCGATTCCATGACTTCCGCAACTTGTTCATCGTCGGTCAGCCTCCGAGCCCAAACAGCAGAGATTGCGTCCCGACCTCGCTCGGCTGCTGCATCGCCTCTCATCACCGCAATCGACAGCGACGCCAGACGTTTGAGTCTGAGTGTGAGGGCGGCCTCCGCCGCTGCGGCTTTGCGGCCCTCTTTGGAAGGACGTGTCACCTGTCCCCTCCTTGCTTGTAGCCTCGGTCTAGCGGACTTTCTACGCCTAGTCAGGCACGGAATGTAAGCACCAGTCAGGCGAGGTCAGCGGCTTGAGGCGGAGCGAACTTACCGAGCTTCACTTCATAACTCCGATAGCGAATGTCGCGTCAATCCTCCAGCACGGCATTCTGTCGCACGTCCGGTGTCAGGCAATGCCGCACGCGTCAGTAGCCATGCAGGTGATTCAAGACATACGGGATGGGGTCCGAGTGCCTGGTGGACGACCCCTACACGAGTACGCAAACCTTTACATTTGTGCTCGGAACCCCATGTTGTATAAGCGGGGGGGCCGGCATGAGGAGCTTTGCGTGCTGCGCGTAAGTCCTGACGTGCTCGATCTGCCCGGCGTTGTCGTCACCTCAGGAAACGCGTCTAGTCGGTGGGTGCGTTTCGGTGCGGGCGCTGCGGGGCTGAGTATAGTTGACCGAGCGTTGACGTTCGCGGAATGGTGGACCCATCAAGACGAGATCGAGTACTTCAAGCGAAAGTCGGCAAAGTGCGCCGAGGTCCTCGTGCCTGATCGTGTTGACCCAGGGTTCATTGTAGGAGCCTACGTTTCGGGTGACGTAGGGCTAGCAGCACTCCGAGCGGCAAGCGCAGCACTTCAATCAACCTTCAACGGACACCTTTTCTTCCTGTAAGGGAGCGGAACGTGGTGAAGGTGGTAGTTGGCGAAAACATGTTTGAGTCGAAGGCCCAAACCCTCGTGAACACGGTCAACACCGTGGGCGTGATGGGTAAGGGCATCGCTCTCGAATTCAAGAAGCGATTCCCCGAGATGTACGACGACTACGTGGCTCGGTGCCAGGCGGGTCGCGTCAAGCTCGGTGAACCATACGTCTACAAGCAGAGCGTCGGTCCTTGGATAATCAACTTCCCTACCAAGGACCATTGGCGCTCGGTCTCTCGTATCACCGACATCGTGCAAGGGCTCAAGCACTTGTACGCGCATTACCGCGATTGGGGCATTCAGTCGATGGCGGTTCCTCCTCTCGGCTGCGGCTCAGGCCAGCTTGAGTGGCGCGTTGTTGGGCGAACGCTCTACCGTTGGTTGAAGCGCTTCGACATTCCCGTTGAACTCTATGCCCCGTATGGCACTCCTAAAGAGGAGGTTCAATTGAGCTTCCTCGAACAGGAGGCCGATGCTGACACGCCCGCTCCTGTTTCCTATCTGGAAGCCGGATGGGTCGCCTTGGTCGAGATTCTGTCTCGAATCAATAGCGAGCCGCACCATTGGCCCATTGGGCGGGTCAGCTTTCAGAAGCTCGCCTACTTTGCTACTCTCACCGGGATTCCAACCAAGCTGGAATACAAGCGAGCGAGCTTCGGACCTTTCGCTCCTGACTTGAAACGCGCTACGACCCGACTCGTCAACAATGGGCTCATCCGCGAGGAGCAGATGGGCAAGCTGTTTGCAGTCGAACCCGGCCCGACTTTCAAAGACGCACGTCGGGCGTACAGCTCTCAGTTGGACAAGTGGGACGACGAGATTAGCAAGGTCACTGACCTGTTCCTCCGCATTCAGCCGAAGCACGCGGAGGCAGCGGCGACAGTCGCGTTCGCTGCTAAAGGCTTGCACGACCGTCTGGGCCGCAAGCCAAGCGAGCTAGAGGTCTACAACGAAGTGATGGCCTGGAAGCACCGCCGCCGCCCGCCTCTTCCCGAAGCGGAAGTGGCGTGGGCAATTCGGGGCCTCAGTATGTTGGGGTGGCTGGATGTTGAAGCAAGCAAAGAGTTGCCGATAGAGGAGGAAGCACTCCTCGGGACGTGAAAACAGGGGGTCGCTATTCGGCGGCCCCCTTTTTGCTACGGTCTTCGCCTTGCCTGATTCCCCGCGAAGCGGTCCCATGTTGATCTGGTCCGCCCGGTCGCAGGAACGTTCGCCGGCAGAGGGTCAACCCGCAGCACGAGCGGGTACCGCTGCGTCACGTTCCCCATTACGAGAGCGTGGAACTCGGGCATCCGGGTTGCGAAGCTCTCTATAGTATCCTCGTCCGTGAAGGAGTTCTTGCTCACGTTCTTAATGTCATCGCGGTGAGTTAGCGCCAGCAGCAACAGATTGTCCAGTTGGCGAAAAACGGTGTCTGGTAAGTCCTGCGGCGTGTTTGTAATGAAGACCGACCCCATGCCGATGTGACGACCTCGCGTGATGATGTTGAGAATGGCCTCCTTGCTCACGTAGAAGTGTGCTTCCTCGAAGAAGACGAACGGGTAGCGTCCCTGACCTTGGTCTTGACCTTCAGCTTCGCACATCGTCTCTATCGTCCGATTCACAAAGCGAACCAGCGCCTGTCTGAGCGCGGTCGGAAGCGTGCGCATGTCAAACACAATGGGCGCACCCGCGCATGCCTGGTTGTAGGCGTCCGCCAGCGCGGTTACAACCGCCGCTCCGCCGACACCCGGTCGGGCCGCAGGCTGGGCGAGTGTGCGGAACAGTCTACGTGCGCCGACGACTTCGAGCCTGTCTCGAATCGCACGTTCCACGTACTCATTGCCGCCCCAACGGGCCTGCCGCAGAAAGTCAATGTCAATCGTGAAGACCTCGTGACGCTGCTCGCAATACTGCCGTCGATTGCCGAAGACGACCGGCAGCAAGCCCTCAAAGGCGTTTGCGGACGTTTCTGGTAATGGGTAGGTGGCTTGAACAACCATGCGCAACGTCTCGTGTCCAACTTCCGCCAAATCTGGCACAAAGTTCTCACCCCATCGCAGAATCTGTGCGCCGGGTAGCACGGTATACTCACCGTTGATGTCGAACACGATGCACGGCACATGAAGCTCGGCTAGGGCCAGAACGAGGTGCTTGGCTAGGTGAGACTTCCCTGACCCTTTAACTCCCGCGATCACGTTCACCATGTTCAGACGAGGACCGTCGAGGCGCACCGGCGTCCCGTTGAATTGCGCGAAGGTCCTAAGGGGACAGAGTGCTTCTGGAAGAATACGGCGCAGGACATCGGCCCCTTCGAGGCGTGCGACGGCCACGTTCCGTGTTGGAATCCACCCATCCCACGGTAGCCACTCATCCGCCGCAATCCGTCTGCGAATCTTAGCCCTTGCGAGTTTGATGTTTCTCATCTCGCCCATCCCACGTTCCCGGTCAAGCACGACTTGCAGGTTTTGGGCAACGCGCTCCTCAAGAATCCGCTGAATCATTTCCTGCTGGAGGCCAACGTAGTCCAAGCTCTCATTGCTAATTACTTGAATGACCAGGCCTTCACGTTGGTCCGGTACCTCAAGGATTGTGAATTGCTGCCCGACTTCCGCGAGGGCCTCGGCCGGATGGTACAGCATGAGGACCGTGTCGCCCCTGATTGATGCGAGTTCCATTTACTTGAACCTCCCGCCAAACGGGCCGAAGATTGCAGCAAGGTCAACATCTGGCTGAGGCACCAAGCGGTACATTGCGCCAGCTTGGGCTTGCAGATTCAACACGTCTGGAGAAGTGAAGAAGCTGAAGGTGTGTGCCCTTACAAGGATGTCGGGATAGCCGCCTCGCATCAGCGCGCTCGCCTGAAGCTGCTGGATAGCTTCTTGATCGGATTGTCCCGGCGGTGGCATCACATCAACTCGAAAGGTCGGTCCCGCAGGCGAAAAGCGGACGGCGTAGAGATTGCCCAAGATGCGTTCCGCTCCTTCGCCTTGGTCCATGAGATCAGTCAGCCGTCGATAGCACGCATGATTCGGAACGTCATTCAACCAGAACCGAACAGCGCGACCTCGAATTTGAAGACGCGACTGCTTCGAGATTCCGATAAGCCCGTTCCCTGCTCTGCCCGCTGCTTCAGCAAGGCGTTCCACAAACAGGCGCGGAGTGTCTCTGGTACGCAACGTAAGCGCACCGTCTAGGAGCACGATCCCGTTTTGGACCACAGTCACTGCGGCCTGCTGGACAAGACGCTCAAGCCAGTTGCGGAATCTGTCACCGTATTGATGCGAGTCGTCGGCGACACCGGCCTTCACTCGAATGGGACGCGGGTTTCCTCGATCCGTCAAATCAAGCTCTACAAAGAGGTCTTCCCTTCCGAGATGCCGCCCCACCTGATGCAGAACTGTGAGCTTGTGGTCGTTGTGGAGGTAGATGGGACCAGATCGAACGAGCCGCATCTCGGAGCCGCTGGCGGAGTCGCTGACAAGAGTCGAACGAAGGGCGATAACCAGTCCATTCTCGGTCTCGCCAAGCCTCACGATGCCCGTGTCCACGGCCGCGACGGGGCCGGCACGGCCTGCTACAAGATCGACCGCCACTTCGGCACCGGGCGGCAAAGGCTCGCCGCCCTGATGATCTACCGGTGGCTCCTCCGTACCTTCCTCAGGAGGGGAAGGTTCCTCGGATAGTGAGTCGTCTACGATCTCCTCGTCAGCCACGCGGCGGTAGGCGACGGACGTGGAGCGGGCAGGGGCATGAGGTGCGAGGGCCTCAAGCTCTTGTAGAAAACGTTCGAGTTCTTCAAACGTGAGAGGCCCTGGTACAGTCACAAGCCAGACCTGCTGTGCTTCTGCATGACGACGATGCTCTCACGAAGGTGTCGAGCGTATGGAGCACGTCGGCGGAGGTGCCGCGCTACACGAACCTCTAGCACCTTCAAACCGATGGAACGGCCAATCTCAGCAACCAGCAGATCAGTTGCAATGGGAACACGAGCATCAGAATCGTCTCGCGGGCCGTGCAGGGAGTTGCCGACGATGCAGGCGATAAGCCCGCCCGGCCGAAGGTGTGACGCCTGAGATTGAAGCGACTGGTAGATATCATCAAAGTACGGCTTGAAGACCGCTCGCCCCCGAGCATAGTCTGGGTCCTCTGGAAGCGCGGCGAGCATGAGGTCTACGGTCTGTGTGACGAGGGCTAGCCGTTCATCACTCAGGAGAGAGACTGGCGCGTCGAAGCGGATGCTTGGGTGACTTCGAAGAGTGGACTGCCGAAGGGCCTTAAAGGCTCTCGGTGTCTTAACGAATCCGCACAACCAAAGCTCCAGCTTGTAGACCTCTGAGTAATCAATGTTGTTGAGGTAGGGCGGCGAGTAGAGCAGCAGGTCGAACGGACCTGCCCGAGACACTCCCTCCAGGTGCCGGCCGTCGCCGAGTACGACCTTGGCTCTGATGGGCTTGTACAATGCCCTTGCGGCGTCCAGGTCCTCCGAGATCGAATCCCACGCGGTCTTGAGGGCGTCGCGCAACCGAGGCCGCTGCTTCGATGGCTCAATGCGCAGAGCCCTGCCGTCCTTCCTAACTCCGCTTACGTCTTCGAAGACTCCAGCCAGTCCCATCATCAGAAGGTTACGCTCAGGCCCGCGTATGGAACGAATGGCCTGGCGCAGCGCGAGAAGCCTTCTCACTACGGAAGGTTCGAAGACCGCTCTGCGACGGAGCGTTGAGAGCGGCGGGAGGTCAATGTCTGAGGTCTTGGCCGCCTTGGCCGCCAAAGAGTCGGCCAGTCTGTCGAATCGGTCAGCATCGCATGTATGCCAGGCGGCCTTCGTCTTTGCTACAAAATGGAGAAAGGGATTGCGTTCAATTCCATAGACGGATACCGACGCGCCGGTTCGCAACTTCGCTAGTCTCTGCGCTGACAGAAGCGACGTTCCGGTCCCACAGAACGGGTCGAGGACACGAAACCGGCCCTTCAACGAAATGTCTAGGTCGGTAACAACCTCCTCTAAGAGCCTGATGGAGAAGGCTTCCTTGGCGTGGAACCAGCGCTGAACGGCTGTGGTCCGGTTCCCGTTGGCCGTGACAAGCCCGGCGTATCGTTCGCTGCTGTCTACGATCTTGTGGTGACTGGAGAGAGAGTCGTAGCGCCGAATAAGGTCGCGTACTGACTTGTTCATCGGTGGCACCCGACCCCTTGTGAAAGACGGTGACTAACGTGGTCGTCCCTAGGTAATCTCGCATCGCGCTACTTACTTGGCACGCCACTTGGCACAACACCAAGCAAACGGGCCTCTCATTCAGAAACCCGTTCCCCCGTAACTTGCCCCCGCCGCAGTCGTTTACCAGGGGGCAGAATCGAACTCCCGACACGCGGATTTTCAGCGCACCTCGACCGGCTTTAGATTGGTCGCGATGACCATTCGCGTAGTGGAGGTTCGCCCAGGCCGCTGGTCCTACATGATCGACGGCGAGTTTCCCGCTGATCTCTACGATGCGACTTGGGGTCTGACCACCTTCCCATCTTCCGAAGACGCTCAGCGAGCAGCAGAGAGTAGGGCCAAGATTGCACGACCTGCGACACTGCTACGCGCAGTGGCTCGTAGACGCAGGAGCGTCAGAGGCCCGCGTTCAGGTTGGGATGCGTCACGCGACGGGTGCTATGACGCGCAGATACGCAATGCAGCGGGATAAGGGCGAGAACGCGAAGCTCATGGCGAACCTGCTACTCCCAGCAAGAACGGCATAAGGAATGGCTAGTCCAGACAACGTCAAAACCGAACCGATAGATCAGAAAGCCATCCTGATCTCGCTTTACAAGAAGTTCGTTTGGGCTGACGCAATGCGAAGTGAGTACGAACGCGTCTACGCCCGAGATCAGGAGTTCATAACGTCTGGCCTGGAGCAGAAGACAATCGGCTCGTTTGAGGAGGCGTTCGAGTCGGACATGTACATGTGCCTGTGGTTCAGTCTCCTTTATGTGGTGATCGAGGGCTGGCCAACACTACGTATGCAGTTCGATACGCTGACGCCTCTGCTTCGTCGTGAAGATCTCAAGAACCTCCTCAAGGACTTCAGAGACGCCAACTTTCATCCCACCGATTGGCGAGATGAACGGCTCGATGCGTTGGTACAACGAGGTAGGGCGTCATACGAATGGGTCCTTGCTGTAACGAATGCCTTTCGTGAGTTCTTCGAGCCGGTCGCCGAGACGGACCGCGCTGCGCGAAGGCGAAAATGAAAGGGGACTGTGAATCGAGTCCCACGGTTAGTCCCACTGCGAGCGGTGAGCGTCAATGGTTTGTTGACGCTCCCGCTTGCGAAAGTGGTTGGTGCTGATGAAGTTTCGCGTCCTTCGGCCAGGTAGCTCAGTTGGTAGAGCAGCGGACTGAAAATCCGCGTGTCGGCAGTTCGATTCTGCCCCTGGCCATTACCCACCCGAAAGCGTACGAAAACGGCGTCGAGCAGTAGCGTCTAACAAAGACGTCGAACAGATGCGTCTTTAACGGCGTCAAATGACACCATCGAATGCTAGTACGTCGTTGTTCGACGCTTCTCTCTTACGATTCTGTTCGACGCCTTTTTCTTACGTCGTTTATAAGGAACGCGATCGACGCCGCGGCCATGACGCCGCCCGTGAGCAGCCACGCCTGCGCAGTGGCCCGCGCCAGCAATGCCACGATCAAACCTGCCGCTACCCATGGCACAACGCGTCCGCCCGGCATGACGAACGGCTTATCGGCCGCGCCCGCGTCGAGCTGCCTGAGCCGTACGATGGCCAGGCAGCACGCCAGGTACACGAGCAAGATCGCCACGTTCGCCATGATCGCGAGTTTGACGTACGTGCCGGTGATGGCGATGGCGCACACAATCACGCCTTGGATCGCGATCGCGACGTGCGGCGTGTGGTGTGCGCGATGCACGACCGCAAGCGGCCGCGGCAGATACCCGTCCACGGCGAGAGCGAAGAGCGTGCGCGGCGTAGAAAGCATCGTGGCCGTCATGAAGCCGAACGTCGAGACGATCATTGCGATGAGGATCAGCGTGGAGCCGGTCGGCCCGGCGAATTGCACGGCCGCAGCGGCGAGCGGCGCCTTCGCCGTCTCGGGAGCAGCAAGGGCGCTGCCGAGGATGCCTTGGGCAACGAGCTGGACGGCGATGTACAGCACCCCCACACCTGTCACTGCGAGGGCGATCGCACGCGGCACGGCACGGGCACCATCGCGCACTTCACCGCTCACCTGCAGCGCGGATTCCATCCCGAAGAACGCAAACATCAGGAGCAGCCCGGATTCTCCCAAACGCGAGAGCGAGGGGAATGATCCCAACGCGAGATTCCCCGCGCGGACGTGCGGCAGGCCGAGCACCACGAACGCGATGAGCGGGACGATTTTCGCCACCGTCGCGACGCCACTCAACCTCCGATCCCAGTGCGGCACCGCGGATGTTGACGACGGCAAGACTGGCAAAGACCACGATGAGGAGCGCGGCGCGCGGCAGTTGGCCGCCGAGGGCCGGCACTAGAGCGCCGAGCGCGTCGGCAAGCACGGTGGCGACCGCAGACATCGCGAGCGTGATGCCGAGCCAGAGCAGCACGCCGCACAGGTATCCGGCGTAGGGGCCGAGCGCCGTCTCGACGTACGCGTACGGGCCACCGCTCTGTGGGACGCGGCTCCCGGCCTCGGCGATACAGAGGGCCACGAGCGCCGTCGCCACGGCGCACACGAGGTAGGCCAGGGGAGCCGCGGCACCGAGGCTCGCGGCCACGTGCGCGGGGAGCACGAAGATCGCCGCGCCGACGGTGATATTGAAGATGGCGGCGGCGAGCCCGCGCACGCCGATCACGCGCCGCAGGGCGGGTTCGGTCACACTGCCGCGGCAATCAACTCGGAGAACTTCTCGAGGTCGATATTGCCACCGGAAACAATGGCGACGATCGGCCCCGCCCCCGCCTTGCCGGTGAGCGCAGCCGCAAGGCCGAGCGCGCCCGCCCCTTCCGCGATCACGCGGGCCTTCTCCGCCATGAGCCGCATGGCGCGCTTGACCTCGTCCAGGGTCACGACGATGAAGCCGTCCACCACCGGCTGCATGCGCTGCCACATGCGTGGAAACACACTCTTGCCGCCTGCGCCGTCGACGAAGGTGGCTTTCCAGTCCGGGAACGGCTGCGCCGAGCCTTTGGCAAACGACAGTGCGGCGGGCGCGGCAGTCTCTGGCTCGGCGCCCCACACCCGAATGTCGGGACGCAAGGCTTTCGCGGCGCTGGCCACGCCCGTGATCAAACCGCCGCCGCCGATCGCGCCAATAATGGCGACGGTGTCCGGTGCGTCCTCGAGAATCTCGAGCCCCATCGTCGCATGACCGGTGATGAAGTTTTGGTCGTCGAAGGGATGGATGAACGTTCCAACGACGCCGGGATACGTGCGGTCTTCGAGCGCCTGCCATGCCACGGCATACGGCACGAGCACGAGCTCTGCGCCCAACGCGCGCATGCGGTCGAGCTTCGCGGCGGGCGCCGTCTCGATCGCGACGACGGTGCACGGCACGCCCGCGGCCCGCGCCGCATACGCGACCCCCTGGCCGGCATTGCCGGCGCTGATCGTCCACACGCCGCGCCGGCGCTCGGCATCGGACAACAGCGCGACAGCGTTGGCCGCGCCTCGCAGTTTGTAGGCGTTGATCGGTTGGAGGTTTTCGAGCTTCAGCCGCACGTCCGGGAATCCCGACCCCAGCTCCAGCCGGACCAGTGGTGTGCGAACGATCGTTCCCGCGATGCGCACCCGGGCGTCCTTGATCTCGCTGAGAGTGATCGGACGGACCGGTTCGAGCGCCGTCGTCATTCCGTCCTCCGCTGGAGAACCAGCGCCGCCGCCGCCACGTCTTCGACCGCGACACCAACGGACTTGAACAACGTGACCTCCTCAGGTGTGCGCCGGCCGGGATGCACCCCGGCCACGACCGCGCCGATCTCCGTGACCTCGCTCCCCGCCGCGATGACGTCCCCTGATTCGCGCAGCGCGGCTTCGCGGGAATCGACAAACACGCGGGCCGTCGTGACGAGATCGTCGTCCAGCTCGCGCCAATCGGGACGGGTCGCGCCGACCGCATTGACGTGCGCGCCTTGTGACAGCCAGCGGCCCTGCAGCAATGGTGTCGTGGCGCTCGTGGCGACCACCACCACGTCCGCACCGCGCACGGCATCCGCCGCGGTCGCCACGGCCTTCACGCCATGCCGCTGGGCGAACGCCGGCGCATTCCGGGGGCTCCAGACGCGCACGTCGGTGAAGGACCGGACCAGGCGGAGCGCCGCCAGGTGACTCCTCGCCTGCACGCCGGATCCGAGGACCGCGAGCACCGACGCGTCCGCCCGGGCGAGCCGTTGGGTCGCCACCGCCGACGCCGCGGCCGTCCGCATCTCGGTGATGAGCCGGCCGTCCATCATGGCGAGCGGCTCCCCCGTCTCGGCCTTGAACAGCACGATGACGGCGTGGTGCGTGTGGATGCCCACGTTCTGCGGATAGAACGTGACGAGTTTGGCGCCGAGGGCGCCCGCGTACGCCGGCATGACGGCGAAGAAGCCGTGATGAGGCGCCACGGGAAGCACTGCGCGCACCGGTTGTACCACGCGACCCGCGGACAATGCCGCGAGCGCGTCCGCGATGGCGGGAATGAGGTCTTGGTAGCGGAGCCGTTGCTGGACGGCCGGCTCGTCGAGGACGACGATGTCCATCATATGGAACTACGTGCTGACGGATACCTCCACAAGCCACTGCATGACGCTCGCCAGACTAGGGCGTCGTGAAGAACTCGGCCATGTTCGCGGCGCCCGCCGCCGCGTTCGGGAACGTCGTCAGCCCCAAGGCCTCCGCGGTGAGCCGCAACGTGTTCTCGTGCTGATACAGCGCGGCCGACCGATAGCCGGGTTTCACCTTCGCGCCCACCACCACCCACGCGATCCGCCCGCCGACATGCCGCAGGTCCCCGCCCGACTCGTCGAACAGGATGATGAGCAGCCCATCCTGCTGGAACCCCGAACTTGTGATCAGGGGGTCGATGTTCGTCTGCAGCCACGCGTCCGCCGTCGCGAGCGGACAGTCGTGCGCGTCGTTGCAGAGATTCGGCACGATGAACGCGTAGTTGGGCAGCGCGTTGTTGGCGAGATCGACAGCGAACTGCGAGAACGGCACGAGGTTCGTGACCTGGGCGGGGTCGTTGACGACGTCGCTCAGGTACGACAGAGGATTGTGGCGCGAGGCGTACTTGCCGCTGTCGCCGGCCGTGTGATACCCCACCGCGGGGAGGTCCTCGGCGTAGGCCTTCCAGGTCTTCCCCGCCGCCAGGAGGTGGCGCACGATGTTGTCGTCGCTGACGGTGCCGCTGTAGCCGTCGTTGTTGGTGACGATCTTGCCGACCGTCATCATGAAGTAGTTGCCGATCGAGGGATGCGTGTTCGCGTAGTACTGCGTCGCCAGGCCGTAGCGCGCGGCGAGCCCGTTCAAGTACGGCATCGCCGGACTGTTGATCACGTTCGTGTAATCGGCGTTCTCCTCCACCACGATGAAGACATGGCCGACGGCCGGCACCGTCCCGCCGACGGGCGGCCGTGCGGGCGGTGGGCCCCCGCAGCCGGGGGCCAGGAGGGTCAAGCACAGGGCACCGCAGCTGAGTTTCATGCGGGGTCTCCGGGCCTATACCCCGCTGGGAGAGGAACGGCCAGGGGACTGGGGTCGCCTACAACAGCAACACCGACACCACTTTCGTGTCCGAGGCCGAGGCGCCGGCCGCGTCCGTCACCGTCACCGTAATGGTGAAGCTGCGCGGAAGGACGATGACATACGTGTGCCCTGCCGAGAACGTGCCTTCACTCGAGACGTCGCCACTGGACGTCGAACCATCGCCCCAGTTGATCGTGTAGTGCCACGGGCCGTTGTGGTTGGCGTCGCTGAAGCTCCAGTTGAACGACCAGAGCAGGCCGGTGATCGCCGTATCGTCCGGCCCGGCGTTGACGACGGGTGGCGAGTTGGGCGCGGTGCAGGTCACCGAGAACGTGGTGGTGGCGGTACCGCCAGAGGGCACGCTCACGGTCCGCGAGGTGCCGCCGCTCACGGTGCAGTTCCCCGCGACGCCGGAGATCGCCACAGTGTGATTGCCGGCGGTCAGGTTTGTGTAGCTGACGCTGGCGTTGATGCCGATCGCCTGGGCCGAGCCGCCATCGACGGTCACCGTGTAGCCGTCAGGATCCAGGCTCGAGCCGGTGGTGCTGGTCGAGACGGTCAGGTTCCCGGGCGGCGTCGTGCAGGTCACCGTGAAGGTCGTCGTGGCGGTGCCGCCCGAGGGCACGCTCACCGTGCGCGACGTGCCGCCGCTGACCGTGCAGTTCGCGGCCACGCCCGAGATCGCGACGGTGTGGTTGCCGGCGCTGAGGTTGGTGTAGCTGACGCTGGCGTTGATCCCGATCGCCTGCGGCGAGCCGCCGTCGACGGTGACCGTGTAGCCGTCAGGATCGAGACTCGAGCCCGTCGTGCTGGTCGAGACGGTCAGGTTTCCGGGTGGTGTCGTGCAGCTGACCGAGAAGGTCGTCGTGGCCGTGCCGCCCGAGGGGACGTTCACGGTCTGCGACGTGCCACCGCTCACCGAGCAGTTCGCCGCGACACCGGAGATGGCGACGGTGTGGGTGCCGGCGCTCAGGTTCGTGTAGCTGACGCTGGCGTTGATCCCGATCGCCTGCGGCGAGCCGCCGTCGACGGTGACCGTGTAGCCGTCGGGGTCGAGACTCGAGCCCGTCGTGCTGGTCGAGACGGTCAGGTTCCCGGGTGGTGTCGTGCAGCTGACCGAGAAGGTCGTCGTGGCCGTGCCGCCCGAGGGGACGTTCACGGTCTGCGACGTGCCACCGCTCACCGTGCAGTTCGCCGCGACACCGGAGATGGCGACGGTGTGGGTGCCGGCGCTCAGGTTCGTGTAGCTGACGCTGGCGTTGATCCCGATCGCCTGCGGCGAGCCGCCGTCGACCGTGACCGTGTAGCCGTCAGGATCCA
>WNFY01003459.1_pt1 | contig 14796 bp, 14 predicted proteins | sample 5400091 | NCBI WGS metagenome assembly WNFY01 (sample SAMN13153364, study PRJNA577476) | soil metagenome | isolation source: 60 cm soil or saprolite under grassland replicate 1 | place: USA:California | collected 2016-06-15 | reverse complement strand
TTCCGGAAAGATCAAACACTGTGTTATCTTCTCCATGCCCAATCACATTTCCTTTCTGCTGCGAGTTCTCTTTGCAAAAGCTACTTTACAGCAGTTCGCGGAATGTCGGTTGGGCTTTTTCGTGAATAATCCGGGCTAGAGAGCCCGCGTGAAAGAGTGGTGGCACCCCTTCAGGGTGCAAACTGATTAACTCGTTTATCGGAGGTCTTCGCTCCGCTCGACCTCCGGCTACTATCTGTCAACCCTTCGGGTTGATACTCACTTGCACCTACGGACGGACGATATGAACCCAATTAAGAAACAAGCAAGAGTCGCGGGACTCTGGTATCTATTGCTCGGAATAACCGCCCCCATTGGCCTCGTGTATGTCCCGGCCAAACTGATCGTGCCGGGGAACGCAACGGCGACGGCCGATCATCTCCGGTCTTCCGAGTCCCTTCTCCGGATCGGAATCGGGAGCGAACTGTTCCACCAGGTCATTGGTATTTTTCTGGTTCTGGCTCTATATCACTTGTTCAAGGCGGTCAACCAGAAATACGCCGTGCTGATGGTGATCTTCTCGTTGCTTGGGCTTCCAATTATTTTTGTCAATGTGCTGAACGACATCGCTGCGCTAGTCCTCGTCAGCGGCGCCGATTTCCTGTCGGCATTCGATAAGCGTCAGCTCGATGCCCTGGCGTACCTGTTCGTCCGTTTGCACAGCCAGGGATTTACCGTCGCTTCAATCTTCTGGGGGCTTTGGCTATTTCCGTTCGGGATTCTTATCATTCGATCGGGTTTCATCCCCCGCGTATTGGGCATCCTGCTGTTCATCGCAGGTTCCGCCTATCTCGCCAGTTCCTTTACCTCACTCGTTGTGCCACGGTACGCGCATGCGGTTGGCCAGTTCGCAATGTTTCTTGAGATTGCGGAAGTGCCGATCATCTTTTGGCTCTTGATCTGGGGTGCGAAGACGCGAGCGTTGGACGCGCCGGCCTCCTAATCGAGCTATTGCTTATTAGACTGTGTTTGCAATCTCAACCACCAGGCAGGACGATGCAGCCAGAAGCTCGCTCTGCTGATGTTGATCTATTGCTTTTCCGTTAGCGGTCCTTGTGTACAGGTCGGGCTTCCTTCCCTGCTTCCTCGGCGTCTGGCTGATCATCAACGGCTCTGCCTATCTGGCCATGACGGTCGGGCTAATGCCCCGAGGACCTTTTTGCAGACTGTCGCGTAGCTCCAACTTAAGTACCACCATCACACGTAATCAACGACGTCTGTATCTTTCTCTACAATATTTGCGGCCGCCGTTCGTCTACAGTAATGGATGGATGAGCTGTCGAGCATCAACTCGATGACCGAGCAAGACCGTCAAATCTCCGAAATCGTCGCGGAAGAACGATCCCGGCTGCGCAATTTCATCCGCCGGCGTGTGCCCGACCCTTCGGACGCCGAGGACATCTTGCAGGAAGTCTTCTACAAATTGGTAGAAGCCAATCGCCTGCTGATGCCGATTGATCACGTGACCGGCTGGCTTTTTCGCGTCGCGCGCAACCGCATTTCGGATCTTTTCCGCAAAAAGAAGCCAGAGACCTTCAGCGACACGAGCGTCGAGGACGAAGACGGTGAGCTGCTGCAGATCGAAGAACTGTTACCATCGCCCGATGCCGGGCCGGAAGCGTTCTACATCCGCAACGTGCTTCTTGATGAGCTCGAACTTGCGCTCGACGAACTGCCCGACGAGCAGCGTGAAGTATTCGTCGCTCACGAACTGGAGGGGCGCAGCTTCAAAGAGTTGTCGGCAGAAAGCGGCGTGAACGTCAACACTTTACTCTCGCGCAAGCACTACGCGGTGCTTCATCTGCGCGAGCGTCTGCAGAACATTTACGACGAGTTTACGAAGAAGTGAGGAACAGAACATGACCAAGAGACTGACGAGACTGATTTTGATAGCTCCACTGGCGATCCTGGGGATCGTGGTCTTCACCGCAATCGGCGGCGGAGTAGTGATGCTTTTGTGGAATTGGCTTGCGCCGGCGTTGTTCGGGTTGCAGCTAATTACTTTTTGGCAGGCTATCGGACTGCTGGCTCTCTGCCGGATTCTGTTCGGAGGGTTTGGCCTTGGTGGCGGCGGTCATCGCAATTCGCGTCGGCGAATGGAGGGTCGAATACGCGAGAGAATTCGCGAGAGAATGGATGAGCGCTGGGAACAGATGACGCCGGAGGAACAAGAAAAATTCCGCCAAGGTATGCGCTCAGGTTGCGGCGGGCGCACCACGCCGCTGGATTCGCAGCCGAGTTCGTGATCGCAGGCAGGCTGGCCCTGGTCGAGACTCTGATTGAATCGTTCAATCAATGAACCGATGAGTCACTGAACCAATGATTGAATTCTTTTTAAGCCTACACTCGTGGTCAAAGGATACAGAACCGCGAGCGGTAGCGAGCGGGATAAAGAGTCAACTCTCACAGGAATGTCTCGCGGCTATGCCGCAGCACAGTGCGGAAAGGCTCTGCCTTTCCGGCGAGGGCTTATTAACCAAATTCGAGGCTTCGCCTCGAGCATCGGCGGCGTAGCCGCAAATCAATAAGATAAGCGCGAACGGTAAGCCAGAGGCTTACCGCACTGTGCTCCGGCAAAGCCGCACAGAGTCTGAGCTATCAGTCGACCCATAATCCGCTTTCTGAGGCAAAGCCCTGGGAGACACTTCTAACATAATATGTATTATCAGACGCACGACATGTGGGCTCGGGCGGTTAGGTGGTACGGCCCCTTCCCGGGTGCCAAGGCGGTGAAATCAACTTGAAAATACAGAGAGATGTTCCGGCGCAGCATTTTGTACCTTCTACGACGAGCCAGATCAGGTGCCAACGTAGCGCAATGCAACGCTTCGGGTGATGCTGTTAGCCAGGGGCAAGTGCGAGCGAAGCGAAGGACGACGTCCCTGGATCGATGCGTCAAAGGCCGCGAGCACTGAAAGTGCGAAATAGAAATCCTCTGAACACGCGCGCTATGTCGCTCCTTCAGAGCTCCGTTCAATTTGGTGCGGCTTCCAGGGGCGGCGTGCTTCGCTATCGCTCAGCACTTCCACCCAGCGCGGCTGCCGCGCCGGGGACCCCGGCTTGCCCCCGGGCTACCTTATTCCGCGCCGTTGGCGCTAAATCCAAAGCCCGCTGCATTAATACGCGTTGCACTTCCAAATTGAATTCGCAAATCATTAGCCTAAAGCCTGAACTTTGAAGGCAGCCACCATCTTCTCTCGGCTTAGGTTGACTCAGAGGCTCGCGTCTCCTAGAGTGCTCTGCTCTGTCGTTTGCGGCGAAAACCGATGGCTGTCAAGATCGAGAATCAGTACAACGGCAAGCTTCCTCGGAATACGTTAGCTAACGTGGAAAGCGCTTTGGCGAGTGTTCCGCGCGAGCACTTACGTGGAATCGAGCGCCTGCGTTTGGTCGATGTGATTACTGAGCCGCGCGCGCGTGTAGCGGCGAAAGGTACGGACCTGCCCGGCCTCTATCACCCGCGCCAGGGTACGCAGGGAGCCTGGTTCGAAGTTGCAATAACGCCGCTGACTTCGGCGAATAAGCCGTTCCACAAACGAATAATTCCCCGGCTGTCATTCAAAGGAAACCTCGCGGCCGTAATCTTCTCTCTAGTTGGTCAGCATTACTATCTGACGTTGCGGCACTCTGTGAAGCGCGGGGCGGTAGAACCAGCTGTGCGCGCATACGTCGAAAAACAGTTGAAAGCCTGGAACGAGCAGCAGCACAAGATTCGAGCGAAGCTCTTTAAGCCACTGCAGCCTACTCTGGAGCGATGGAGTAAATCCCTGGCGAAACGAGCTGCGGAGGAAAAGAAGAAGAAGGGATGATTTGAAATCGCTATCGAAGACCGAATCGTTACGAGGATTTGAGTTACATGGCGTCGTCGATATTCTGCGCCGCGGCATTCAAAGCTTCAAATAGTTCTTCTGCACTCACGTTGGATCTTTTGAACTTCACCTCGACTTTGAATTCCCTTTCCGGCCCTTCATAACGAAAAACGTAAGGCTCTGATGCGCCCGTGGGATCGATGAACGCTCTCCGTGCCTTACGCGCGCCGTCGCGCGTTAGACCTTGCACTGCAATCTGTTCGGCCATAGTCCGCATCGAGTCATCATCAGGCTGGCGGACGATTTGCAGGAGAAGAGATTTCGACGTGATCTCTGAGGCGCGACAAATTTCCCGTATTGATTCCGGAATGGAGGCGATCGAGAGCGCTTCGGTAACCGTGCTCCTGCTCTTCCCTACTTTTCTTGCCACATCTTCGTGCGTATAACCGAAGCGTTCGCACAACGCGCGCAACCCATCGGCCTCTTCCCATGGGGTTAAATCCTTGCGCTGCATGTTTTCGATTAGCGCAATCTCGGCGACGGCACTATCGTCAACATCCATCTCGATACACGGGACTTCTTTGAATCCAGCCGTCCTGGCCGCGCGCCAGCGACGTTCGCCGGCGATAATCATCCAGCGTCCCAGGGTTGGCTTGACCAGCAAAGGCTCGAGCACGCCCTTCTCGCGGATCGAAGCGGTGAGTTCCGTAAGATCGCCAATGTCCGTGCGTGGCTGATCGGGATTCGGGTCCAGCTTGTCGACGGGAATTAATCGACCAACGTGACTGAGACGATCCTGCGTCAGTTCTTCGACGTAGTGCGCGTCGTGGCGCATGCTTAAACCTGTGGGCAAGCCTCTTCTAGACACGGCTTATTACCTCTTTGCAAAGTTTTTCGTACTCGACTGCGCCCGACGATTGCGGCGCGAAGGTAAAAATAGATTCTTTGTACGCGGGAGATTCTTCCAATCTTACGCTCTTAGTAATCACAGTGTCGAAAAGTTTAGGGCCAAAGACCCGGCGAATCTGCTCGTAGACTTCTCTGCCCAGGGTTGTTCGCTTGTCATGGAGCGTAACGAGCACTCCCAGTACCTCGAGATTTGGATTTGGGCGCGCTTTAACTTTTTCGATGGTTTCAAGCAGATCGTCCGTTCCTTCGAGAGCAAAATACGATGACTGAATCGGGATCAATACATGACTCGACGCAACCAAAGCATTCACCGTAATCAAACCGAGCGTTGGCGGAGTATCGATCACAATGACTTCATAGGTTTTCCTGAGCGGCTCAATACGGTCTTTCAAACGAAAGGGCGCATCAAAGTCGCCAACCAATTTCGACTCAAGCTTTGCCAGGCTAATTCTCGCGGGAACCAAATCCAGGTTTTCGATGGTCGTTTTATAGATTGGTAAGTCGCCGGGTGCCTGGCCGTCCATCATCAGCTCGTACGCTGAGCGATCGATTCCCAGAGGATCGAGAAAAGAGATAGAACTATTAGCCTGCGGATCCAAATCGAGGAGGAGGGTTTTGGTTCCACGCCTGGCAAAGGCGGCAGCGAGGTTAATCGCGGTAGTGGTTTTCCCGACACCACCTTTCTGATTAGTGATCGCGATTATCACCCTGTCGATTTGCTTGGTCAAAAAAGTCCTTCCATCAAGGTCACGTGATCACATTGGCAAATCACTGGCGTCACCGATGACATCCGGCCATTCTTCTTCGGCTCCCTCGCCTTCCGTTTCGCCTTCATCGTCGGTAGCGATCGTATTGCGTGAAGCCTGAATCACTTCAACATCGACGAAGATTGGGCAATCAGCCCGCAGAGCCAGCGCAATCGCATCAGAGGGTCGGGAGTCGAGTCGCATCGGTTCGCCGTTTTCTCCAGTCAATTCGATCACCGCATAAAAGGTATTATCGCGTAGTGACGTGACGACGACGCGATCCACTTTTAGCCCTAACTCGACGATAAGATTACGCAAGAGGTCATGCGTCATCGGTCGCGGAGGCGCTATTTTTTCGATCTCCAGCGCGATTGCATTTGCCTCGTACGCTCCCACCCAAATCGGGAGCATGGTTTCGCTGTTGACATCCTTCAGAATGATTATGGGGGTGCCACTGTTGGGGTCCATCATCAAAGCGCGAATTTTGACTTCAATTTCCATGTTCCCTGCCCCGCCTGTCCTTGATTCGTGGCCGGCTCAAGCCGCCGATAATGCCTCGCCGTAGAGGCTGTTAACCTTAGCCTCCGTCACCCGCACCCTGGCGACTTGTCCCGCGGTTACGGGCCCACGCGGAAAGTTGACAACCTTATGACATGTGGAATGCCCTGTCATGTCATCATCCGACTTGGTGCTGTTTCTTTCTGCAAGCACTCTAATCTCGCGACCGACATACGCTTTGTAAATATTGCGCTGAATCCCCTGCTGCAAATTCTCCAACTCCAGAAAACGTTCGGCCTTTTGACTCCTGCTTACATTGTCATTCATTTTCGCTGCCGGCGTGCCCGGACGTTCGGAGTATTTGAAGATGTAAAGCGCGTGATAGGTCACTTGTTCGACCAGCCTCATCGTTTCGCGAAAATCAGCATCGGTCTCGCCGGGAAAGCCCACAATGATATCACTAGTGACAGCAATCCGGCGTCTGGCTTTTTTGATCGTTTCAATTCTGCGCAGATAATCGCTCGCCGTATGTCCGCGCCGCATAGCGCGCAGCACACGATCGCTGCCCGATTGCGCCGGCAGATGAACCCATTCGCAAAGGTTCTCATGATCTTCGATCGCAGCAACGATATCGGGATGAAAATCTCGCGGAAACGATGTCGTAAACTTGACTCTCTCGATGCCCGTTGCTGCCGCAGCCCTCAACAAACGACAAAATGGCGTCGCGCCTTCGAAACCCTCGAGACCGGTCTCGGTTTTCGGTCGATAGCTATTCACGTTCTGTCCGACTAGGTGAATTTCGCGATATCCGTGATCATTTAACTCTCTTATCTCGGCAACGATTTCAGAAGCCGGACGACTTTTTTCACGTCCGCGAGAATACGGCACGATGCAATAGGTGCAAAACTTATTGCAGCCTTCAATGATCGGTACGAAGGCTACATACTTCGATGTTCGAGCAGTCGCGGGCACATCCCACTTTTCACCTTCGCCACGTTCGTCGAGATCGATTACGCGCTCTTCACCTGCAAGCGCGCGCCCGATAAGAACCGGGAGACGATCTGTGGCTCGGGTTCCGACAATCAGATTTACCAAGGGACTGTTGTTGAAGAGGTCGCTGCCTTCCAGTTGCGCGACGCATCCCATAACGCCAACGACGGGTTCCGACTTGAGTCTTTGACGTCGCACTTCGCCGATGCGTGTGAAGACTTTGTGCGCCGCCCGCTCACGCACTGAGCATGTATTAAAAATGACAACGTCAGCATTTTCAGACGAATTCGTAATATCAAATCCGGCAGCTCGCAAACGAACCGCCGCGCGTTCACTATCAGCAACGTTCATTTGACAGCCAAAGGTTTCGACGTAAACGGTGGTGCTCATCAGTTTCCTTGAATCTGCCGAAAGTCTAGCAGATTTCGACGTGCTGTTTCTATCGAAGAGATGTCTGATTTCTTCGTTGTCTGCTTGACGCGTTTGCAGCGCTCCGAGTAGTATCGGGCTCTCGCTCTGTAACTCCTAACTCCCGTTAAGTAATGAACGAATAATGGAGTACTCAAATGTCTTTCAACAAAATCATTCTTGTCGGTAACCTCGGCCGAGATCCCGAGTTGCGTTATACCCCGCAGGGCACGCCAGTCTGTAGCTTCAGTTTGGCGACCAATGAGCGACGTCGAGATCGGAACACAGGCGAAAACAATGACATCACTACCTGGTTCCGCGTAACCCTCTGGGGTCGCCAGGCAGAAACTGCGTCTCAATACCTAACGCGCGGCCGGCCGGTTTACATCGAAGGCCGACTTCGCATCGAGGAATGGACCGATCGCGACGGAAAGCAACGGCATACGCTCGAGGTCCACGCTACCGATATGCAATTTATCGGCGGTGGTAGAGGCGAAGAAGCCGGTGCGCCTCCGGCGAAAGCCGCAGCGGCCGCAAGTGATTCCGCGCCTCCGCCCGCTGATTTGAGCGACGACGATGTTCCGTTCTAATGCGCAGGGGCGGGGCTCGTAACCTGAGATCGAGGCCGGCTTATGCCTCGCTCGTTCCCCACTTACCCATTTGGCGAAGTTTCCGATAGCGCCGCTCGAGTCGCTCTTCGACATTACTACTAGCGGATTCAGCAAGGCGAGCACAGAGGGCCGAATCAAGTAACCGGGCGCTCTCGTCGTGCGAGGTCTGGGCTCCGCCTTCAGGTTCGGCTATCACCTGATCGACAATTCCGTTGCGATGAAGGTCTTCAGCAGTCAGCCGCAGTTCTTCGGCGGCCCGGGCAGCCTGGCTGGAATCCTTCCATAGAATCGCAGCACAACCTTCAGGCGAGATCACAGAATAGATCGCATTTTCAAGCATCAGCACTTGATCGCCGACGCCAATCGCCAGCGCGCCGCCGGATCCACCTTCACCGATTACGCTTACTATTATCGGGACAGCCAACTTAGCCATCTCGCGAAGGTTGTAAGCAATGGCTTCAGCCTGGCCGCGCTCTTCTGCATCAATTCCGGGATAAGCGCCGGGAGTATCGACAAAACAAAAAATCGGTCGTTCAAACTTTTCCGCTAACTTCATCAGCCGAATAGCCTTTCGATAACCTTCAGGTTTTGGCATTCCGAAATTGCGAAATTGCCGCTGCTTTGTATCACGACCTTTCTGATGGCCGACAATTGCGGCCGGCATTCCATGAAAACGCGCGAACCCGGAGACAATCGCTTTATCATCTGCGTAACGCCGATCTCCGTGGATCTCCGTGAAGTCCTCAAACAACCGCTCGACAAAGTCGAGCGTATAGGGGCGATCCGGGTGTCGAGCCAATTGAACTCGCTCGAAAGCCTTCGTCGAGCGGCTTTTGGCATTTTTGTGTTTCGCTGTCATAGGTCAAGCTACGCCCGCCATCGCGGCACGCGTGCCAGTTGCAAAACCTCCCCAGGTGACTTCACAACCGAGCTCCCGCAAAGCTGTTTCGATCTCTTCGCTTCCCTGGACGTTCAACGACGGATGGACGCGCACGCGCACGAGCATCCCTTCCGAAACCAGCTCAACGAAAACATCACAATCCCCTTTGTAGGTTTCGACCACGTTGCGCACCCCATCGCATATCGTTTGGAAGTTTGTCATGGATGGCAGCCGAATAATGAGTTCCCTGGCTTTTTGTTGAATCGCTTGCCCGAGTTCTCCGATCTTTTCCACGATAACAGTAATCGCACCGTCTTCGGTAATTTCCGCTCGCCCGGTTATCAGGAGTGTGGCTTCTTCCTTTACCTGGTTACTATGTTTTCTAAAAGCTTCCGGCCAGACCACACACTTAACCGCTCCAGCCTGGTCTTCAAGACGAAAGATCGCGAATCGATCGCCCTTCTTAGTGGTCCGCAATTGAAGGCCGGTAACCAGGCCGGCAATAGTCGCACGCGCCCCACTTTCCTGCAGGGCCAACTCAGCAGACGACATTGCCCCGAGTTTAGTAATGACCTCAGAATGTGAGTCTAACGGGTGAGCAGTAATGTAAAACCCGAGCGCCTTTTTTTCCGCCGCCAACATTTCAGAAAGGGTCCAGGCGGAGGCGGAGGATAATTCTGCCAGAACCTCATAGTCCGACACCTCGCCACCGCGAAACAGGTCATTTTGGCCTATCGCTTTCGCGCGTCTTGCTCTCGCCGAAGAAGCGAGGGCGTTATCAATCGAGGCAAATAGTTTCGCGCGCCAACTGCTAATGGATTCGAGGTTCGCTTTCAGCGAGTCGAAGGCTCCGCTGCAAATCAAACCTTCCAGCACGCGCTTGTTAATCGAGCCATCCTCGAGCCGCTCAACAAATTCCGATAGCGACCGAAAGCGTCCTGCTTCACGAGCCTTGATTATCGCGTTAACACTTCCAAAACCAATCCCTTTGATCGCAGCCAATCCGTAACGGATGGCCGCCTGCAAAGGCGTGAAGCCCAAGTTGCTCTCGTTGACATCAGGTGGAAGGAGCGCAATTCCCTGCCCCTGCATCTCTTTCGTATAACGAAAGACTTTTCCCGTGTCTTCAATTTCATTGGAGAGAACCGCAGCGTAAAAGTGCTCGGGATAATGAGCTTTAAGGTACGCCGTTTGAAAGGCAAGATAAGCATACGCAACGCTGTGTGCCTTTGGGAAACCGTAATCGGCGAACTGGCTCATCAGAGAAAAAATCTGCTGTGCCTTTTCACGCTTGATGCCGCGCGCGACGGCGCCAAGAATAAATTTCTGTTCCTGCTGAGCCATCTCTTCACGGTTCTTCTTGCCCATGGCCTTTCGCAGGCTGTCTGCTTCGGCCATCGTGTATCCGGCAAGTTTCTGCGCAAGATGCATCGCTTGCTCCTGGTAGACAATCACTCCCTGCGTGCTGTCCAGAATCTCCTTCATCTCCGGCACGATGTAGCGGATGCTTTTCTTTCCGTGATGTCTTTGGATAAAGTCATCAACCATGCCGCCGTCAATTGGACCCGGCCGGTAAAGCGCGTTCAGCGCGGCCAGGTCCTCGATGTTCTTCGGCTTAAGCTTGCGACATATTTCCTGCATTCCAGAGGATTCGAACTGAAATATGGCGTCTGTCCGGCCCTCGGCAAACAGTTGCATAGTCTTTTCGTCGTTAAGCGATATCTTTTCCCAAGCCACAGCTTCACTAAGCGATCGCTTTATGCTGCTTAAGCAGTCGCTTATGATCGTAAGCGTGTTAAGGGCAAGGAAGTCCATCTTCAGGACGCCCACCTTCTCGAGGTCAGACATCTCGTATTGAGTGGTAACTTCATCCTTGCCGGATACCGCGATTGGGATTAGTTCTTCCAAAGGCTCCGGGGTAATCACGACGCCGGCGGCATGCACCGATACGTGGCGCGCGCACCCTTCAAGCCTTCGGGCCAGGTCGATCAGGTCGCGCACCTGATCGCTCGTATCCATAGCCTTTCGAAGCTCAGGAGTCTGTTGAATTGCCTGTTCTATGCTTACGTTGCGTCCACGAACGGGTGGCGGAATCATTTTCGAGATGCGATCAACTTCGGCATAAGGCATATCCAAGGCACGGCCCACATCTTTTATGGCGGCGCGGGATGCAAGCGTTCCAAAAGTGACGATCTGGCAGACAGAGTCACGACCATAAAGGTCGGCGACGTGATTGATTACTTGCGACCGGCCGCGAACGCAAAAGTCGATGTCGATATCCGGCATGGAGACTCGATCAGGATTGAGGAAACGCTCGAAGAGCAGATCATATTTCAACGGATCAATATCGGTAATTCCAAGACAGTACGCAACCAGTGACCCGGCTGAGGACCCGCGCCCGGGACCGACCGGGATACCGTTGTCTTTCGCGTAGCGTACGAAATCCCAAACAACGAGAAAGTACCCTGCGTAACCCATCCGCTTGATCACTTCCATCTCATGCCAAAGACGCTTCTGGTACTCAGCAAGAGTATGTTTGAGTTCACCTCTCGCTTCTTCGAGGTCCCAGACTCTTTCCTTGCGGGTCTGATAACCATCTCTAACTGTCTTCTCAAAGAATTCGTTGACCGATAAGCCTATATCGGATTCAGGAATCGGGTAGTTAGGCAGATGGTTGATGCCTTGCGGTAAACTCAAATCGCATCTTTCCGCGATGTCTACTGTCCGCCGCAAGGCCTCGGGCAATTCGCTGCCGAAGATGTCCCACATCTCATCAGCCGAGCGAACGTAAAAGTTTGGCGTCCCGTAACGCAACCGATTCTGGTCGCTCACAGTTTTCCCCGACCCGATGCACAACAAGAGATCGTGAGCGCGCGCGTCATCGGGCATCAGATAGTGCGCATCATTTGTGGCAACTAGTGGGATTTCGGTTTTCCTTGATAACTCGACTAAAGGCTTACGGATGCGCGCCTGAGGCTCCAGCCCGTGTTCCTGAATTTCAAGGAAGTAATTTCCCTTGCCCAAAATATCCTGAAATTCAAGAGCCGCAGCGGCTGCGTCGTCAAAACAATCGCGCGCGAGCATCGCCGACGGAACGCCGGACATACATGCCGACAACGCGATCAAGCCCTTACTGTGTTGAGCAAGCAACTCTTTGTCGATGCGCGGCTTGTAATAGAAGCCTTCCGTGAAAGCCTTCGACGTCAGCCGCGATAGATTGCGATAGCCCTCGAAATCCTTTGCCAAAAGGATCAGGTGAAAATTAGTTTTTTCCCCCGGCCCTGCGCGCCCGGCCCGATCTTTCCTACTTCCAGCCGCAACGTAGGTTTCGCAACCAATGATCGGCTTAATACCACGAGCCTTCATCGTGTTGTAGAAGGAGACTGCACCATACATGTTGCCGTGGTCAGTCATTGCGCATGCGGTCATGCCCAATCTTTCGACCCGTTCTGCAAGTGGCTTGATTTGGATGGCCCCGTCAAGAAGACTGTAGTCGGTGTGAAGATGGAGATGTGCGAAGTTCTTGCTTTGCATGCCGTATGAAGAAATTTCTAAACCGATTGAATCAGACCTGATTCGATATCACACTATATCACGTGGCGTTTGGGAATCAACAAACAAGATATTGAAGTGTGTATTATTGATACCGGACTTGAGGACTTACGCCAGAAATTATTTTCACTCCCATTGAGGTAGTTTCTTAATTTGCGTTTTTGTTTGCGGCTTCAGTAGTCGCTTTGTGGCTTTGCGAGAAATATTGCGCAGCGAAAAGCATTTCATGCAAAGGCGCGAACGGGGTCGAAAGGCCGGTAAAGGGAAATCAAGACACTACTCCCATTCAATAGTGCTGGGGGGTTTCGAGCTGACATCATAAACTACGCGATTTACTCCCTTTACCTCTGAAACGATACGCGTAGAGACTCGAGCCAGAAGATCGTGTGGTAAGCGTGCCCAATCTGCCGTCATCCCATCTACGCTTGTAACTGCTCGAATTGCAATTACTTGTTCATAAGTTCGTTCATCCCCCATCACACCAACCGTGGAGATAGGTAAGAGAACCGCAAACGCCTGCCAGACCGAGTTATACAACTCAGCCTGGCGCAGTTCTTCATCGAGGATTCGATCGGCCGCCCTCAATAGGCGAAGTCTTTCTTCATTCACTTCGCCAAGAATCCTGACCGCGAGACCTGGGCCCGGAAATGGATGCCGATTGAGGATTTCTTCGGGCACCCCAATTTCTCTTCCGATCATTCTAACTTCATCTTTGAATAGTTCCCGCAGCGGTTCGATTAATTGCAAATTCATTCGATCGGGTAATCCGCCAACATTGTGGTGACTCTTGATAGTCGCCGAAGGGCCCCGCACCGACACTGATTCGATCACGTCCGGATAAAGAGTTCCCTGTACCAAAAAATCAACGCCACCAATATACTTCGCCTGTTCCTCAAAAACTTCTATAAACATAGCACCAATCCGCTTGCGCTTATCCTCGGGATCGGTCACGCCGTGCAATGCCTTAAGAAACTGGTCGGTGGCATCGACGCCTCGAATATTCAATTTCATTTTCTGCTCGAGCAGTCTTTGCGTAGATTCGAATTCGCCTTCTCTTAGCACGCCGTTATTGATGAAAATACAGGTTTGTCGCTCCCCTACTGCTCTATGTACAAGCGCTGCAGCCACCGAAGAATCAACGCCTCCCGACAAACCACAAATCGCCCGACCTCGTTCGCCGAGGCGAGATCGAATGCGCTCAACCTGCTCTTCCACCGCGGTCGCAGGTGTCCAGTCGCCCTTACATCCGCAAATATCAAACAGAAAATTTCGCAGTATCTGGGCGCCGAGCGGCGTGTGCGCCACTTCAGGATGAAACTGCACGCCATAAATATTGCGAGCTGCATTCTCGAACGCGTTAATAGCGTCGGCAGTCTGCGCCGTGACGCGAAACCCGTCGGGAACCGTCGTAACATGGTCGCCGTGACTCATCCAGACATCCAATTCCCTGGGCAAGCCGGCGAAGAGAACACTTGCTGAGTCAACGACTGTTAGTCGCGCGTAGCCGTACTCTCTGCTCTTCGAAGGCTGGACGTCGCCGCCAAGATTATGAGCAATCAGTTGCAGCCCGTAGCAAATGCCCAGCACCGGACACTCAACGGCGGGCAGCAATTCAGGACGTGGTCGAGGAGCGTTATTGTCATAAACGGAGGAAGGGCCGCCTGAAAGAATCAATCCCCGAGGCTTGCGAGAATGAAGTGTCTCTGGGTCTATATTGAAAGGAAGTATTTCGCAATAAACACCGGCTTCGCGTACCCGTCGGGCAATGAGTTGAGTATACTGCGAGCCAAAGTCGAGTATGATTATCGTTTCGTGACCTGGACTCCCCAAAAAAAGAAAACCTCCATGTCAAGCTGCATGTCAAAAATTGCGGCCTGTTCTGAGACTTCGAATTATAGGTTGGCGACCAATGAACGAGCAAAGCGAGCGTGGCAGATAGAAAGCTAATTCATGAAAAGGGACCGTCTGCTCTTGCAGAGCAGGAAAATCACTCGCAGGTTGAGTTGCAGCGCCTTCCTGGTGCTCCTTAGCTTGGCCGCCGTGCCAGGGCTGGAATGCCGCCAGGATGATCATATCGCCCTCGCCCTCTCCCAGCCACTGATTGCTAAATGGCGATATGAATCGGACCGCATGTCGAATCTCACGCCCGCATCGGACGATCGAACGATATACCTTCCATTAACTTCGGGAATCCTCGTAGCGCTCGCCGCCGCCGACGGGCAATTACGCTGGAGGGCGGATGCGGGAGGAGAGTTCTCTTCAGCTCCGGTGGCCGATGAGCGAAACGTTTATGTCGCGACTGAGTATCACCAGCCCGTTGGCAATCAATCTCCGATTCATGGAACTCTGCGCGC
>WNFY01009064.1_pt1 | contig 14804 bp, 12 predicted proteins | sample 5400091 | NCBI WGS metagenome assembly WNFY01 (sample SAMN13153364, study PRJNA577476) | soil metagenome | isolation source: 60 cm soil or saprolite under grassland replicate 1 | place: USA:California | collected 2016-06-15 | reverse complement strand
ATCGAAATACATTCCGCATTCCTGATACACCAATGCCTGCAGAAGCCGCATTTCGGCGTCGCTGAGCTGGATGGCCAGTGCTGGAGTGCTCATGAGCTTCCTTGCTTACTTTCCAGCCGCAGTTCGCCGGCTATCGGTGTTCCCCTCGGGTGTTGGCGCGTTTCTTTGACCCGCCCCGAGATCCAGCAGCCTGTTCATATCTAGCAGAACAATCAATCGTCCCTTGTACTTTCCTAGTCCGGTGACGCAATTGAGGCAATCTTCCTGCAATGCCGTTGGCGAAGCTTCCACGTCCGTCGCGGGAATTTTCAGGACTTCTGAGGCAGAGTCCACTATCAGGCCCGAAAGCCTGCCGTTATGCTCGACTACCAGAATCCGGTTCCTCTTCCCCATGTTGATAGTTTTCTCGCCGAGGCGTTTGCGGAGGTCAATGACTGAAACAATCTTGCCGCGAAGATTGATCACGCCTTCCATGTAGTCTGGCGCGTCGGGCACGGCAGTAATTTCCGGGACCCGCACAATTTCATGCAGCGAAGTGATGGGCACACCATAGGTCTCCCGGCCCACTTGAAAGCCGACGATATGCAGTTCGCGACCTACGCCCATGGCGGCTGAACTCATGCGCCTGCTCCCGCGGCACGACGAGTGGCCCTGCGCCCGTGTTCTTCCATGCTTGTGGAATCGTTCTCAACGCCGAAACGGTTCATCGCATCTAGAAGGCCACGTGACATCTTTGACATCTGCTCTGCCGATGCTGCCAATTCCGTAGAACCGGAAGTCGTCTGCTGCACCAGTTCGCGCATGCGCTCCATGGCTTTCACTACGGCGTGCGCACCTGATGCCTGCTCTTCCACGGCGGAATTGATCTCATGCGTGATTTCGTTCAAGCGAGTTGTAGCACGTGCGATCTGCGAAGATCCGTGCGACTGCTCATTAGTGGCAGCGCCGATTTCCTGCGCGAACTTGTAGACCTCGGTGACCACGTTCGAAATCTTCTTGAGCGCATTGTTAAGGTCTCCACCCAATTGCAGGCCCTCGTCCACGATCGAGGTGCTCTGCTCCATGTTCTCGACCGCTTTGCGCGCTTCCTTCTGAATGCTCTGGATCAACTCGGAGATTTCTTTCGTTGACTGCGCCGATTTCTCTGCCAGCTTGCGTACTTCGTCGGCAACCACTGCGAATCCCAACCCGTGTTCGCCGGCCCGCGCCGCTTCGATCGCGGCATTGAGCGCTAGTAGGTTAGTCTGCTCTGCAAGATCGTCAATCACTTCAATGATCTTGCCGATATCGTCCGCTCGCTGCCCGAGGACTCCGATAATCTCCCCTGACGAGCCGATCGTGTTGTTGATCTTAGTAAGGCCTTCGGTGGCCTTTTCCATCGTCGTGATACCGCTGTGCACTTCTTCACGCGAGCGGTTCGAAATGTCGAGAAGAACTTTGGCGGTATCAGCAACACGCTGAATGGACGCTACCATCTGGTCGATAGAGGCAGACGTCTCGCTGACGCTCGAAGCCTGCACTTGTGTGCTCTTCACCATGTTCTGCACGTTAACGCTCATCTCGTGCATAGTGCTGGTAACCTCATCAATTGCAGAGGACGTTTGCAAACTGATTTTTGCGGACTCGTCGGAAGCGCCTGCCACCTGAGTTGACGCACTCGCTACCTGGGAAGAGGCGTCTCTCACATTGCGGACCAGGCTTCGTAAGCCTTCAGTCATCTTCGAGAACGCGTTGCCCAGCATGTCGTTCTTCGATCGTGGCTTGACCTCCACTGCCAGGTTGCCGCCCGCGATCGCGTCGGAAACTGAGGCCATCTCTTTGAGGTACGTCACCATGGCGCCGAAGGTACGACCAAGATCGCCGATTTCGTCGTTGCGTTGAATATCAATTTTGTGATCAAGGTCGCCCGACTCGCCGATCTGCTTGGCAACCTTCATGAGATCAGCAAGTGGTTTGGTAATGGATTGCGCGGTGCGGAATGCGATGAATCCGCCGAGTAAGAGTGCCGCTAACGTGGCGATGCTTGCGAACACGATGATTTCATTTCCCGCTGTGGTGTCTTCCTTCTGGCGTTGATCGACAATGTGGTTGGTTTCTTCATTCGCGATGTTGAGAGCATCAGTGGAAGTCTTTACCCAGGAAGACGCGTCTTTCTGCAAGTAGTAAATCTGCAGGTCCGCAACCGTGGCATTGCCGGCATCTACTTCCCGGCGCTTTTGTAACATCGGCTGCGCGAATTCTGAGACCCACGCACTCTCGTTCTTTGAGACGGTGTCGAGCGCTGACCGTTGCTGGTCCGAGGTCGCCAGTTTCTGGCCCTTCTCCAGGTACTCACTGAGTTGGTGTACGCCGTCGTTCATGCGTTCCACCTCGCGGCTGTCACCGCTCAGCAGGTAATTGCTAAGGTAGAGCCGGTTCTGCATGACCTGGAAATGGATGTGGGCGGTCGTATCCGACATATCCAGTGCCTGCTTTGTCGCGGACTTCGTGCTCTGCTCGCGGTTCACTGCCCAGAAGATCACTGTGAACAGCACCACGACGCCGAGCAAGATCGCGCCGAAGGTCAGGTATAACTTCTTGCTGATAGACATGAGTGTCGCTCCACGTGTTCTCGGACTCGGCTTGCCGAACTAGTTGCCAGGATCGAACCGGAATTCCACGGTCCCTGTACTTTCGCCGCTCGCGGTGTCGAACCTCCATTTTTTCACTGCATCTACTGCTGCAGTCACAAGAATCGGGTGACCACCGATTACTTTGGTTTCTTTCACCGAGCCGTTGGGCGCGACCACCACTTGCAGCTTGACTATGCCTGTGAGGCCGAGCTTTCGCGCGATTTCTGGATACGTGGGCGACACTTTGCTTTTGACCTTGCGGTCGAAGCCGTCTTGGGCAAACCCGGGCACAGAACCGAGCACTGCTACCAGGCTAATTATGGTTAGAAAAACCAGGAGTGAAGTGCGCACACTTCGGACTCTCGTTTGAAAAGACACGTGGCCCCCCCTCGAAAGAGAATTAACGAATGTCCATGCAAAGCTCCTGCCACCGCCACGTCGGTATTGCAATGGTCTCGGTTTCATCCTGTTTTCAAGGCATTACGCTTGTTCGGGCCGGGTGTCGGACAGGGCGAGATGGCGCTTCTTTGTCTCAGTTAGCAACGATTCGTCTCAATGCGAGACGAGTTCGACGATTGCAACGCGGGTTCCGGAGGTCCCGATCACGTAGGATTTTTTCTTGACTCAAATTGAGATTGCACATAGAGTCCAATTATTCAATAACTTGTAGCTGTCCGGAGTTCTGAAGAGAGGTCAGGGGGTACCTACGGGATCCGAACAGATATTGCGAACGCCGCCGACAGTCGGATCCACTGAAGACGACGCTTTTCAGAAACTGCTGCTTGAGTTCTCTGGCGCGGCAGCGAAAGGCCTTTCCGCTCCGGAAATTCTCCGCCTCTTCTGCCGTAGCACTCGCGCCTATTTCGAAGTGGGTGGCGCTTATGTCTGGTACTTCACTCCGCCTGACCAGTTGGTTGGCGCTGAAGCCGACGGATGGATGGCAGAGCGCTTTCGCAATGCGCGTTTGAAAACCAGTGAGAGCCCCGTTGCTGGAGAGGCGATCCGTCGTAAGAAGGCAGTCTGTGCGAACTCGCTCAATTCGTCTCATTCTCCTGCCGCCGCCGAGTTCAATGCCAAATCCATGATGGCGGTCCCGGTGGTCGTATTCAATGAAGTCATCGGAGCGGCCATGTTTCTGCACGCGTCCGATCCGAGCTTCTTTGATCAGGACCACGCCGCCAAGGCAACCATCCTGGCTGGGCAGCTTGGAAGCTTTCTTGAGGCACAACGACTCTCTGCTCAGGCGCGTGAGGAGCAGCGCCGCGCCGGAATCCTCGCGGAAGTCGCACAAAGCCTGCATGCAGACGCAGATATTGCGGTCCTAGTAGAAGCGGTTGCCGATCGGCTTAGGGCGCTGCTGCGAACTCCGTTGCTTTGCATTCTGGTGCGCGGCACTACCGGCTTCGATTTATGGGCTGTTGCTACCGAAAATCCGACGCTCGGAATCTCGGTCCGTTCGCGCCACGATCGCAAAAGCTTGCATTTCACCTCCGACCTTGCAGCGAGAGCACTCGCTGCGGGCGAACCGATCAGCGCCGCTGTCAATCCTGCAACTCATTCGTTGGGCGACGTTGCTCCTGCCGGGACGTTGCTGGCCGCGCCGTTCCGCACATCAAGCAAAGAAGGCGCTATTTTGGTGTATCCGCGGCGCGAACCCTTCACGACGGAGGAAAAATCGCTGCTGCCTGTGGTCACCAGTTTCGCCGCAGTGGCAATTTCCAACGCTGAACTCTATGCAACCGCGCGCGGCCAGGCCCACGAACTGCACCAGATAGTCAGCATTTCTTCCGAATTGGGGGCGATTTCTGACCTTGACCAGTTCATGCGGAAGTTTATTCAGCGTGCGACTAATTTTCTTGGCTTCCGCCGCTCGTTTGTCGGCCTACTGGAGGACGGCAAAGTCGCGGTTCGCTGGAGCTATGTAGAGGGCAAACATGGCACCGCAGGCTATGTAATTCCCGAAGGCATTTTGACCGCGGCAATGATGAAGGGAGAGGTGCTCTGGGCCGATGATGTCAGCTCAGTGCAGGGGGCGAATCAGAAAATTCTCGCTGAATTCAAGGTGCGCCAGTTGCTTGCAGTACCTATGCAAGGAACAAATGGGCAGCCCTTGGGCATGTTCGGAGTTCTGGATCGCGACGATGCGGGACACATCACCACGGAAGACATTCGTCGCGCCCAGGCACTGGCAGCCCAGGTTGCAGTTGCTCTCGAAGTCAGCAGGAACCTACTCCTTTCCGAGCAGCACCGGCGCCGCTCCACGGCTCTTACCAGTCTGGCATTGGAAGTGAACTCGTTGCTGCGGGGGCCTGAGTTTGCCCACCGCTTCGTAGAGCGCGCGGCAAGCATTATGGATGCACACGACGCTGCTCTCGTCGTCCAGGGTGGAGACAGCGCAAGCGCGGTTGTCATGCGTGTTCCCTCCGCCGCGGGCGACATGGCGGCGGAGCTACAGGAAAAGCTCGCAGAAACGGCACTTTCGGTTTTCTCCTCCGGCGAAGAGGCAATTGCCACGCTCAGCGCCGCGCGTCTCCTCGGAACAGAACTCGCACAGAAGGCCGGGTGGAGCGACTTGGTTCTCGTCCGCCTGAATGGAAGCAACGGAAAGCTGCTCGGCGCGCTTTGCCTTGTGGATCGCAATCAGCCATTGCGCGAAGAAGATAAGCAGTTATTACAAGCGGTCGCCGGGCAGGCAGCAGTTTCGCTAGAAAATTCGCGCTTCATCACTCGCATTGAGCAGGCAAACCGCCATTGGATCGAGATCTTCGATTCGATTTCAGATTTCATCGTAGCCCACGACGAATCTGGCAATGTTTTGCGCGTCAATCGCTCCCTGGCCGATTTCATCGGCGTACAGCCGCAGCAACTCATAGGCTTGAACATGGGCGCGCTGTTGGCGACTGGGGGCAATCCGCCTGTGCGAGCGTGCCCTTTCTGCCGCAATACCGGAAACCTTACCGATGAATACGTGCACCCGGTGCTGGAACGCACCTTCCTGGTGTCAAGTTCGCAGGTGCATGCGGCTAGCAGCGAGGGGCTGCAGACGATCCATGTGCTCAAAGACATTACAGATCGCCGTGAGGCCGAGCGCCGCTATCGCGAACTCTTCGACAACATTCAGGAAGGGTTATTTTTCTGCAGCCCCGACGGCAGGTTCATCGAGGTCAACGACGCACTGGTGCGCATGCTCGGACACGACAGCCGGGAAGAGCTGTTGCACAGCGACCCTCGCGAACAAGTATTCCGCGACTCGGCCGCACACCGAGAACTCTTCTCTCAAATGGAGCGGCAGGGCGCATTGCACAACCATGAAGAAGTCCTGCAGCGAAAGGATGGAAGCGCGGTCCACGTGTTGATCAATGCATTTGCCGTGCGCGATACCCACGGTAAGGTTTCCCAATATCGCGGGCTCATGCTTGATGTCAGCGGTCTGAAAGCCTTCGAAGCCGAGTTGCAGAGAGAACGTGAGTTCTCCGGAAAAATTCTCAGCAACACGCAAAGTCTCATCCTGGTCGCAGATACGGCTGGTTTGGTCAGCTACGCCAACCGCCGCTGGCAGGTCATGGGATATGAGCAGGAGGCCATCCTTGGGCGGGCTGGCCAGTTCTCGGTGAATCTCAGCCCAATGCGCGATGAGCAGGGTCATGTGACCAGCATTGTTGTGGTAATGAGCGACGTGACCGATGCTGCCTCACTTCAATCCAAACTGATGCATGCGGAAAAAATGGCGGCCGTCGGGCAATTGGTTTCCGGTGTCGCGCATGAAGTCAACAACCCCCTCACCGCAATTTTGGGTTTCGCCGACCTGTTGATGGAGAACTCAGAGCTGCCAGAAAGCGCCCGCAAAGATCTGCGAGTGATCCTGCAAGAAGCGCAGCGGACGAAGCAGATCGTGCAGAATCTGTTGAGCTTCGCACGGCAGATGCCGCCGCAGCGCAAGCCGGTGCAATTGAATCCGATCCTGAAGCGCACCGTTCAGTTGCGTTCTTACGATCTGCAAAGCCGCGGTGTTTCTGTAACTGAGCGCTTGCAGGATGCTCTGCCGTTCGTGATCGGCGATTCACACCAATTGCAGCAGGTCTTTCTCAACATCCTGAATAATGCTTATGACGCGGTCCGCGAGGCGGTGCAGGGACCGCGTATCGAGATATCCACGTCTTGCACGGGTAATTTCGTCGAGGTCTCGTTCCGCGACAATGGCCCCGGCGTCAGCCAGCCCGACCGCATTTTCGATCCTTTCTTTACCACCAAGCAGGTCGGAGAAGGCACCGGTCTGGGCTTGAGTATTTGCTACGGAATCGTTAAAGAACACGGCGGAGAAATTTTCTGCTCAAACAATACCGATGACCAGGGAGCAACGTTTACTGTCCGGCTGCCGATCGTGACCGACTTTGCCTCCCTTTCAGCGGTCGCTGGAGTTGCAAAATCATGAGTACACCTGCTGTCAAACTGAACCGTTTGCCCGTGCTGCTGATTGAAGATGAGCCCGCGGTTATGAGTTACGTACGCGCCGTGCTCGAGCGCAGCGGCTACACCGTCGTATGCAGCGATTCCGGTATTAACGGACTACGCCAGCTAGAGTCCGGTGAGTTTATGGGAGTCGTGTCCGATATGCGCACGCCAGGCGGAGTGGATGGTGCCGACGTTCACGCCTGGATTGTTCAAAACCGCCCCCAGCTTGCCGCGCGATTGGTGTTCATCACTGGCGACATCGCCAATGAAGAAACCGCAGCGACACTTGAGAAAACAGGTGTGCCCTGCGTGGAGAAACCGTTCCGGGTGCAGCAATTCATTTCTGTTGTGCAGCAAACCATGGGGAAACCAGAGTGACCGAACCGTTCGATATTCGCTTCTTGGTAGTTGATGACGAAGAAAGCATTCGCCGCCTGTGCGTGACCGTGGCGCAAGGCTTGGGCTTCACCTGCATGGAAGCGGGAACCGGCGAAGACGCCCTGGCTCTGCTTGAGGAGCAGCCTGCCCACATGATTCTGACTGACTTAGTAATGCCGCGTATGTCCGGTCTCGAGTTTCTGGAGCGAGTAAGAAAAATCCTGCCACGCGCGGAAGTCGCCGTCATGACCGGCCACGGCTCGGTGGAAACCGCAGTACAGGCCATGAAGCTGGGCGCATACGACTACATCTCCAAACCATTTTCGCCGCTCGAAGAGCTGCGACTTTTTTTGCGCCGGATGGCGGAAAAAATCCGCCTGGTTGAGGAGAACCAGTTTCTTCGCGAGCGCATCGATGCCGAAACTCACTTGCACGGCATCGTCGGTTCATCACCCAGAATTCAGGACGTGTTGCGCATGATTGCGCGGCTGAGAGATACGCGGACGCCGGTGCTGATCGCCGGCGAAAGCGGCACTGGCAAGGAACTGGTCGCACGGGCGATTCATTTCCGCGGTGCTTTTGCCGCCCGACCGTTCGTCGCCGTTGACTGCGGCTCTCTCGTTCCGACGCTCATCGAAAGCGAGCTCTTCGGCTATGAAAGAGGCGCCTTTACTGGCGCCCAACGGTCTAAGACCGGACTTCTGCAATCAGCAAATGGCGGCACCATCTTCTTGGATGAAATTGGAGAATTGCCGCTCGAAATGCAAGCCAAGCTTCTTCGCTTCCTCCAGGAGAAAGAGGTGCGCCCGGTCGGCAGCAATCAGAAATTCAAAGTTGACGCCCGCGTCATCGCTGCCACCAATCGCGATCTGGAAGCCGCCTACCGCGCCGGTGACTTTCGGAAAGATCTGTATTTTCGACTAAACGTCGTCACGGTGCATTTGCCGCCGCTTCGGGAGCGCCGTTCCGATATTCCTTTGCTGCTTCACTGGTTCTTGGATCGTTCATCCAAGGGCTCCTCCGCACAAGTCACTGGCGCCGCCATGAAATGCCTTTTGCAGTACGAATGGCCGGGCAATGTCCGCGAGTTGGAGAACTCTATCGAGCGAGCTACGGCACTCGGAGACGGTAAAGTCGTAGATGTTCACGACCTGCCTCCGGCAATCGTGGGTGGACCCATGCCGGGAGGGGACGGCCAAATTCCACACCACAGTTCGCTCTCTTCGAACGATCTTGAAGATATTGAACGCGCGACCATCCAGCGGGTCTTTGACCAGGTCAATGGCGATAAAGTGGTTGCCGGAAAGATGCTCGGCATCAGCCGCGCGACCCTTTACCGCAAGCTCAAGCGCTACAATATCGGTTCTCGGCCCGACCTCTCACCCGTCGTCCAGCGGCTCCAGTAGAGACAGAAAGGGTCTCAATGTGAGACCGTCGCGCGTTTCTGATGCAATCCACACACGCCGATTCAATCATTTAGCCGGAAAATCCTTTTGGCCTTGATTTTGCACCTAGGTTTTAGAGGTTCCAGAACTGAAGTATGAGTGGCTCGAACAAGACCAACCAGATCGCCGCTTGGCAGAACATCCGCCACCTGTACTCCGCTTACCTCGTCTGGGCCCGCGAGTTTGCGATTGAGGTGCAGCCCTGTGCGGAACTGGAATCCGAGTCGAACGTTCCTTCCGCTGAGGTCACTGCCCGCGCAGAGCAATGGTTAGCGGATATGGATCAGCGGGTACAAATTCATCAACTGCGCCAGTTCGTCCAGACTTCCGCCCAAGCTGATGAAGCTTTTCTACATGGGTTATTGTCTTGCCATCTGAAAAAACAAAAACACACTGAACAAGATCGCGACAAGGTGGATTTTCTCCTGGTACAGATCTTCTCGCAGGCCGCTCCTGCGGATATCAGCGGTCCAAGCCTCAGCCTTACGGAAGCCGCCAAAATCTTGCAGCCGGTCTTGGGTACAGTCGAAATTTCGCCCGCGGATTGGCTGGATCCGCTTGAGGAGCTCCTCGGTAAAGCCTATCGAGCAAAGAACCTCAATCAGCTGTTTACCTCGCGCATCATCGAGCAAGGTCGGCAGATCAAGGCTTCCTCCGGCGACAAGTTCTTCGAACCTTCCTCCATGGTCGCGTTCGCGCGCTTTGGATTTCTGGTCCGGCGAGCGTTTTTCCGCCTCATGCACCAGGACCTCAACACAATTCTCGACGGTCTTCGCGACCTCGAAGCCCAGGGCGTTACCACACTTGACTGTCGTAAGGCCCAGTTCGCGGCGGATGAGCCCGTTGTCCGTCTGCGCATGATTTGCCAGTCGTGGAAGGTGATGTTCCACGCGGAATACTCTTCTGGCCAGCCGCTCTGCATCCTGGTGGACCTGCGTAGCGCGGTCGAATCCGCGCTGATGCACGTGGCCCGACGTGGTGCGCTCAGGGCGAAAGGCGCAGCCGCAGGTTCGGGACAGGAGTTCGAAATATCAGGCAGCTCTTGGGATGGACATGACCCCAAGCAATAAGCTCAAGGATTCTGCAGTGAGACATAGTGGAGCAAGTGAAGTGGAGCACTCAACCGTATTGATCATTTCCGATAACGCCGACTTCGCGGGTGCCATTACGTCGCGCTGGAAGACGGAGCGAAATTCCCCCAGGTTCCTCACGAATTCCGTACCACTTGGACCCGGAAGTTTCGACCTGGCCATCATCGGGAGGGCTGACGCATCTTTATTCGACTCGCTGCAGGGCCTCGCCAGACCGATCATTCACGTGTGCCGCACGAATGGCAAGTCTTCACAAAGCTCCAGCGTTGTACACATTCCTGAGATTGACGGCTGGGCCGAACTGGTCATCACCGTTGCCAGACAGATTCTGGAACGTCAAAAGATTGCTTCTGACCTCGCCCAGTTTTCCGAAACGAGATCGCAGCTGGAACGCGAGGCTTCTCTCGGACGCTACATCCTTGAAATGCGCCACAGCCTGAACAATGCCCTAACTTCAATCTTGGGAAATTCCGAACTCCTGCTCATCGACGATCAGTCCCTCCCGCCCAGTTTGCGACTCCAGCTGGAAACCATCCGCAACATGGGAATGCGCATGAACGAAATCCTGCAGCGCTTTTCATCGTTACAAAAAGAGATGCAGCTCGTCGAGCAGCAATCCTGGAATAAAGCCGCAAAGGGAGTTGGCGCGGGCGTCTAGCCAAACCTCAACGAAGTAGCCGTGCCACTGCGTTTCAAACCCAGCCTGATACTAAACTCACCGGTCGCCGATACACTATGAACTATCCTGGACGGCGTCCGTGGACAATTACTTCAACAATTCGTCTTGGAGGGCATGTTGTTGTTTATTCGAGGTCAGAGCGGTACGTTAAGGTACGTTGCGGGGCGTTCTGTGCAACAAAGTGTGCAACAGGTGTGTGCAATAAATGATTACGTTTTTGCAATCGCGCGGTCGATTGCTTGCTGCATCTCTCTCCTGATCTGGTCATCCGATGAGAAGGCTCTAGTCCGCCTCTCTGTTGCACCTGTATATGTGCAATTCGCATTTGTCAAGTGCACTGCTTGATACTCGCTAGTGATATGATAACTTATTGACGTTGCAGAGTTTATGAACCTTCCTATGCACTGGGTTCCACAGCTTTTGCACATTTGATCGTGATATCGTCCACATTGACATCAACACTAGGGAACGATTTGCCAGTTCTAAACATACCTGAAGATGATCAGATTGGCCTCGCAGTTTTACGAAAGATGCCGGAAGACGCCTTTGCAACGGCGATCATAGAACTGGAACACTCCCCGGATTCAATTCCAAGCATTCCCGGTATTTCCGCCGAGGATGCAGCACAGCTGAAAAGCTCTATTCAGACGATGTACACAATCCGCGCTTATTCGGACGTGCCTATTGAGGAGTTCGTGTCCGATGTTTGCGATGCTTTGAAAGCTGAAGGGAATTTGCCGCCTACCGATGAGACTAGCTTTCGGGATCGTCTGTCAAGGGTGCTGGGTATTGATGCGCTGACGGTCGCAGCAAAGGCTGTTCTTTTGCAAAATGAGCATGAGCACGATTTCTGCGACGCACGTATTCTAACGGATGCCCGTCCTGTGTATGGGGATGATCCATCGGCGGCACCATCGGCAGTCATCATTAGTCACACACTAAAGCTCAGCTACCACAAAGGAGCTGGCGGTCACTTGAATGAAATTTATTTGTCGCTGGGCTCGCGTGACATTGGCGAGCTTTTACAGGTTCTCGAACGGGCGGAGAAGAAAGCGCAAAGTCTACGTGCGGCTCTAGAGCCTACGCGAATCCGATTTATCGACCCACAACGCTAGAGCACAAGGAGAGGAGCAAAATCATGCAGAATTCTCAATCGTTATGCGATCACCCCTCCCCTACAAAGTGGCTGCCGACATCGCCATCAAAGGAAATTCGTAGCGGCTATTCGAGACAGAATGAAAACTGGAGGCGCGCTAGACGAGGATACGCAAAGCATCTATCTGATCGCAGAAAAGAAAAAGCGATGTGGCTGTTGGCTCGCAAATTGGTGTCCAATCGCCACTCAACAGCAGAACTGGTAGATCAGGCTTACATAGAGCATCGATTCCACCAACTCGCAGACGAATGGTCTAGCGAAGTAATGAATGTTTCATCCCTAACTGCTCTAACGACACATCGCAATTATCAAGAGATCATAAAGCTGGGCTGGAACGTGGTCCCTTATCTCTTGATGGATTTGCAAAAAAGTAATACGTTTTGGTTTCCAGCTCTGTCTGAGATCACCAAAGTCCAACCGTTTGATGCAAGGGATGCGGGTAATAGTAAGAGAATGGCCAAGGCGTGGATAGAATGGGGAAAAAAGAAGCGAATTATTTCCTAACCTCGTGGCGCGCTTGATCCATCTAGAAAACGTCTTTCCGAACCTCGCGGCTGCTGGATACGAGAAAACGAGTGACGCGACCGGACAATGCGGTACCCCAGGAACCTACAACTGTATAGGTTGGGCGGCAAACGACGTTCGCCATGACTTCTGGTGGCCACTACCCGGAGGTTACTGGCCTTTTTGGATTAACCGTCAGCCAACCGTCATATACTTTGTTAAAACCTTCCGATGGTTTGGGTATAGAGTCTGCAAATCTTCTCGTCGAGAATTTGGTTATCACAAGATCGCTTTGTATGCGATACATCAGTCGCACCAACGCCGGACACCACCGACTGTCCTAGAAGATTTAAGAGATTGGGAGCCGACCCATATGGCACGTCAACTAGCGGATGGTTCATGGACGAGCAAGTGTGGCGGGAACGAAGATATTACACATTTCACACTAGATGCGCTCGAATCATATGGACCGCGTTACGGCCCGAACAGAAAAGAAGAGTACGGATGCGCGGTGATATACATGAGACGCCTCATACCAATTTCTTGGATTGTGCACATGTTGCAACGAATACGGTGCCATATTGAGGAACGAGTGGCACGTTGATAATGACTCAGGATCTCCTCAAAGCCTCAATTTCGCCCACTGCGAGGATTTGCGGACAGGCGGGAAGAATTGACGGACGCGGAAAGGGTGAGTGCGCGCCCGACGTCTTCGCTGCTACTTCCTGAAAGTTACGCAAAGCCAGCCAATCTCTCAGCCGCAAAAACAATCGCAACCGCAAGCATCGCCGTATTGCTCCGATCCAAACTGCCGAAGGTGTAAGGAGCTACGGGAGATTCATGACGCGATTCGGCCGCACCAACCACTTCCCAAGAAATAGCCAGAACCGATCATTTGTAGGCCGCTGAGGATTTCATCAGGAAGGCGTAAATCAAGCAGCATGATGCGGGCGTACCGGACGGCGCATCCACACGCTGGGGTCTGAAGGTACCTGTCATTTTTGAACAGTACCGTGTGGGTCAGGAGTAAACGATCTTGCCTCAGTAGTGAAAAAGGCTGCCTTCAATGGGACCCAGGCCAACCCGCCCCCACCAAGGAGTACTCCAAATTAGCGTGAAAAAGAAGCGGGACTCGGAAGGCATTGTCCTCATCCCCATTCGGAGACGGGAGCTCATCTGTCCGAACTGTGGTCAAGAAACGACTGTCACAACGCCGATGGAACCAGTCTTTTCGAGGGTCATCTTTTTGAAGGCCGGCGGTTTAGAGATCGTCACTTGCCAAAAATGCAATAAAGTGTTCCTCATCGAAATTGACAAGCTGAAGAAACGCGCCGCTTGAGATTGCGACTCCAGGCCGAACCGATCATTTGTAGGCCGCTGAGGATTTCATCAGAACGGCGTAAAGCAGGCAGGCAGAGAGGCCAGGAAGAGAAAGCATCCCCTACCCCACTGTGCAGTGGTTACGGAATCAGGCAGCGCACGAGGCGAGAGCAGTAATCCTCAGACCATCACGCAGCCTCATTTTTCGCTAACAGCGGGATTCGCGTACCACGGGAAGGAATTGACAGACGCAGGACGGGTGAGTGCGTGCCGGGCTGCGAGACGGCCGGCACGAGTACAGCGGTTACTTCACAGCCTCAGAGCTCGAGGCACGTAGGCGACAGCAAAAGCGTCCGTGAAGGCGTCCGTTCTAGCGACCGCGAAGACGCGACCATGAAGGCTCACCGGGTAGCAGCATCCGCCAGCGCTTGGCTTCAAGCTCATTGGCAGCGTCAGCCTCATGCCGGCATTCAGGACAGCCTAGCCAGAAGGGAATCGGGACCGGCTTGCGACCCAGGTAGACACGAAGCTGAATCTGCTGGTCGATGTAGACGCCATGCTCCCTACATTGACCAGGTCGCGTCTCAAGGACGCCCGAAGCATCAGCGACCGCGGGCGTGCCGTCGCCATCAAGCAGAGTCTTGACGGCTTTGGAGTCGTCTTTCATCGCATCCATTGCAAGCCATCCTGGCCAACGGAGTAGGTGCGCGGCGTGCTGACGGTGACGTGGTACGTCGGAGCCACGCGAACGCTGAAAGTCATACTCAGAGCATCCGCAAGATCAGGACTGCTTAAACCACGGGACTTCATAGCGTCCTTCGGCTCGAGTTGAATTGCGCCCTTAGGGTTGAAGCCGTACTCCGTGCCGCAGAGATCCGTTTCCCAGTCCGGAGTGTCGGGAATCTCGAGCCCAGCCTTCAACGCGTCGCGCATGAGCGACCAAGCCTCGGCGCGCTTGTTAGCATGGGCATTAGGATCGGCTGCCCGACCGCCGGCCATGAACTCGTGCAAGTACCGCCCATAACCGCAATGCCGCAATTCGTCATATGTGCCAACACCCATGCCGGTAGCGTCAACCGCAACTGCAGAAGGCTTTTCCTGCTCGACAGCCTCCATTACCCGGTGTGCGAGTTCAACCACGTCTGGCAAGTGGTAAACGGCCAGCAA